>Ga0068856_100000509_pt1 | contig 42993 bp, 49 predicted proteins | sample KBSCornC62_FD_66595 | JGI IMG/M metagenome (GOLD analysis project Ga0068856, IMG submission 66595) | Corn rhizosphere microbial communities from Kellogg Biological Station, Michigan, USA - KBS Corn C6-2 | ecosystem: Host-associated > Plants > Roots > Rhizosphere > Soil ...
GAATATTTTATTGTTTCTGATCCTCAAACAAAAGAACATCTCGGGTCCGTTCGATTATTGAGAACCGACCGTCCCCACATTCTCGGCGACATCTTTCCGGAACTGTGTGACGTTCCCGTGCCCCGGGGGCCTTCAATCAGAGAGATTACCCGGCTGTGTCTTTCCCCCAAACTTCGTGCCGGCGGCCGTCGCGAGGTTCGCAACCGCTTGGCAACCGCACTTGTGGAATATGGGCTGCTGACGGGCATCACGAGTTACACTGGCGTCGCCGAAATGGGCTGGCTGACACAAATCCTTGCGCTCGGCTGGCACTGTTCTCCCCTGGGTCTTCCAAGGTCCATGGGCAAATCGCAACTCGGTTCGCTCCAAATCCACATTGCGCCTGAAACGATCAATCTACTGCGCCGTGCAGGCACCTATGCCACATCCGGCCTGAAGCTCGGCCTTTAAACGCAGGCCGCGAAACCTCACCCAAAAGGAAGAAGTTATGTACTCACCGACTAGCATCGGTGCGGCCGATGGCGCGCGCCTCGACGAACTGACTTCGGTCTATTCTCAAAGCCTAAGGGCAAACGGCTACGTCGTCGTTCCGGATCTGATTGATGCGCGAACCATGGCGGATCTGAACCTTCAGCTGCGACGGCGCTTCGATGATACGCCTTTCTGTGACGGACCATTTTACGGAACTACCACGAAAAGATTCGGCCGCCTGCTCATTCGCTCTCCCCACGTGGCTAAGCTGGTGCAGCAAGAGCTCATCATGGCGATCGCGCAGGAAATTCTTCAGCCATATTGCGACGTCATCCAACTCAATCTTACTCAGGCCATAGAGGTGCATCCCAACTCACCGGTGCAGGTGCCGCATCGTGATCAGGACATGTGGCAGGGTCCGAAGGGCGAAATCGAATATCTCGTCAATGTGATGTGGCCGACCACCAACTACACAAGAGAAAATGGCGCAACGGTCATATGGCCTGACAGCCACAAAAAGCAGGGAGAGATGATTTTAGCCGATGATGAGGCGATCCAGCCGGAAATCACTCCCGGTTCCGCTCTTATCTTCCTTGGGTCGACATTGCATGGGGCTGGAGGAAACCAGAGTGACCAAATCCGACGGGGGCTGATCGTCAGCTACAGCCTTGGATGGCTGAAGCCCTATGAAAACCAGTGGCTCACTTATCCGCCGGAGGTAGCGCGCGATTTTTCACCCGACCTCGCCGCATTGGTCGGATACCAGCAGCATAGGCCGAACCTCGGTAACTATGAAGGGCGATGTCCGTCTATCCTGTTGCACGACGATGTGCCGGATCATCTGCAGCCCGTCGATGCGCTCCGTCCCGACCAGATCGAACTTATCTCTGAGTACAGGGCGCAGCAAAGGAACACTCGGGCGCCGTATCCGACGGGAGGGCGTTGATGGGCCAGGAACTGCCCTTGCACTGGAGCGGCACGAAAAGCGACCTGGAGAAATTGGCCGACGAATTCGTTGCAAAGCTGAAGTCGCGGGTCGGAGAGGGACGATTGTTTTCCACGGACAGCGTCGATGGCCCTCCTCTGAATAGGATGATGTTTGCGCAAACGATCATCAAACGACGCCGCGAACGGGAGAGGTTGCTTGGCGCTGACCTCTTCAGCGACCCGGTCTGGGATATGATGCTCGACCTGTTTGTGAGCGCCAGGATCCCTAAACGAGTGAGCGTTTCAAGCCTTTGTATCGCTGCTACGGTTCCGGCTACCACCGCCCTCCGTCATTTGAAGGTGATGGAATCGCGTGGCATCGTCATTCGGACGAAGGATCATTTGGATCAGCGGCGATTATACATCAGCCTGACGGCAGAATGGGACGAAAAGATCGATCAACTGCTGGGGTTATGGTCCCATTCGGGAAGGGGAGCCGAATGTCCCGGCAATGCTGCAACCGCCATACTGAGATAAGCGCTGGCTTGCCACATTCCCAACTGATCGAGGCGAACAAGATTCGCCTCGATCTCCTTGGCGATTACCGCCAGCTCTGCATCCTTATCCAACACCTTGACGTCGAACATAGCGGGCCTCGGTCGATCGCTGTCCGGCGCACTTAACCTATGCCAATTTTGGTTAAAAGAAAAAATACTCAGATTCGTCTAGCGGTGAGTTTTGGTTACGATTAGGGCGACAGGCATGCGTTATCGATGGAGAGACCGCCGCGCCGATCTGGAACGACCATCCAGTCCCTGGCCTTACAGGATCGAAGCTGCTCTGATCGGTTTTTTGATGGCACTCGCGGCAGGCACCTTCATCTATGAACGGCTTCGTTAGCGGGAAGTCACATCGTAGATTGGCTCCGCGCTCCAAATCGCACCGCCTCGACGCCGATCATGTCGTTCAATTCCAGGAAGACCGACTGCAAGGGCTGGATTTCCAGTTCAAAGAAGGCATCAGTCGCCTTCGTCACGTCGCCAAAGCCGCCGGCGTTCGCGGGCACGATGCCCAGCAGCTGGGGCGGAACGCGGTGCGCGGCCAGGATGTCGTCGCGGGTCGTGTTCTTGATCCCCAGGAATTCGTCCTTCGCGCCGGCCTCCGCGATCGGCAGTAGCTTGACGCCGTTTTCCTTACCGGCGGGGGCATGCAGCAGCAGATTGCGGAAATTGCCCGGTCCCTTCGACCGCTGCAAAGCCTCGCGCATACCGTTCACGTCGCCATCGGCAAATTGCCCCATCAGATAGAGGATGTAGCCCGCATGGCTCCCGTTCTCATAATAGCGACGCCGGAACAGGGTGGCGTTTTCGTTCAGCAACGCCGACTGGATGGCCGGCACATATTCCGGCACTCCATAGAGTTCCTGGTTCACGTCTTCGGCCATTAGCTGATGCACGGTCTCCGGCGCGAACTCGCTTTCCGCCTGATGCCCCGGCACCCAATAAAACCGGCCTTCCTCGACACCGCGCCGCGTATATTTCGCCAGGCAATGGTCGAGGCGCATCGTGCGACCCAGGCGGTTCGGGATTTCCTGCACGTAGCCGTTGCCCAGCACCAGATAGTCTTGCGCTAGCGCGCGGAAGTCGCGGCGCGACAGAAAGGGCGTGGGAATGAAGCTGGCCGCCAGCATGTTCTTTTTCAGCATGATGGCGCTGCTGTGATGCGGCGAAGCGCGAAGCGTCCGCGACAGCCCCTCCATCGAAATCGGCGGCTCATACCAGCGTCCATTGTGCCAGCATTCCAGCAGATCGAGCAGGGTCGCTCGGTTGACCGGCTCCGGCTCCCCAAAGGTGAAGGCGTCGATCGTCGGGCTGTTGTCATTGGTCGCGACGATCGAGCCCTTCGAAGCCTCGGCCACTTCCCTACGGTTCATGCGGCGCGCGCGCTTCGTCATTCGAATATCTCCAATGTGGCCGTCGGCGCTTCCTTGCCGTCCAGCGGTTCGTTCATGAGGATGTGCATGGTCGCCCAGGCAAGATCGGCGTGGCCATCCTGGCCGCCGCGCCCCGCCTTGAAGGTGATATTGCGCCCGCTGGTCGTCAGGGTCTTCTTGATCGAGACGAACGCGGACACGATGTCGAGCATGCCGGCGTCGAATGCGATGCGGCCACGGCGCACGACATTCTGCGCCTTCATGATCATGTGCTGTTTCAGTTCCAGCGAATATTCGATCTTGGCGACGACGCCGCCAGGCAGCGCGCCAGGCTTTGCCATGATCTGATAGACGCCGGCGCCCACGCCCCGCGCGTCGATGCCCAGATAGGTGCAGTTGTAGCGCTTCAGCATCGCCTTGATGAATTCGCCCTGCTGCTCGAAATCGAGGCCGCGCAGCTGGTGGCGCTCCAGGATACGGAACGTTCCGCCCTCGGCCGCCGGTGGCGCCGCGATGACCAAGGCGGCATTGTCGCCGTCCTCGCTTTCCTGTGGATCATAGCCGGCCCAGACAGGCCGGTTGCCGAACGGGCGCGCGCTTTCCGGATTAAAGTCGGTCCAGTCGACCAGGCTATCGCAGCCGCAGCGGATCAGGTCGTTGAATTTGAAGGCCGACTGGCTGTCGTCCACGAAGTCGCACATGAACAGGTTGGCGAATTCGTCAGGCGCATATTCGTCTTCCAGTTCCTCGATATCGAACAGGTCGCACCCGCCCGCCTGCGCGTCGCGGACGTTGACGATGTTCCGCCAGATGCGATCCGGCCCGACACTGCCCAGCGCGAGCGCAGCATGGCTGACATCGATTTTGATCTGTTCGGACTTCTTGCGCCGGCGGTTGCGCCTGTCGCCGGTCCAATAGGGATGCGCCGGATGCGCGACGCTGGACGGCGTCGAAAAATAGGTTTTCCGCCACTTCTTATGGGTCGCCATGCCCGAAGCGACCTTGTTCAATTCCTCGAACGAATGGACCCAGAAGAATTCGTCAAAATAGAAATTGCCATGGCGGCCCTGGGCGGTGCGGAAATTGGTCCCCAGGAAATGCAGTTCGGCCGCCGCTTCCTCCGCTGGGCGCAGGTCCGACGTGATCAGCATTGGGTCGCCGGTCAGCGCGACGCCGACCAGCTTGGCGAAGCTGACTATATAGGACCGGAACTGGTGCGCCTGCGCCTTTGACGCGGATAGGAAAATCTGGTTCCGGCCCGTCTCGATCGCGTCGATCAGCGCTTCGAAGGCGAAATAATAGGTCGCGCCGATCTGACGCGACTTCAGGATCATGCGCGTCCGCTGATCCTTCGCCTGCCACCAGCGATGCTGATAATCATAGAGGCCGTCGAGGAAGATGCGCTTCAGTTCGGCCGCCTGGTCGGCGGTGAAATGGTTCTTCTTCGGCTTCTTGCGCGGCCCCGCATTGCGGTTGCCGACCTTGGCGTTCAGATCGCCCTCGTGGCCGCCGGGTGCCTCATAGCGGCGGACCCGCGCGAGCGCTTCCAGCTGCCGGGTCAGAGCATCCATTTCGACCAGGTCGCCGGAGGTCTTCTTCTCCTTCGAAATCAGCGTCATCAGCCTGATTTCGAGGCAGTCTTCTATCTTGCGGATCGACGGCGCATCGTCCCAGCGCTGCCGCTGTTTCCAGCTTTCCACCGTCGCGCGCGGGATCGGCTTGCCCTTATGGACGATGCCGTGCAGCGCGAATTCCTCCGCGATCTGCGTCACGCCCCACCCGCGCCAATAGAGGCTGCGCGCATGACGCTCCGGGTCGAACTGCCAGAAGGCAGACGGCGCGCCGGGCTGGGGGGATTGCGTGGTCATCGCGGCGAACCATGCCGCGCCGCTAACCCACTGATCATGCCCGTCCATTTGTAGAGGCGGCCTCTACAAATGCTGAGGGTTGAGGATCAGCCCGCTCAACGCCCTTTCTGCACCGGTCAAACGCACGATCGCGCCGCCACGCAACCAAGGAACCGGAACCGACCATGGCAAAGAGCAAATTCTTCCGCGTCTTCGTAGAAGGCTTCACCGCTAGCGATGGCCGCAAGATCGAGGCCGCATGGATTGACGATATCGTCGCAACCTTCAACGCCGCCACTTACACGCCGCGCATCAACTGCGAGCATATCAAGGGCTTCAGCCCCGAACCGCCCTTCAACGCCTATGGCAGCGTTACGGCGGTCAAGGCCCAGACTGACGAACTGGAAATCGACGGGCAGAAGGTCCGCTGCCGCGCCCTCTACGCCCAGGTCGAACCGAACGACCAGCTGCTGAAGATCAATAAGGCGGGCCAGAAAATCTTCACGTCGGTTGAAATCAGCCCCGACTTCGCTGGCACCGGCAAGGTTGGCCTGATCGGCCTGGCCGTGACCGACAATCCTGCATCGCTCGGCACCGAAGCGCTGTCCTTCTCTGGGCTGAAGCCCATGTTCGACGCCCGCAAGGTGCATCCCGACAATCTGTTCTCGGCGTCGATCGAAACGACGATCGTCATGGAGCCGGAAGGCGCCGAAAATGGCAGCGTGGCCGACGCCATCAAGGCCGGTTTCGCCAGTCTCGCCACCATGTTCAGCCGCACCGAAACGGAAAAGCCGAAGGACGAGGCCAAGCCCAAGCCCGCGAACGACAACGGCTTCGACGTCGCCGCCTTCAGCGCCGCCCTCGGCGAGCAAGTCGCCGCTGCCGTCAAGCCAGCGCTCGACGCGGCGAACGCTGCCAACACCGCCGTCGCAGAACTCACCGCTAAGCTGGAAACCACCGAACAGCAGGGCTTTTCGCGCCAGCCCGCGTCGGGTGGCGGCGGCAACAGCGCCTATCTGACCGACTGCTGATCCTCCCTCCCGCGCCCTCCCTCCATCGGAGTTTCCCGATATGCTGACCTCTACCCGTCTGCTCCTTCATGCCTTCGTCGCCCAAGTGGCGAAGCTGAACGGGCTTCCCGCCGGCCTCACCGCGACCCCCGGCCAGCTGGCCGAATTCAACGTCTCGCCGGTCATCGAACAGAAGCTCCAGGCCAAGCTGCGCGAGGTCAGCGACTTCATGTCGCGCGTCAACGTCGTGCCTGTCGTCAACCAGCAGGGCGGCCGCGTCGGCGTGGGCGTCAATCGCTCGCTGGCAAGCCGCACCAATCGCTCCCTTGGCCACAAGCGCAGCCCGCAGGACGTCACCGGCTCCGACCAGATCGACCAGTATCTCTGCAAGAAGACCGACTATGATTATGCCTGGTCGTATGAATTGCTCGACGCCTGGTCGCATCAGCCGGAATTCCAGCAGCTGATGCGCGACGCGGTGCTGGCGCAGAAGGCCGAAGACGTCATGTGCATCGGCTTCAACGGCGTGGACGCGGCGGTGGAGACCGACCGCGAGCTATTCCCGCTGTTGCAGGACGTCAACTATGGCTGGCTGCACAAAATCCGCACCTATGCGCCGGCGCGCGTCATGGCGCACGGCACCAAGGACGCCCTGAAAATCTACGTCTCCGAAACCGGCACGGCGGATTATGTCAATCTCGACGCCCTGGTCTTCGACGCGATCCAGAACCTGATCCACGAACGCTATCGCACCGCGACCGACCTGGTCGTCATGGTCGGCAGTGACCTGGTCCATGAGAAATATTTCAAGATCGTCTCGGAGGCCGGCGACAAGGCAACCGAACAGGTCGCGCGCGACGTCCTCCTGTCGAGCCGCCAGCTGGGCGGCAAGCCGACTGTCCAGGTGCCATTCTTCCCGGCGGGCAGCATCCTCATCACCAGCTTCAAGAACCTGTCCTATTACTGGCAGATCGGCACCGCCCGTCGCGCCATCCAGGACAATCCGTCGCTGGATCAGATCGATAACTTCGAAAGCATCAACGACGCTTTCATGGTCGAAGAGTATGGCAAGGCCGCCCTGCTCGAAAACATCCAGCTTGGGCCGAAGGTTTAATCCTTCGGCTCCCGCCCGCCACCATCGAGCAGGAACGACATCATGACACCAGCACGTGCCCATCGGGAACGCATGGCCGCTCTCGCCGCCCAACGCGTTGACCCGAAACCGGTTGTCTCCTCCGATGGGGGCGGGCGATCCGCTCCCGCGATCATTGATCGCACCCCGGCGATGATCCACCGCGAGCAGGTCGCTGCGACGGCGATCGTCACCGCGCCCGAAACAGCGACGTCGGCCGAAGACCGCATCACCGCCCAGATCGTGCTGCGCCTGACCCATGACCTGCGCGACCTGAAGGAAATCAAGGGCGTCGATGCCAAGGTGGCGGCCAAGCGCCGGATGCTGCCCGAATATCAGGCATGGATCGACGCTATCGTGGCGGCCGATGCCGGCGCGGGCGAAGGCCTGATTGGTGAGGTCGTGCCGACCTGCATGGTCTGGCTGATCGACACCGGCGATTTCGCCGCCGCGCTCGACTTGGTGCCCTTCCTACTGAAGCACAATGTCGCCATGCCCGCCCGCTACAAGCGCGACGTGGCGACCGTCGTGGTCGATGAAATCACCGCCGCCGCCCAGAGCGTCCAGGCGCTGGGCGAAATCTTCCCGGCGGATATCCTCGCCCGCGTCGCGGACCTGGTCGACGGCATCGACATGCACAATGAGGTCCGCGCCAAGCTGCTGAAGGCCATCGGCGTCGAGCAGCTGCGCGCGGCGGAGGACATGGACGCCCAGGAAAGCCGCGCGCCGCTCGAAACGGCGCTGGCGACCCTGAAGGAAGCCCATCGCCTGTGGAACCGCGTCGGCGTGCTCGATCGCGTCAAGCGGGCGGAGAAGCTGCTGAAGGCGCTCCCGCCCATCCCCGACCAGAACAACGAACAGGGCGGCCAGCAGGCCGCCTGACAGGCTCGCCCCCGGCGCTCGGGGGCGGATCGCGCGAGGCGGGAGGTTTTCGAACCATAGGGCCGCCCTCTGCCCCGATCCCCACCCCCGTATGCCGGCGGGCCGGAAATCGGACGTAGACGCATGAGTTTCATCTCCCGCCCACCCGCATCGGAAATCGAGCAGCCGCCGGCGCCGGAAACAGTCGTCGTGAATGACGGCTTCTTTCCCGACGTCGATCCGGCGTCCGTGCGGGACGTCGCGCGCATCCCAACCAGCATCACGCCCGCGCGCCTGCGCGCCGCGATCCTGGGCGGCATCATGTCGGCCGAAATCGACCTGCGCCAATTCGCCGCGGATTGTCGCGCCGCCGGCTATGCGAAGCTGGCGGACGTCCCGGCGGACCAACTGGACGGCCAGAGCGTGCAGCTGATCCGCTACCAGCGCGCCATCGCCCTGTTCGCCAAGGCCGAACTGATCGAGCGCCACCGCGATTTCGATACGACCTCCGTCGGCGGCAACCAGGCCGACGAACTTACCCCCTCGATCGATGAACTCCGCCGCGATGCGATCCACGCGATCCGCGACATGCTGGGCAAGTCGCGAACCGGCGTCTGGCTGATCTGATGGCTGCCACGCTGCGCCCAAATTCCCGAAAACTCGTGGCCCGCCAGGGCGACAAGCTGGACCAGCTGCTGTTCCGCGACGCGGGCCTTGGCCCGAACGAACTGACCCGCGTCCTGGACGCCAATCCGGGCCTTGCCGACCTCGGCGCCATCCTCCCGCTCGGCACGGTCGTCATCGTGCCGGCGACCGCCACCGAAGCCAGCGCGAACCGCGTGCGGCCCCTCATTCAACTCTGGGACTGATCCATGGACCTGCGCACCCTTCTTCAATCGGCCCCCGATTTCATCGGCTCGCTGGCGCCCTCGCTGATCGGATCGGGCGTCGCCCAGGTCTGGAAACCGGGCCTGTCCTGGCGCCAGCGCTTCGTCCAGTGGATCGTCGGTTCCACGGTCAGCTTCTACGCGACCCAGGCCATCATCGAATTCACCGGCTGGAATGATTTCATCTCGCAGTCGATCGGCTTCGGCATCGCCCTGATCGCCTTCGACGCCACCCCCCGCTTGATCGGCGCGACGTCCGACGCGCTCGCCCGCATCCCCGCCGATCTGGCTGACCGCTTCACCAAAAAGAGGCCCTAAGACCCATGCGCATCATCAACCGCATCAACATCCATTGCACCGCGTCCCGCGTCGGCCGCGCCTACACGATCGAGGATATCGACCGCGATCACAAGGCGCGGGGCTTCGGCGCCGGCGCGTCGCGCCCCTGCGGCTATCATTATGTCATCTATGCTGATGGCACCGTGCATATGGGGCGCCGCGAAGACGAGATCGGCGCCAATGCCGCCGGCTATAACAGCAACTCGATCGGCATCGTCTATGTCGGCGGCCTCGACGCCGCCGGCAAGCCGCAAGACACTCGCACCCCGGCCCAGAAAGCCGCTCTGGCCGCGCTGGTCCACGATGTTGCTGGCCGGCATAAGGTGCCGCCCTTGCGCATCCTCGGCCACCGCGATCTGTCGCCCGACAAGAACGGCAATGGCAGGGTCGATCCGTTCGAATGGACCAAGCAATGCCCCTGTTTCGACGTCCAGCCCGAAGTCGCGGGCTGGCTTGCTGGAGGCTGATCCATGACGAAGCTGATCGCGATTGCAAAAACCGCATGGGGGCTGCTGACAGGCTCCCGCGAAACCGTCCTGCTGATCGCCATCGCGGGCGCGGCGGCGGCGCTCTACGCCTGGGGCGCCACCGCGCGCAAGGATCGCGATCAGCTTCAGGCCTGGGCGGAAAAGGCCTGCCTCTCCGCCGGCGCGCAATTTCCCGGCGCCGGGAAGAAGGTCGATGCCTGCGCCCAGCGCATTGTCGACCTGGCCGCCTATGAACGCCAATCACAGGCCGCGACCAACACCATTCTTACGAGGGCGGTCCAGCGCCAGGCCACGAAATCGGCCGCCGACACCGCCCTTGCCGAAACCCAAGCCGCGCGCCGCACCGATGCCGCCGCGCAGATGGAGAAAGCCGATGCCCAGATTGCCCCGGATAATCGCGTTGGGCCTGATTGGTTCGATAGCGTCAATCGCCTTGCAGGGCTGCGCGCACCAGGCAGTTGAACGCCCCGCGCCGCCCGTCGTCGCGATCGAGGTCAAGGATACACCCCCGGCGGACCTGCTGACCTGTCCCGCCGCGACCGCTGGCTTCCCCGCCGACGCCCAGGCAGAAATCCCGCCCATTGTTCGCGCCGCCATCGTCCGCATCGCAACGGCGCTCGCAGCCACGCGCGACCAGCTGGTGCGCCTGGTGCGCTGGCATAGCCCCGGCGCCTGCGAGGATGTCGGCTGATGCGCAAGGCCGATAGCCTGCGGCGTTGGCTGACCGCGTTCCTGCCCGAACTGGCGACCCATGCCGACCGCCTCCAGATCTATGTCGAGGGCGGCAACATCATGACGCGCAAGTCCGCGACGCTGTCCTTCGTCTATGCTTACACGCTGAAGGCCCTCTTCACCGATTTCGCCGGCGACAGCGATCGGCTGATGGTGCCGGTCCTGGCATGGATCGAGAAGGAACAACCCCAGCTGCTCGCCCGCACCGACAGCCAGCCCTTTTCCTTCGAAGCCGAACTGCTCGACGGCGATCTGTCCGACGTCGAATTGTCGATCGACCTGACCGAAACCGTCCTGGTCATTCCCCGCGCCGATGGCAGCGGCTACGACGTCTCGCACCCTGAAGAACCGATTTACGACCAGTTCGCCGGCGTGACGGCGTCCTTCCTCCAGGGCTTCGGTAACACCGAACTGATGGTGGAAACCGCCAATCCTGACGCCGTGCTGACCCCGGCGGTGCCGCCGGCGGTATGAGCGACGACCTGGCCGAAATCGAACAGGTCGCGGGAAGCCTGTTGCGCGGCCTGTCGTCAGGCCAGCGCCGCGCCCTGATGCGCCGCATGGCCCGCGAACTGGCGATCAGCCAGCGCGAGCGAATCGCCGCCCAGCGACAGCCCGACGGATCGGCCTTCGAAGCGCGCAAGAAGAAGGAACCGCCAGTGTCGGGCCGGGGCGCGGCCTGTTTCCTCTATCCCGCCGGCGGCGGCGGGCCGCCGCGCCGCGTCATCATGAAGAGTTTCACCTGGGGCGGGTCATCTGGGGGTGGGGGCCAGATGATGACCGGCTTCGATATCGAGGCCGGCGCGATCCGCTCATTCGAATTCGGCAAGGTCGCCCAATGGCTCCCGGTGCCAGAAGAATATCGCAACGCCGGCGGCGGCAAGCTGCGCCGGCGCGGTGGCCTGCGTCGCAAGGCAATGTTCCGCCGCCTCGCCAGTTCGCGGTTCATGAAGATCGGCACGGATGACCAAGGCTTTTGGGTCGGCTTTTCCGGCAAGGTGTCCCAGATCGCCGGCGTCCATCAATATGGCCTGCGCGACAAGCCGTCGCTGCGAGCGAAAGCCGTATCCTATCCCCGGCGCGAATTGCTCGGCGCCACGCCGGCGGACCGGGAACGGCTGCTGGACCTGCTCTATAAGCAGATTGCGCAAGGATAAGGCGGGACGCGTACCGCCGTTTCCCACCAAACGTTGCTTCTAAAACGTTCTCTCAAGATATATTGAACGAACATCTACCGTTGCCAAGAGATTCTTTTCTTTGACAATAAACCGCACATTTTTCCCATTCAAGTAATTATAATATTTATCTTGAATGAATGTGAAGTTATAATTTACAAATTTATTATCATGAAATTCTCTAAGATCGAATTTTTGTCCATTTATTTCAAGGATGCAAAATGCATCGGCGGTTGATCGATCCGGATTTAAGCAATGCCCTGTAACTATACTAACGAGCTTTATGTCTTTTGTATTTTGTTCAGGTACAAGAGTTATACCCCAAACGTTGTAACCGCCTTCGCTAATGTCCTTTTTTGGATAGAACACCTCGGTTGAACGGACATTGCCTAATTCGTCGACGCTTTCGACAATGTTTAGATCCGACATCGCTATTCACCCCTCTTGGTTGAGCGGCGCCATCTTATGGGCGCTTCCCGGCGGTTCATAATTCCAAATCGGATTAGACCGCATTCACCATTGAACCCATGATCTAATTCCATTTGTAGAGGCCGCCTCTACAAATGCAGCCCGTAGCGCGTCCCACGACCCCCGCCCGACATGGGCGCCATGGCCGATGCAACCTATACCGCCGTTGATCTGTCGCGCCTTCCCGCGCCGGATATCATTGAGGCTTTGGATTTCGAGACGATCCAGGCCGACGCGGTCGCGCGCATGCTCGAACTTATGCCCGATTTCGAAAACCGCGACAGCGATCCGGTCACGAAGCTGTTGCAGGTCGTTTCCTACATCGTCCAGCTGGTCCGCCAGCGCGTCAACGATGCCGCCCGCGCAGTCATGCCGGCCTATGCCGTGGGTGCCGACCTCGACAATATCGGCGCGCTGTTCGGCATCATCCGCCTAACGATCACGCCAGCGGATATCGTGCTGGGCCTCCCGGCGGTCATGGAAAGCGACGCGGATTTTCGGCGCCGCATGGTGCTGGCGCCCGAAGGCTATTCGGTCGCGGGACCGGAAGGCGCCTATATCTTTCACGCGCTGTCCGCCGATGGCGACGTGCTGGATGCCAGCGCGACCAGCCCCGACCCCGGCGAAGTCCTGGTTTCGATCCTATCCCGCACCGGCTCCGGTGCCGCTTCCCCGGAACTGATCGCGACGATCGCCGCCTATGTGTCGGACGAAACGCGCCGCCCGTTGACCGACTTCGTCACCGTTCAGTCCGCTGAAATCGTGAACTATGCAGTCGTCGCCACGCTGACGACCTTCAGCGGTCCAGATGGCGGCGTTGTGCTGGCAGCCGCGCAGGCAAGCCTTGATGCCTATGTCGAGTCCAGCCACCGCCTGGGCCGCGACATCACCCGATCGGCTCTCTTTGCTGCCCTGCATGTCGAGGGCGTCCAGAATGTCGTCCTGACGTCGCCGGCGGCCGACATCGTCATTTCGCGGACCCAGGCACCCTACTGCACCGGCACGACGGTCAATTACGCGGGGACGGCCGAATGACTTATCCGTCGCTGCTGCCCCCCGGCTCTACCGCGCTGGAAAAGGCCGTGGAACAGGTCGCCGCCGGCCTGCTCGATATCCCGACGCCGATCCGCGACGTCTGGTCGCCCGGCACCTGCCCCATCGGACTGCTGCCCTGGCTCGCCTGGGGCCTGTCCCTTGACAACTGGTCGTCCGATTGGGCCGACGCCATCAAGCGCGAGCGCGTGCGCAAGGCGATTCCGATCGCGCGACAGAAGGGCACCGCCGCATCCGTTCGCGCTGTCGTGCAGAGTTTCGGGGGATCGGTTGCGATCCGCGAATGGTGGCAGGTGGTGCCGAAGGCCGATCCGCACACCTTCAGCCTGGTCCTCAACCTTGACCAGAATGGCGCACCGGCATCGGCGGCCTTTGTCGATCAGGTCATCGCCGAAGTCGGCCGCGCCAAGCCGGTGCGCAGCCACTTCACCTTCACCCAGGGCATCACCGCCAAGGCCAGCGTCGGCCTTGTCGCTGCGGTGCGCCCGACCATCTATGCCCGCCTGTCCTGCACGGCGCCGGCGGCCTGACCGGAGGAACCATGGCCCTTACCGCTATCGTCACCAATGCTGGCCGCGCCGCGCTGGTAAATGCCAGCAACACCGGCACAGCGCCCGTAACCATCGCGCAGGTCGGCCTGACCGCAACCGCCGTCGTTCCCGGCGTGGGCATCACGGCCCTGCCCGGTGAATATAAGCGCGTTGCCACGATCTCCGGCGATGTCGTGGCGGACGACACCATCCACCTGATCGTCCGCGACGAAAGCGCCGACCTTTTCACCGTCCGCAGCTTCGCGCTCTATCTGGCCGACGGCACCCTGTTTGCCATTTACGGGCAGGCGGACGTTATCTTGGAGAAGTCGGCGCAGGCCATCATGCTGCTCGCGATCGACGTGCAGTTCGCGGACGTCACTGCCGCCATGCTGACCTTCGGCGACACCAATTTCCTCAACCCGCCCGCCACGACGGAACGGCAGGGCGTTGTGGAACTGGTGACCGTCGCGGAGGCGCAGGCCGGTATCGATGCCCTGCGCGCTCTCACGCCCGTAGCTGCCAAGGCCGCAATCCTGGGTTGGCTGCTGGCGCAGGACGGTTCCGGCAGCGGCCTCGATGCCGATCTGCTCGACGGGCAGGACGGCAGCTATTATTCCAACATCCCGCAGCGTCTCGGCTACACGCCCGCAAATCGGGCGGGCGACACCTTCACCGGCAACGTGGCGATCTCCAAAACCGGCAGTCAGGAACTGCATTTTTCGGGTACCGGCAACTATAAGTGGCGGGCCATCGGGACCAATCTCGCGGGAAGTGGCGGCAATTTTCACCTTCAATATACGACGGACAATTTCGGTTCTTCGTTCGTCAGTGGGTTGATGCTGACCCCTGCTGGCATGGCGTCATCGCAGGGGCAGGGCGTCTTTTGGGGCCCGAACAATGATGGCGCGGGTTCGGGCCTCGACGCCGATCTGCTCGATGGGCAGGACGGGAGCTTTTACACGAATATCCCGGGGCGGCTCGGCTTCACCCCTGTCCAGCAAGGCGGCGGCGTCGGGCAGATGGTGAACACCGTCAAGATCGGATGGAGCGGCACGCGCCTCAAAGCGACCGTGGACGTCAGCGATCAGGGGAACTTCGTTTTCGACACGCACATCGCCGACGTCTGGCGCGCGTCCAATGATGGCGCTGGGTCGGGTCTGGACGCGGACCTTCTCGATGGTTTGCAAGCCTCGCAATTTCTGCGGAACTACAACGGCACCTGGGTCAGTTCGGAAGAGGGCACCCCCCGCTTCCACTTCATCAATGCTGGCGCAACTTACATGCGCGTCACAGCCGCCTTCATTTGGCAAAATTCGGCAAACGGCAACATCATGTCGCTGGATGAGAGTGGCAACGGCTGGCTGAACGGGCAAGTCGATGCCGTTCGTTTCCTGGCCCGCGCGAATGGCGATGGACAAGCCGTCAAGATTGGCGACGACGCATGGATCGGGGATATCAACAAGCCGAACGGGTTCGGAATTCGCGGCGTGCAGGATTCACGCGCGGGCTTCCTCTATTTCGGTAATGCGCAGTTCCCGCTTGGTTGTAATCCCGACGATGGCACCCTGCGATATAATGGCGCTGTGATTTGGAACGCCGGCAACGATGGTGCTGGCTCAGGTCTGGACGCCGACCTTGTCGACGGCTGGCATCGCGATAGCATCCGCGACTGGAACAACCTGCTGAACAAGCCTTTCAACTGGTCCGGTCAGGGCGGCCAGCCGCAATGGCTGTGGGGCAGCAACGACGGCAACGCCTACTATGTCTGGAATCCCGCAAATTTCAGCGTCAATTATGCCAATTCGGCGGGTAATGCCGACACGGTCGACGGCTATCACGCGTCCGCGCTGCTGCCGACCGGCAATCTTGAAGCCTCCGGCTATTGCCGCCTCCCCAATGGCCTTATCCTCCAGTGGGGAACCGTCACCTGCAACCCGGACTCCTATGGATCGGTGACGTTCCCGATCCAGTTCCCAACGGCTTGCTTCCACATTCATTCGGGCGTGGCAACCGAGGTAGGCAACGGGAACGCGCAGGCGAACTGCCCCCTTCCCTATGCCGTGACCCAAAGCGGCGCCAACTTTTGGAATGCCGCTCCGCAGGCCACCGCCTGGTGGATGGCTGTCGGCAAATAAGGAGAGTATCGTGCCCCTCTTTTACAGCGCATCCGCTGGTGGATTTCTCGACGATGAGGTCCATGTCAGCATCCCCGAAGATGCACGGCCCGTCGCGGTCGAGGTCCATCGTGACCTGATCGCTGCCGCCTCTAGCGGTTCGATCATAGTGCCGGACAGCAATGGCGATCCGATGGCGGTGCCCCTTCCACCGCCAAGGGCTTCCGAATTGCTGCGCCAGATGCGCACCAGGCGCGACCGTTTGCTGAGTGAGTCCGACTTCACGCAGATGCCCGATAGCCCGCTGACCGCTTCGGCGCGCGAGGAATGGCGGGTTTACCGGCAAGCCCTGCGTGACCTTCCCGAAACCGTGGCGGACCTGTCCGCCATCGAGTGGCCTTCCACCCCCTCCAACTGATCGAGGATCATTATGACCGAACTGACGACCAAAATCGGGGCCTTCGAGGCGGAAACGCGCTCGGTGCCTGTCACCTTCGCCAGCGGCGAAATCAAGCACGAACGGCGGGTCAATGCCGTCCTGAAGGACGACGGCAGCTATGATCGGGCCGCTACCAAAGAACGCGTTGCAGAAGTGGCGCTTGGCGTCGCGCAAAAGATCGGCCTTGGCGTCATCTCCGTGCCGCCGCCGGACCCGGAAATGCCCGCTGTCGAATCGACAGCCGAATAAAGACCGGCGGCGGCTATGAACGCCGCCGCTCCCCCTTTGCGGAGGGGGCTTGGGATGTCCCCACATCTCCAAACCGCGAGCCTGCACTCGCACTCTCAGGGCGGCGCGCCCGCCCGTTTTTGAGTTCCCTCCGTGGCCTAGCCGCGTCGGGACATCTTGCAGGATTTCCTACATGTCTACCCCTTTTGTTCCCGTTCGCCCGGTTTCTCCCGTCGCCGGATATATCGGCGGAAAACGCAACCTTTCCCGGCGGATATGCGCCATCATCGATAGCATCCCGCACAGCAGCTATGCCGAACCCTTCGTGGGCATGGGCGGCATCTTCCTGCGCCGCACGCGTCGCCCGCGCGCCGAAGCGATCAACGATATTTCCGGCGACGTCGTGACGCTGTTCCGCTGCCTTGCGGAGCATTATCCCTATCTGGTCGACATGCTGCGGTTCCGCGTGGCGAGCCGCGCCGAGTTCGAACGCCTGCTGGGGCAGGATCCCGATCACCTGACCGACCTTCAGCGCGCCGTGCGCTTCCTCTATGTCCAGCGCCTCGCATTCGGCGGCAAAGTGTCGGGCCGGGGTTTTGGAGTCGATGCCGCCGCACCTGCCCGTTTCGACGTCGGCAAGATCGAGCCTATGCTTGCTGATGTCCATGAACGGCTGCAGTCCGTCGTGATCGAGCGGCTTCCATATGCCGACTTCATCCGGCGCTATGATCGCGATGGCGCGCTATTCTATCTCGACCCGCCTTATTGGGCATGCGAGCGCGACTATGGTGCCGATGTCTTCAACCGCAGCGATTTCGCTGCGCTGGCCGAGCAGCTGGCAGGGATCGAAGGCAAGTTCCTGATGTCGCTGAACGACACCCCCGGCGTCCGAGAGACCTTCGCGCGCTTCGCCATAGCCTCGATCGACACCACCTACAGCATCGGCGGCAAGCCGAAGAAGGCAGGCGAAGTGCTGATCAGCAACTTCGCGCTGCCTGCTAACGATCTTTGACGTTCAGCCTCTGCGCCCTCTTCGGCGCAGGGGCAAAAGCGGTCGGCCCTCTATCGACCATTTGCGGTCATTCGCTTTAGCTGACACATTGCACCCATGACGATCAAGCCGTGGCTGTCCGACGTTGTTGTCGTGAATGAGAGTAGCGCCGAGGCATTCGCTGGCGATATCTCAATCTTTCGGAGCGTAGGGGAGGCTTGCAGCTATCTTGAACATTGGTGGGTGGAGGAGGGCCATGGCTTTGCTTACACTGCGACGGGAGAGCGTATCAGCCTGGACACCCAAGGTGGAGCGGTGATCGCTATAAAATGCGAGGCCGTTCCCGGAGGCCAAGCGATCGTCCTGAATTGGCTTCGTCACTCGGCGGCAGCGGTTCTTGATGACCGAAAAATCAAAGCGGCAAAGCGGAAAGCAACCCTCGGCAACAGCGAACAAGACGGCATACTACCGGATTCTGTTGAAGGCCTGATTGCCTACATCGGCTTCATGAACTGACGACTGCTTTCCACCCATCTTTGACATTGCGGCGTAAAGGCGAGCCAACAAAGGGCAGCAAACAATCACCCGCATTTGTAGAGGCCGCCTCTACAAATGCAGGCCAGCGAAACACAGGAAGCTGCACGCCATGGTCCGCCCATGGCGCAATCTCAAGATCATGAACAGCTGACCGGGCAGGTCATCCAGCTAGGCACCATCGCATCGGTCGACCATGCCAACGCGACCTGCACCGTCGAAACGGGCGACATCACGACCGGCGATCTGCCATGGATCGCCCAACGCGCCGGCGGTGTCCGCAGCTGGTCGCCCCCGACTATCGGGGAACAGTGCGTCATCCTCTCCCCCGAAGGCGACATGGCAAGCGCCTTTGTCGTGCTGGGCCTCTATTCCGACGCCTGCCCGCCGCCGTCCACCAATCCGGACATCGTCCATCTGGAATTCGCAGACGGCGCGGTCGTCGCCTATGATCAGGCCGCGCATGCGCTGGCCGTCACCCTGCCTGATGGTGGGACCGCGACGATCGACGCCCCCGGCGGCGCCACCATCAACGGCGATGTGACGATCAACGGCAACGTCAATGTCGCGGGCACCGTGGATGCGTCTGACGACGTCCTGGGCGGCGGCAAGAGCCTCAAGAGCCACAAGCATAGTGGCGTCCAGGCTGGCGGAGCGCAGACGGGAGCGCCCGTCTGATGGCTGGCATGGCGCGCATCAGCGGGGCGGTTCTCGACGGCCTCGACCATATCAGGCAATCGGTGGCCGACATCCTGGGCACGCCGATGGGATCGCGCGTCGGTCGCCGTGAATATGGCTCGCTGCTGCCTGAACTGATCGACCAGCCCATGACGCAGGCGAACATCCTGCGCCTTTACGCTGCGACCGCTGTCGCGCTCTCGCGTTGGGAAAACCGCATCCGCCTGCGCCGCGTCGGCCTGGTCACGGGCGCTCGCCCAGGCTCCGCCACCATCACGATCGATGCGACCCGCACCGACGCCGGCGTCTCCAACGCCCTCGTCCGCCTCTCCATTCCCCTTTCCGTCTAGCCCCCTCTTTCCAACCAAGGAGCCGATCATGGCCTTCAAACATGGGATCACGCTTACCGAAATCAGCGAGGGCGCCCGTACCCTGACCGCTGTTTCCACCTCTATCATCGGCCTGGTCGCAACGGCGGCCGACGCCGACGCCGACACCTTCCCGCTGAACCGCGCTGTCCGCATCACCGATATCGAAACGGCGATCGGCAAGGCCGGCGTCGATGGCACCCTTGCCATCGCCCTGCGCGCTATTGCGGACCAGGCCCGCCCCATCGTTGTGGTCGTCCGCGTCGAGGAAGGTGCTGACGCTGCCGGCACCACCGCCAATGTCATCGGTACCACTGACGCCGATGGGCAGAAGACTGGCATGCAGGCGTTGCTGGCCGCGCAGGCGCAGCTGGGCGTGAAGCCGAAGATCATCGGTGCCCCCGGTCTGGAGACGCAGGCGGTAATCGCCGCCCTGATCGTCATCGCCCAGAAGCTGCGCGGCTTCGCCTATGCCCGCCTTGTCGGCGAGACAACGGCCGACGCGATCCTGTTCCGCGCCAATTTCAGCGCGCGCGAACTGATGCTGCTCTATCCCGACTTCCTGGCATTCGATACCGCATCGGCCGCCAACATCGCCAGCTTTGCCGCTGCGCGCGCTATGGGCCTCCGCGCCCGGATCGATGAGGAAGTGGGGCCGCACAAAACCCTATCCAATTACGAGGTCCAGGGCGTCGTCGGTCTGACCAAGGACATCTATTGGGATATCGAGGACGCGAGCAGCGAGGCGGGCCAGCTGAATGCCAAGGAAATCACGGCACTGATCCGCACCGACAGCGGCTATCGCTTCTGGGGCAACCGGACCACGGCGCCGGCGGAAAGCCAGTTCGTCTTCGAAAGCACGACCCGCGTCGCCCAGCTGATCGCGGACACCGTCGTCAACGGTATGATCTGGGCGATCGACAAGCCGATCACGCCGGCGCTTGCCCGCGACATTGTAGAGACGATCAACGGCTTCTTCCTTCAGCTGAAGGCCGCAGGCGTGATCCTGGGCGCCAATGCCCGCTTTGACGAAGCCGGCAACAGCACCGCTAGCCTGAAGGCCGGCAAGCTGCGGATCGACTATGACTTTACGGTCCCGCCGCCGCTGGAAGAGCTCGGTTTCAACCAGCGCATCACCGACAGCTATTTCGCGGACTTCGCGAGCCTGCTGACCGGCAACGCCTGACCGGCCCGCCTCTCCCCCTCATTTGCATAGGAGCAAGCCATGGGACTGCCCAGCATCCTCAAGAACATGATGCTTTTTAACGAAGGCCAGAATTACATGGGGGAGGTCAAGACCGTGACCCTGCCCCCGCTCACCCGCAAGATCGAGGAATGGCGCGGCGGCGGCATGCCTGGTGCCATCGGCATCGACATGGGCATGGACGGCCTGCTGGAAATGGCCTCCACCTTCGGCGGCCCGATGCGCGACATGCTGCGCCAGTTCGGCATCCTGGCGGTCAACGGCGTCTATCTGCGCTGGGTCGGCTTCCACCAGAAGGACGACACCGGCGCGACCGACAGCGTCGAGGTCGTCGCGCGCGGGCGTCACAATGAAATCGACATGGGCGACCAGGAAGTCGGCGAGGTCGGCGAATTCAAGGTCACGACCACGCTCGCCTATTTCAAGCTGGTTTGGAATGGCCGAACCGAGATCGAATATGATCCGCTGAACGGCGTCTTCATCGTCAATGGCGTCGACCTGATGGCGCAGCAGCGCGCTTCTCTCGGCATGTTCTGATCCTTCCTGCCCGGCGCGGCGCGTCGGGCAACCTCTCCCCCCTTCATCACCGGGAATTTCTCATGAGCGACACCAATGCCCCCCTGTTCCGCACCGTCACGCTCGACACGCCGATCGAGCGCGGCGAACAGACGATCGCCACCCTCCAGCTGCGCAAGCCCAAGTCGGGCGAACTGCGCGGCCTCTCCCTGGTCGATCTGGGCCAGCTGAAGGTCGACAGCCTGACCAAGCTGCTGCCCCGCATCTCGACCCCGCCCATTTCCGAAGTCGAAGCCGGCAATCTCGACCCGGCGGACCTGCTCGCATGCGGCGCGGAAATCGGCGGTTTTTTGTTGCAGAAGTCGCAGCGCATGGATGCCCTCGATCAGTAGATGACGCGATGGCGGACGTGGCGGTCATCTTTCATTGGCCGCCGCAATCCATGGACGACATGCATCTGTCCGAACTCATGGCCTGGCGCGATCAGGCCGCGAAACGCTCCAAGCCCCCCGAAACACCGAAAACGAAGAAGCGCTGATGGCTGACAAGAACCTTCGATTGCAGGTCATCCTTGAAGGGCTGGACCGCGTTACCGCGCCGTTGAAACAGATCACCGGCGCGTCGGCCGCCGCGCGCCGCGACCTGGCGGAGACGCAAAAGCAGCTGAAATCCCTCGACGCCCTGCAAAAGCACGTCAGCAGCTACAAGGCGAAGGAAAGCCGGTTCGCGGACGATACCCGCAACTATGAGGCGGCCCAGCAGCGCGTCGCCGCCCTGCGCGACCAGATCGCCGCGACCGAAGGTCCGACGAAGAAGCTACGCATGGAATTCGATAAGGCCGAACGCCACACCGCCCAGCTGGCGGCGCTGCTCGATGCCGGCGGCGCCGAACTCCAGCAGCTGTCCGCCAAGCTGTCGGCCGCCGGCATCGACGTCGCGGACCTGGCTGGGCATGAAGGCAGGCTGGCGAACCGCGTCCATGATGCCAACCAGGCCTTGCGCCAGCAGACGGCCCAGCTGAAGAAGGTCGAGCAGGCGAAGCGCAATTCAGAAAAGCTGAACGACATCAGCGGCAAGGCGACGGGCGTTGGCCTGGGCATGATCGCCGCCGGCACCGCCGCCGCTGTCCCGGTCGTCGCCGCGACCAAACAGGCCATGTCCCTCGAAAGCGCGATGGCGGACGTCTCCAAGGTCACGAACATGGCCGCGCCCGCGATCGAGCGCATGTCGACCGACTTCCTCGACATGAGCGAACGCATCCCCATGGCGGCGAACGAACTCGCCACCATCGCCGCCGCTGCGGGCGCCGCTGGCGTCGGCATGGACAAATTCGGCAAGCCCATGCGCGACCAGCGCGAACAGCTGTTGGAGTTCACCAACGACGCGGCCGAAATGGGCGTGGCTTTCGACATGACAGCCGATATCGCCAGCGAGACGATGGCGAAGTGGCGCACCGCCTTCGAACTGCCCCAGGCCGGCGTGGTCGCCCTGGGCGACCGCGTCAACGCCCTGACCAACACCTTCGGCGGCAAGGCGGCGAACGTCACCGACATCATCACCCGCATCGGCCCGCTGGGGAAGGTTGCCGGCCTCGCCGCGCCCCAGATCGCCGCCCTCGGATCGACGCTGGACAGCATCGGCGTCCCCAGCGAGGTCGCCGCCACCGGCATCAAGAACACGATGCTGGCACTGACCAAGGGCGACGCCGCCACCAAATCGCAGATCGCCGCCTATAAGCAGCTGGGCCTTGAAGCCACCGACGTCGGCAAACGGATGCAGACGGACGCCGCCGGCACGATTATCGACGTGATGGAGCGGATCGGCAAGCTGGACGCGGACAAGCAATCGGGCATCCTGACCCAGCTGTTCGGTTCAGAAAGCGTCGCGGCGATCGCGCCGATGCTGACCAACCTCGATGGGCTGAAGCGGCGCCTAGAACTGGTGGGCAACGCCGACGCCGTCGCGGGATCGATGCACGGCGAATTCCTGAACCGCATCGCGACGACCGAAGGTGCGACGGGCCTCGCCACCAACGCCCTGTCCGGCCTCAACATCACCATGGGCAAGGCGTTGCTGCCCACCGTCGTCCAGCTGGCCGGCTATGTGAAGTCGGTCGCCAGTTCGATGCGCGGATGGGCGCAGGAACATCCCGTCCTCGCGAAAGGCATCATGATCTTCATGGGCGCTGGCGCGGCGCTGCTGATCCTGCTCGGCGGCCTAGCATTGGGCTTCGCAGCCCTGACCGCCGCCGCCGCGCCGCTGGGCATCGCTCTGGGACCGTTGCTGCTGATCGTTGCCGCCGTGGCGGCCGTCGCGGCTGCGGCCTATCTGATCTATGACAATTGGGGCGCGATCACGGCCTGGTTCTCCGCCCTGTGGGAAAACATCAAGGCCATGGTTGGCGGCGCGATCAATTTCCTGATCGCAGCCTTCCTGAAATTCACGCCATTGGGCCTACTGATCAGCGCCTTCGCACCGGCGCTGGCCTTCCTGCGGTCACTGAATTTCACCGAAATCGGCCGCAATTTGATCCAGGGCCTCATCAACGGCTTCGTTGGCATGCTCGGCGCGCTCAAATCTACCGTCGTCGGCGCCGCCAGTTCGGTAGCCAATTGGTTCAAGGCGAAGCTGGGCATCCATTCGCCCTCGCGCGTCTTCGAAGGTCTGGGCGGCTTCGTCATGGCGGGGCTGGACCAGGGCCTGGCGAACAATACGTCCGGCCCGCTCTCCCGTATCACGCAGCTGTCCGGCCAGATGACCAGCGCGCTCGCCGCCGGAGCCGTCGCGCCCGTCCTGGCCGCCGCTTCCCCCGCCATGGCACAATCCGCCGCGGCTTCCCCCGCGACGGCCGCCGCCGCCGCGCCGGCGACCTACAATATCAACATCACCGCCGGCCCCGGCGCATCCGCCACCGATATCGCCGGAGAGGTTCGCAAGGCCCTCGAAGCGATCGAGCGCGAGCGGCGCGGGCGCGGCTTTGGGGACGACTGATGCACCTGATGGCCCTTGGCATGTTCCTTTTTCAGATCCCGACGCTGGCCTATGATGAACTCCAACGAAAGACGGACTGGCGCTTTGCGATGGCAAGCCGGGTCGGGACGCGCGATGCAGCGCAGTTCCTGGGCGTGGGGGACGAGACGGTCAGCCTGTCCGGTTCGGTCTATGCGGAAATCACCGATGGCACTGTGTCGCTCGACACCCTGCGCGAGATGGGCGACGCTGGCGAAGCCTTGCCCCTGGTCAGCGGCGCCGGCATCGTCTTCGGCAATTTCATCATCCGTTCGATCGATGAGCGCCATGCCGTGCTGATGGCAGATGGCCGCCCCCTGCGCATCGACTTCGGCATCGACCTCTGGCGGGTGGATGACCCGGCCACCGCCCAGGCCGCCGAATGACCGACCGGATCATCAATATCCCCGATTGGCGCGTGACGCTCGACGGCAAGGATTTGACCGACAAGATGCGCCCGCGCCTGGTGTCGCTCAGCCTTTCGGAAAAGCGTGGCGACGAAGCCGACCAGCTGGATATCGTGCTGGACGACAGCGACGGCATGCTGGCAATCCCGAAGGAAGGTGCGACCCTGCAAGTCCAGCTGGGCTGGAAACAGGGCCGGGACGTCACTGTGGGCCTGGTCGACAAGGGCAGTTTCAAGGTGGACGATGTCACCCATAGCGGCCCGCCCGATCAGATCAGGATACGCGCCCGGGCGGCTGACTTCACCAGCGCGATCCGCAACCGCCGGGAACAGAGCTGGAAGAACACGACGCTGGGTGCCGTGCTGACGGACGTCGCGGGCAGGAACAGCCTGACGCTGAAGGTAGCGGCCGACCTGGCATCGATCGCGCTGCCATCGGTCATACAGAACCGGGAAAGCGATATCGCCTTCCTGAAGCGCCTGGGCAGCGAAAACGACGCGGTCGCCACCATCAAGGACAAGCATCTGATCTTCGCGCGTAAGGGCGCCGGCACGACTACCAGCGGCAAGGCGCTCCCCACCCTCACCATCACCCGCCGCGATGGCGACGGCCATAGCTGGTCGCGCCAGAAGCGGGACGGGCAGGAAGGCGTGACGGCCAGTTGGCACGACAAGAAGGGCGCGAAGCGCAAAACCTTCACCGTGGGCAAGGACGACGGCGCGAAGAAGCTGCGGAAGGTCTATCCCGACGAGGCGTCCGCGAAGCGCGCCGCCGTGGCGGAGCGGGACCGGCTGAAACGGGCGCCCGCCACGCTGGATATGAAACTGGCGCTGGGCCGGCCCGAGGCTTTCCCTGAAATGCGTGTGAAAGCATCTGGCTTCAAGGATGAAATCGACGCGACGACCTGGTTGATCGCGGAAGTCACGCACCGCCTCGATAATGGCGGCGGCTATGGCTCCGATCTGCGGATGGAACTGGGAGGCTGAATAAGGCTGCCGATCGATACAGTTTTCATCGACAGCCTTTCCATCGCAAATAGACCTTCATATACGGGTGCAAACTGCAAAGGGGCGTCCGATTGATTTTGAGCTTGTTCTGTGGCGCGGGGGGGTTGGATCGGGGCTTCGAAGATGCTGGCTTCGATGTGGGTCTCGCATTCGATCGCAATGCCGATAGCGTGCTATCGTATAACAAAAACCGACCTAAAGCACCAAAGGGACACATTGCGGATGTCTCGACACTAACCCTTACGGACCTAGATAATCTGCATGGAGGCGTATTCGCTCCCTCAGGGGTCATAGGTGGCCCACCCTGTCAGAGCTTCAGTCAGGCGAACGTACATCAGCGAATTGACGATCCGCGACACACCCTACCTGTCTCCTATGCACGCCTAATCCAGTCATTGAACGAGCGAAACCCCGTCGACTTCTTTGTAATGGAAAACGTAGTTGGTCTTACGATGAAGAAGCACCGTGAGACATTGAATGAAACTTTACGCACGCTTGAATCGGCAGGCTTCCACGTGGAGCAGGAAATTCTAGACGCACAAAATTTCGGCACTCCCCAAGTTCGGCGACGGGTTTTTCTTGTCGGATTCAACAGAGAAAAATATCCCGGTCTGCGATGGAAGGCCCCTACTCCTGAGAGAAAGCCCTCTCTAACTGTGCGCGACGTAATAGAGAATCTTCCAGAACCGGTATATTTTAAAAAGGGCTTGAACTGCGAGGAATTTGACAAACATCCAAATCACTGGTGCATGCAACCCAAATCGGCGAAATTCTTTCGCCACGCGGTGCTTACACCTTCCGCTGCGAAGGGCCGAAGCTTCAAAACTCTTGCTTGGGAGAAGCCCAGCTTTGCTGTTGCTTACGGCCATCGCGAAGTACATGTACACCCGGAAGGTAAACGCCGCCTGAGCGTCTATGAAGCAATGCTCTTACAAGGCTTCCCTCACACTTATCGATTGTATGGAAATTTGTCGTCTCAGTTTCGTCAGGTAAGTGAGGCGGTCCCCGTTCCGCTCGCGCGGGCGGTCGCACAATCAGTTGCAGATCAACTATTTGAGGCATGTTCAGCTGCCGACGTTGAGGTCAAGCGGCCTAATCCTATGCTCCCCCAGCCATCGCTGCCATCCCGGGATATCGAAGCCTGCTGAACGCAAAAGTTTTTCGGTCCCGGTAACAACTTCATTACGCAAATCCGTTTGATCTTCGATTGCCTGGTCCAAATTCCAGAGTTTCTTTGCTCGCGCAACAATCGCGACTGCATCTTGCAATTCCACATTTGGGACTACAATTGCGCCCCCTGTATTGGGGGCCTGAGCTTGAATTCCTTTCGGCGTGATACGAAATGCTAAGGAAAGCATATCTGGCTCATCCCGATGAACTTTATAAGCATATGCACTAACCAGCTCGACGCCGGCCGGAAGATTGATTTGAGCATGATAGAAATGTAATAAGTATTTACCAAGTCCTATACAAAACAATCTTAAGAAATTTATATCCTGATTCGACCAACATCCATTCATTGCCGACGTAAGGTTATGCAACTGCGCATCGATACATTCAGAAAGCGGTTTCGCGAAAGCATCGTTGTGCTGATCAATGTTCTTACCTATCGCTGTTTGAAACTTCCGAGCAGGAACTCCGAGCAGATCAACGTCGGCGCGAGTAGTTACAAACAGTAACCACGGTTCTTTGGCAATCATCTGATGCTTTAATAATTTTTCCAGTGCATCAAACATCGAAGCTTTTCGATTCTTAGGCACGTAGCCAAGATGATCACAAGCATCCATGTTGATTATATCAAAAACGCCCTGCCGATCCAGCATCGTTGCAGCAAGACTTTCATCCTGCGCTATATCTTCCAATCGATCCTTAAGGATCACCGCATCTTCTGTAATCCTGTCAGCTTGTCGCAGGGCTGACTCAGCAGCCAAGTATGCGCTCTTCGCTCCATTGGCCGCAACTTCCCCGTCGCCTTCGTAACCAGAATCAAAACCGAAATATTCTATCCGCGTTCCCGCTTCGACAAGAGAGTCCGCGAGCACACGAACGTCGAACAAATCCGCACCAGGCAGCGTAAAATAACGCAATTTATCTCGGCGTTCAGCCGAGCGATGGCTCTCAATCAGCCGTTTTGCACTCTCCACCCACTGCCTTTGACGCACAATTTGCTTAATAGGATGGTGCCACGGCTTGTAGTCGGTACGCAACGGCGCCATGACGAATTCATCGGAGCCATCATCTCCATGAACGATCCCGACGTAATCATCTTCCGCGATGTCGTCTGGCAATTTCTGCGATGTATCAGGCACCTGATGCAAATGGCTCTCCACCGCTGCTTTTGAAGGCTGCGCCATTTCGCCACGCAAATGTTCTGGAAGGTTATCACCCATTGAACCGCCGCTCATCAGGCTTCCCCCAAGAAAACTGCAAAAATTGCTGCAATCAATTCTTGCTGCTCATCATATGTCCTTCCTTCAAGCACGTCATATGCGGCAAGGACTTGAACGAGCGCTTCCATTTGGCTGTCGCGCACGACTTGATCAACACTGCGATTTGCCCTGGGAATTTGAGCTTTTAATATCGCGAAAGAGCCAGATTCCCGAGCTTCCAGAGCTTGCATCGGCGTTTCAGCGATGACCACTTTTGGCACTGGCTCCGAACCTTTACGGCGTTCCCATATGCCACTCACTTGCCTGGATAGCTGCGTTCGCTCTTCCGTGGAGTTCGCGTCATTGCGAGCATCGCGCGCCTCTTTTGCTTCAGCTTTCAGGCGGTTAGTCAATTGCCGAATCGCACCGTGCAACCACAGACTAACCAACTGGAGGTGGGGATGAGCGAAATTAAATGACTCACGATCGATGTTAAGGGCAGCATCCAAGCCCCGATCAACAAATAATTCGGACGTTATCTGCCTAAGACGCGTTTGCTCCGAAACCTGATATTTAAAAAATGAGGGATCAAACAATGCCCCACTGGCTTCTCTTATTCTTACAAGAACGCCATTATTTTCTTTTGGAATTATGCGACCACCCCACCAAAGATAGCCGTCCAATGACAGATCGCCTCCCCTCTTAGAGGTGGGTACGCGGCTTAGATCGGGTTCAAAGCGACCAACAAACATAACCGCTTTTTCCAAGCTACGCGCATCGGCCTTTCTGTAGGTGAACTTGATCGGCCGCTTCAGCAAAACACCGTCTATAGTGACTTTGAACTGACCCAATGGATCACGCCCAGCTCGCAGCACTGGATTCCCAGGCGCCTGTGCCTCGACGCCTTCTCGCACAGTTTGATTTGGTGAGAGTTCTATCGACAACCCTCTCCCACGCTCTTTTGTAACCCAGAAGAGCTGAACATCGTCGGAGCCGGTGAGGTCAAATGGATGCTTATCGACGTAGTCAACAGGCGCCGATAATCCAAGACTCCAAATCAATTCCAAATAGGCGTCGAGGGTCTTTGCCAATTCTGGTCTATCGATCACGCTAGATTCAGCTTCAACCTTCTCCACCAGCTTCGACATGCGCATGTCGGCGGGATCATCGTCTGCCCAAGGCAAGTTGGGCTGTTCCGCAAAAAGGACAGGACCTTCCTTTGGATCGATCAATTTCCCTAGATAACCGGAATGGTAGCTAGGCCTTTCGACACTCATACTGGCCCAAGTATCGATATCGCCTTGCTGTTGCGCCGCTTCACGTTCCAGGACGCCTTCCCAGCGCTCTGAACTTCTCAAGATATCGCGAACTCGCGGTTTAACGTCATCTAAGATGATGTCGGTCCCATGAGCTTGCAAGTCATCGGAATGTTCACGCCGTATATATACGTCGCCGGTTACATAGTCGTCATCATCTTCAGCCTCGATTGCATTTTCACCGTCTTCATGATACGCTCTGAGCCTGATTTCAGCGATCAAACGATAACTTTCTCCGTACCGCTTTGTAATTATTTGGAAGCGACGTGAGAGCTGACTAATGGAGAAAAGACCAATACCGATTTTACCGATAATTGGTCGACCCGACGGTGTGCATTCAAGATTGTCTGCATCTGTAATACCAAGTTCGGCACCATCTTTCCGGCGCTTCGCGCTTCCACCGATGTTTTTGAGCATCCGAGACAGGCTTCGATGATCCATCCCAATGCCATTGTCGCGGACGTAAATTCGAGAAAAGCGCGGAGCATCTGTCAAGATCGTAACAGACGTCGCGTCGGCATCCCAGGCATTGGAAATTAGTTCGCGTAAAGCAGACGCCGGCTGACGATAGATTCCATCGGTAACTCGCGCAATAACTCTGTCGCTAGTTCCGAGTTTCGTCTTCACCACCTCTCCATCGTGAGCGGGATCGCCCAGCCAGGATATAAGCTCTTCTTGCTTGTTAATTTGCCGGGTATCAGTCAAAGAAGTTCTCCAAGCAGAGAGCTATGGCTAATCGGAAAAAATACGGATGTTGTCAGCTTATCTTTATTGAAGATCGGTCCGCAACTTCAGTAAATGGACCATTGGGGCGGACGATCCTTATGACTGTCCGGCAAACCGAATGTCAGTCAGATGCCAACTCAGACCATCGCGTTTGAAGATCAGCGACGCCCCCGTCTCGTCCTCCTTGTTCACCAGACGGAACTCTGACAGCCCTACCCGCTCCATCTCCAAATTCTTCAGCCGCACGCCGATCTTCCCCTCTCCAGGCTTCGGTTCTGGCGCGTTGGCGAACACCTCGCGCATGGCCGCAGGCGTCACCAACGCCTCCACCATGCCCTCGACCATGTTCACGGCGAAGGCAGCACCCAGGGCAGCAAATGGATTATCGTCTTTGGCCTTGATCATTTCGGCGGCCATCTTCGCTTTCATCTGATCTTTCAGAGAAGCGCGTAAGGCAGGAAAGTCGATATATCCGGCCAGCTTGTCGGCATCTTTCGCCTCGGCCGCAGCCTGCATTTCATGAAGCGTCCAGCGCGGTGATCCGAAATACCATCCCGCACCAATCGCAACCGCCGCCACCAGAGCGAGCGCCGCATAAAATCTCGACTTCATCTTCCGTCCCCCCGTTCGGAATTCTCGTACAAGGCCTATTCTCCGTCACGGCCTGCTGTCCACAAGATATTGTTCCAGCTTGGCATTTACCGCTTTCCTACACGCCTCTCTCTGGCCCAAATGAGAACGAATCATGAACATTCAGGGGAACATGAAATTGAGTGGGCGAGCGATCAGACTGAAGCCGGGGTGTGAATTTGCCTGTCTGAAGTGCCGGATCAGGTGCGCGACGGCGGTACGGGTGCGGGATGACCTGTGGCGGGAGATTGAGACGCTGTTGCGGCTCCAGTCGAGTAACCCAACCCCTGATCGATCGCGAACGGTCCAATTGCTGCAAAACCAGATGGAAGCCGCTGAGCAAGAATTCGAGCGGCTTCGGCCCGCGTTGCGTCCGCTGGCACCAATGCCAGTAGGCTTTCGAACATATCGGCCAGCGCGGCTTCACTAGGCAACGCGACAGGCAGACTGATGAACTGAACCGGTGGCTGCTCGGCCTCGATCTTGCGCGCCTCTGGTTCAGCCTCGCTTCCCACCAATCCGGCCAATTTCATGACCTCTGAGGGATCAACCTTGTGACGCGCCAATACGGAAGCGACTTTACGAGCAAAATCGATAGGCAGATATTGCTTCTTGTAACCGCCATGGCCTTCATAACGAGCGTATGAGCCTAACGGCATATCCAATGCCTCCGCCATGGCTCGCACCGTCAAGCGCGGAATCGCCGACTTCCTTAGATCCTTGAGCTTTGCGGTCGCGCTATTTTCCATACGATCAATGTGCGTAAAAGTGGAACAATGTCTCACCCAAGATGAGGGTTGACTGGTGTTCGCGTTTGTGGAACATCACCCTAATGGAAAACGATACTCTGTTCGCATTATTTAGTGGAACTCGCCCGATGGCGCGAGCCATAGCCGAATCACCTTCGACCGTTGCTGGTTGGAAGCGCAAAGGTCGCATCCCCGCCGAAAAGCAGCCCCATGTGCTTGAGGTTGGCCAGGCGCTCGGACTTCCCGTTACCGCTGAACATGTCGTGTTCCCTCTGGGTCGGCCCATCGCCGCCCCTGTTGAAATATCGCCTCGCCCGAACGCCGTCGCTTGCGATCGGACCCCGGAAACGCAACGGAAGGATGTGCATTGATGCGCGGCCAGGAATATCGCCTGCGGGGGCGTCACGCCTCGCGCCGAAGCTTCATCGTGCCAGACGAATTGATGGCGCAGCACACCGAACCAAGCGACACGCCGCAACCGCCACGCTGGTATAGCATCGTCGCCTTTCTCATCCTGAGCAGCGCCACCGTCTTTGCCATGTGCGCAATGGGGCGACCCGGCGCATGACGAAACTGCGCGCGCCTCTATCCTTCTCCCTCGCCATCACTACGGCCGTCGGCCTGATTGGTTGGGAACTGGCCGCAAAGATCACGCGACGGTCGAAGCGGGCGGTTCGCTATTGGAGCGAGAGCGACAAGACCAGCCTACCGACACTGGATCAGGCGATCGCGCTTGATCGCGAATTTCTTGTGGCAGGAGGCGGCTTCGCTCCAATCCTCGAAAGCTATGCGCGGCAGTTGGACATATCGCTGGTGGATACGCTGGCATGCCGGGCGGCGCTGGCCGACGACATCGCCCAGGCTACGCAGGAATCGGCGGACGCGATCAGCAGCAGCATCCATGTGACGCTACCCGGCGCCTCGCCGACCGAGATCTATCACGCCATCAAAGAGACTGAGGAAGCCAGTGGGGCGATGAACCGGCTGCTGACCCGTCTCAGATCCTTTCTGCCCGGCAATGGCGCCGGTCGGCGAGCAACAGGGGAAGCATGATGACCAATGGCCGGGGGCCGAAACTCAACAATGGCGGGGGCGCTCCCCGCATGCCGTCGGTGCAATGCCCCGGCTGCGGTGAACGGGCCTTTGCGCGCTCGACGACCGGCAAGGCCACGCTGCTCTATCGCGAGGTCTATTATCATTGCCGCAACGTCGAGCGATGCGGATGCCAGTTCGTCGTGGGCATGGCGACGCTGCGGGCCACCGTGCCCAGCCGGATGCCGCAACCGCTGGCCGCGCTGCCCATGACGAACTGGCGCCACGCGGCCAACGACCGCGCAGCCAACGATGATGACGGCCCGCCCAGCAAACCCGACACCGATGCCGTAAGAAGTTGAGGCAAGGCGGCCGAAGCGGGCTGCATCCCCTACCGAACATCCCCATCCACCGGCTTCCCCATTTGCCGGAACGCCCTTTCTTTGCCCACCATCAGGAGTATCGAACATGCGTCATGTCGATCTGTCGCGCTCCACTGTCGGAACGCCAGTCATCCAACCTTGGGAATATGTCGCCATGCGCCGCCACGCTGCGGGCCTGTCGATCGAGCAGGTCGCATCCACTCTCGGCGGCAAGGCCTATCGGCGCCATTTGCGAATGCTCGAAACGCCCGGCATCCGTATCAAGATCATCGCCGACCTGTCGGTCGTCATGCCGTTTAGCGAAGATGTCTATCGCCAGTTGGCCGACCTCCCTGCCCATCAGCATCCGCCGCTATGCGTCCGATGCGGCTGGGACGAGCATTCGGAGGTGCCCGACAGGCTGGACGGTTTGACGACCTGGTCGCGGGAGAATCCTGCCATTTGCACCCGCTGCGAACAGCGATCCGACGCGGTCGCCGCATGACCAACATCGCGCGCGCTCTGCTGATCGTTGCCGCCATTCTGACCGTCCCCTTCATCATCGCTGGGGCGCTCTCCAACCTGAAAGGAAATTCCCGTTGAGCGATGGAAATGTAGCTGCCGAACAACTGCGCCTGTTTATCGAGCGCATCGAACGTCTGGAGGAAGAGAAGAAGGGCCTACAGGAAGATATCAAGGACGTCTATCTGGAGGCCAAGGCCAACGGCTATGACGTGAAAACCATGCGCTCCATCGTCCGCCTGCGCAAGCTGGAACGGAACGCGCGTCAGGAAGCCGAAGCCCTCCTTGAAACCTACAAAAACGCGCTGGGCATAGAATAATGCCCCTCGCCTCCGCATCCTGTCGGCGGGCTGACCAAATGGCCCGGATTGACGGCGCGCACCTACGCGTCGTCGTTCGGCATGTCGCCTGCGGGGGATGCCTGGATCATGCCGAAGGACCGATGCCATGAGACTGGTCGTTTGCACCTGCGCCGAATGTGCGCGCCTGGATCGCGCATTTCCGAACGAAGGCAAACAGCTTGCCCTGTTGCCGCAACGACCGGCCCGTCGGCGCCATGTGCGCGCCACCGTCGATCGGAATGGGAATCCATGACCACCGCCATCGTGAAACTGGACACCCGCGTCAGCAGAGCGGTCGGCATCGGCAAGGGCATCCGCCTCGAACCCGCCGACCTCGATCTGTTGGTCAGCCTGGGACTGATCGACCTCCTCCACGACGCCAAAACGCAAGCACTTAAGGAACAGGCAGCATGTCGGCAAAATCGGCGCCAATCTATCGGCGCGGCAAATACTGGCTCGATTGGGACGTCAAGGCCGACGGATCACGCCGTTCCCCCAACCTCACCATCTTCTGGTACGATCCCGACACGCGACGCGTCCGCAGCGCTTCGACGGGCACAGCGGACGAGGATGCCGGGATCGTTGCACTCGACCGCCGCTACCTAGCGGACGCGAGCGAAGCGCCTGCATTCTGCCATGCCTGCGGCCAGCCGCTCGCACTTGCTCAGGCCTATCTCCTCACCGATGCGGTCGCGGATTATCGCCTCGAATGGGGCGACGCCCGCCTGTCGGGCGCCACCATCGAAGGCCGCCTGAAGCACGTCACCGAATTCCTCGAAGCGCAGGAGGCCGAACCCGCCGGTAAATTCGGCGTGGCCACGACCTGCGCCGCCGCCTGCACCAAAGTCTTCGTCAACGCTTTCCGCGCCTGGTTGAGCGAGCGCCCGGTGGAATGGAAGAACAAGGACGGCGAAGTCACCGTTTCCCGTCCGCGCTCCCCGGCCGCCGTGGAAGCCGCCATCGCGCAGCTGATCGCCGTCCTCAACCATGCAGCCAACGCCGACCCGCCACGTTCGGACAAGCGCCCGACCTATCGCCCGCTACCTGCCGCCCAGGTGCAGCGTAAACGCCGTACCCGCATCGGCGTCCCGGAACTGGCGGAAATGCTCAAATATGCGGCCGAAGCAGAAAAGCCGCGTGGATCGCTGCATGCCTTCCTGATCGGCACGCTCTGCACGATTGCACGCCCCAGCTCCGTGGTGGACATCTCGGTCCAACCGGCCCGCCAGCAATGGTGGCCCGGCTCCGCGACGATCGATCTCAACCCCGCCGGCCGCCGCCAGACGAAGAAATTCCGCCCGATGCTCCCGGTCCTGCCTTTACTGGATCAATGGCTCTGCGCTGAATATGCCGATTGGCTTGCCGTGGAAGATGGCCTGAAACCGTCACGTGGCTGGCTGGTCAACTATTACGGCCGGGGTATTCAGGACGTCGACCGCGCCTGGGACACAATGCTGCACGCGCTCGACTATCCCACCGGCCGCGAATGGCGCTCCTATGTCCTGCGCCACAGCCTGGCCACCCTCTGCCGCAATCGCGGCGCCGAGCGCTGGGATCTGGAAGGCTTCATGGGCCACCGCGCCCCGTCGCAGACCGAAGTCTATGCGATGGGCGAATTTCCGTCGGTTCAGAAGGCTTTGCAGGGAATCATCGACGAAATCGACCAACGGGCACCCGGCACCCTGCGCCGGGTTCACACCGGAACGCAAAAAGCGCTCGAAAGCGCAAAGGAGCCAAAAATGTCAGGATAATCAATAGGTTATGCTGGTGCCGCTTACGTGACTCGAACACGTGACCCTCGCATTACGAATGCGATGCTCTACCAACTGAGCTAAAGCGGCATTGGGGCGGGCAGATAACAGCGCTTGACGGGAAGGACAAGGAGGCAAATGCGATTTGCCGGTCCTGCTCGTCATCAGACCGCTTCGGATCATCATTTTGTCCCGCCTTTACGTCATCTTTACCATCCCGTGGCACCGTCGATTCTCAAGGAAAAGCTTTACCTGAACCAAGGACCGATGGAATGGACACTCTGCGGGGGTATGAAATCGCCGATGACGAGGATGATTTCGGTCCTGCCGACGACGCGGCTATCGAAACGCCGCCGCTTGTCGGCGCGGATGAGCGCCGGATGCAGGTGCGCGCCTATAATTACTGGGCGTCGCTGCTCGGCGACCGCAGCCTGCCCTCCATCGAGGATCTCGCACCTCAGGATCTGGAGGATTTCGGCCCTTACAGCGTCCTGCTGGATTTCAGCACCGGGCTGGAGAATCCCGCCATCGTCTATCTTGGCACCGCCTTGCGCGAGGAGTGCGAGATCGAGGGCTCCATCCAGTATATCAATGATGTGCCGGCCCGCTCGTTGCTGTCGCGGCTGACCGATCATTATCTGCAGATCATCGCCAACGCCGCGCCCATCGGGTTCGAGGCCGGCTTCATCAACCAGCGCGGCGCTGAAATCCTCTATCGCGGCATTTTGATGCCCTTCTCCTCCGACGACGAGACGATCGACTTCGTCTTCGGCGTCATCAACTGGAAGGAAGCGGCAAGCCAGGCCGTCACGGCCGAAATCGACCGGGAGGTGGAGGCCGCCCTGCTATCCAGCCCCGCCGCGCCGCCCGTCGCACCGATCTGGGCGGACGGTCCGGCGGTCGACGGGTTCGACACGCTCGACCTGGGCGGCATGGAAAGCCCGAATGAGGACGCACCCCTTGCCGACTGGCTGGCCCTCGCCCGCGACAGTGCGGAGCAGGCACGCACCAGCGAAGCGCGCAGCCATGCGGCGCTCTATCGCGCCATCGGCCTCAGCTACGACTTTGCGCTGGTCACGCTTGCCCGGCCCGACGAATATGCCGAACTGCTGGAGGATAGCGGCCTCAAGGTCCAGGCGCGCGCGCCGATGACCGCTGTCGTCAAGCTGGTCTTCGGCTCCAGCTACGACAAGACGCGCATCACCGAATATGCCACGGCCCTGGATCATGCCCGTGCCAACGATGTCGCCTTGGGCAGCTTTGGCGATTATCTCGCCAATTATGATGGCGGGCTGAAAGCACTGGTCCGCAACGAACGCGCCCAGCGCCGCACCGACGGTCCAGCCCGACCCGATCGCCAGCAGACCGCCCGCGCGGCGATGAGGACGGCGGCCGCGCTTGATCCCTTCGCGATCGCCACCGACGGCGACGGGCTGGCCGTGGTAATCGCCCGGCGGGAAAGGGACGGATCGCTCGCCATCGTCGGCGCTCTGCCGGAAGGATCGGAAATCAGCCAGCGCGCCATTACCGCCGCTGCCGGTTGAACACGCGACCCGCGACGTCATTGATCCACCCGGTTCGTTCGAAACCCGTCGCCTCCAGACGGGTTTTTGCCAGCATGGCCTTCGGGCGATCTTCCCAAGCCGCAAATGGGTTCCCATCGCGGCTCAAGCCCTGTCCATCGGCAGAAACCGCCGCGGCAGATTGACAGAACGGGATCATGCCCCGATTTCCTGACCTATCCTCACGGGCCATCCGCCCCATGCTGCACCGCACATAATATTTCAATTTTATGTAACTTTATTTCTTATTCTGGGTTGAGCCTCCGGATGCAGTGGCGCATAGTGGACGGCATCGGTTTGAGAAGTCGCGCGGCGGTTCTCCGGCGTCTTCTCCGTTGACAGAAGCGGGACTGAACCCGCGGGCAAGAGGCAGGCGCATGACGGCATTGGCTGAATCGAAGCAAGTTGATCGGGGCATAAGCGAAGCGCTGGAGGCAGCGCTGGCACGAGGCACATTGCCTGGCGAAAGCGAAGGCTTCGACCAGCACGCGATGCTGTCGGCAGCCGCCTTCATCGCCGGCACTGCAGCGACCCGCCGGCCAGGCAACGTCGCCATCGCCATGGAAACGCTGGGCGAAGGGGCGAATGGCCGCTACATGCGCATCGCCATCATCAATGACGACATGCCGTTTCTGGTCGATTCCATCGCAAATGCGCTGGCAGCAGCCGACATCATCATCCACCGCCTGCTGCATCCCGTGTTGTCGGTCGAGCGGGACGGCAACGGCCATTTGAAGGCGATCCTGGACAATGACGCCGCCGGCGCGCGTCGGGAATCGATGATCTATATCGAGGCGGACCGCGCCGATGCGAAGGCTCGCCGGGCGCTTGAGAAAGCGTTGGAGGAAACGCTGGCCGATGTTCGCGCCGCGGTTATCGACTGGCCGAAGATGCGGGAGGCGATGGCCGCCGACGCCGACGCAGCGCCAGACGAGGAAGGCGCGGCGCTGCTGCGCTGGTTCCTTGCCCGTCACTTCACCCAGATCGGCCATGAAGTGCGTCATCGCGACGGGAAGGCGGGCGCACGCATCGGCGTCTGCGGCCTGCGCGACCGGCCTATGCTGGCACCCGCCACGCTGGAGGCGGCGTTCAACTGGTTCGAGGAAGGCAGGCGCGCGCCCCTCATCATCAAATCGAACCGCCTCTCTCGGGTCCATCGGCCCGTCCTGCTGGACTTGATCATCGTGCCAGTGCGGGAGGGCAAACAGGTGACGGCGCTGTCCATCCACGCTGGCATGTGGACCAGCGCCGGGCTGGCGACGACGCCTGACAAGGTGCCTCTGCTGCGGTCGGCCCTGTCGGCGCTGATGGACAAGTTCGATTTCGATCCGCACGGCCATGCGGGCAAGGTGCTGACCCATGCGCTGACTGCCCTGCCCCACGACATCCTCATCGGCTTCGACCGCGAGACCCTGGAACGGCTGGTGCTGACCTTCATGTCGCTGACCGACCGGCCGCGCCCGAAGCTGGTGCTGGGGACGAGCGCGCTCGCCCGCCATCTCTACGCCTTCGCCTGGTTGCCGCGTGAGGAACTGACTACGGCGCGACGCGTCGCGGTGCAGGACATGTTGAGCCAGGCCTGCAACGGCCCGGTGCTGAGTTGGTCGATCGCGCTGGAGGAAAGCGGCCTGGCGCTGCTGCGCATCACGCTCGATCTGCGCGACGGTGGCGTGGTGCCCGATGAACAGCCGCTCGACCGGCAATTGAAACAGATGGTGCGGGGCTGGCTGCCCGCCGTCGAGGAGGCATTGGCCGAAAGCGAGGAGGCGGGCCGCGCCGCGACGCTGGCGCAGCGTTACGCTCCCGGTTTCCCCATGGGCTATCGCAATGGCGCCGGCCCGGCGGAGGCAGCCATAGACATTCGTCTGCTCCACAGCCTTTCGGGGCCTGGCGACAAATCGATCCGTATCTATCGCAATGAAGAGGATGGGCCCGAGCGGCTGCGGCTGAAGCTCTACAGCCATGACGCCATCGCCCTGTCCGAAGTGGTCCCCGCCTTCGAGAATTTCGGTTTCCGCGTCATCGACGAGATGCTGACGGCCGTTGATGCCAAGGGGCAGGAAGGTGCGCTTGGCCATGTCCAGCGCTTCGTCCTGGAACTGCCGGCGGGGGGCGATGCCGAAGGCGTGATCGCCCGCGCCGACGTCGTTACGGAGGCGATCGCCCAAGTCACAGAGGGCGTGGCGGAAAATGACCGCTTCAACGAGTTGATCGTCACCGCCGGGCTTGACCAGCGATCGGTCGTGCTGCTGCGCGCCCTGTTCCGCTATCTGCGGCAAACCGGCATGGCCTATGGCATGGCGACATTTGCCGAAACGCTGCGGCGGGAACAGGGCATCGCCCGCCAGCTCATCGAACTGTTCGAAGCGCTGCACAATCCCGAGGCGAAGGATGGCGCCGCCCGCGCCGCCGCCGCGCAACGGGAGATCGAGGCGGGACTGGAGAAGGTCACCGCCATCGATGAGGATCGCGTTCTGCGCCTGCTGCGCGCCGTGATCGCCGCAACCCTGCGCACCAATTTCTACAGCGCGGCCGCGCAGGAGGCGCTGGCGTTCAAGCTCGACAGCGCGCAGATCCCCGGCCTGCCCGCGCCGCTGCCATGGCGCGAAATCTGGGTCTATTCGCCACGGGTGGAGGGCATCCATCTGCGCGCTGGCCCCGTTGCGCGCGGCGGGCTGCGCTGGTCCGACCGGCGGGACGATTTCCGCACGGAGATCCTGGGTCTCATGAAAGCGCAGCGGGTGAAGAACGCCGTCATCGTGCCGACCGGCGCGAAGGGGGGCTTCTATCCCAAGCAGCTTCCCAGTCCGCAGGTCGATCGCGACGCCTGGTTCGCCGAGGGCACGGAAAGCTATCGCATCTTCATCCGCGCGCTGCTGTCGGTCACCGACAATATCGTCAAGGGCAAGGTGAAGCACCCGGCGCAGGTCGTCATCCATGACCGCGACGACCCCTATTTCGTCGTCGCCGCCGACAAGGGCACCGCCACCTTTTCCGACGTCGCCAACGCCCTGGCGCTGGAGCGGGACTTCTGGCTGGGCGATGCCTTCGCCAGCGGCGGCTCCAATGGCTATGACCACAAGGCGATGGGCATTACCGCAAAAGGCGCGTGGATCAGCGTGAAGCGCCATTTCGCGGAAATGGGCGTCGATGTGCAGAGCGAACCGGTCCGCGTCGTCGGCTGCGGCGACATGTCGGGCGACGTGTTCGGAAATGGCATGCTGCTCAGCCAGGCGATCAGGCTGGTCGCCGCCTTCGATCATCGCCACATCTTCCTCGATCCCGATCCCGATCCGGCGAAAAGCTGGGAGGAACGCAACCGCCTGTTCCAACTACCCCGCTCAAGCTGGGACGATTATGACAAGAAGCTGATCTCCAAGGGCGGCGGCGTCTTCCCGCGCAGCCTGAAGAGCATTCCCCTTACTGCGGAAGTGCAGGCGATATTGGGCGTCACCGACACGGAAATGGAGCCTGGCGCGCTCATCTCCGCGATCCTGAAAAGCCCCAACGACCTGCTCTGGTTCGGCGGCATCGGCACGTATGTGAAGGCCGCTGCGCAAAGCCATGGCGACGTGGGCGATCCGGCCAACGACCGCCTGCGCGTCAATGCCGAGCAGCTTCGCGTGAAAGTCGTGGGCGAAGGAGCCAATCTGGGCGTTACCCAGGCGGCGCGCATCGCCTTTTCGCTGCGCGGCGGGCGGATCAACACCGACTTCATCGACAATTCGGCGGGCGTAGACTGTTCGGACAATGAGGTGAATATCAAGATCGCGCTCAACAAGGAAATGGCGGAAGGCCGCCTGACCTTCGACGACCGCAACAAGCTGCTGGTCAGCATGACCGATGCCGTGGCCGACATCGTGCTGGAGGACAATCGCCTCCAGGCGCTCGGCCTTTCCATCGCGGAAGCGGGCGGCGCGGCGGAGCTGGCGAGCTATGTGCGGCTGATCGAAACCTTCGAAGAGTCAGGCCGGCTCGATCGGCAGGTGGAGGGCCTGGCCGCCAACGACCAGTTGCTGCGGCGCGGGCAGGACGGGCTTGGCCTCACCCGGCCAGAACTGGCGGTGCTGCTCTCGACCGCCAAGCTCGCGCTGCAGGACGCGATCGAGCATGGCAACCTGGCCACCGATCCCAGCATGGACGACGAACTCGCCCAGGCCTTCCCACCCGCCATGCGCAAGAAGGAAGCGGACGCCATCGTCGCCCATGCGCTGAGGAAGGAGATCATCGCCACCAAGGTCGCGAACCGAATCGTCAACCGGCTGGGTCTTATCCATCCTTTCGAACTGGCGGAGGAAGAAGGCTGTTCGCTGGCCGACCTTGCCAGCGCCTTCCTGATCGCGGAGCGGCTCTACGACATCCGCCAGCTATGGGAGGATATCGACGCGGCGGAGATGTCCGAAGCGGCGCGCCTCGCGCTGTTCGGCGACATCGCCAATGGCATGCGGGCGCAGATCGCAGACATTCTCCGCAGCCTCCCGTCCGGCGCCTTGCCGCAGGCAGGGCATGGCGCACTGGCCAAGGGCGTGGACAAGCTGGCGAAGCGGGTGGACGACCTGCTCACCAGCGAAGCGCTGCGCCGGGTCACGGCCGTCTCCGACCGCCTGCTGTCCCTGGGCGCGCCAGAGGCCCTGACCCGCCGCACCGCCGGGCTGTTCAAGCTGGATGGCGCGGTCGGCATCGCCGCGCTGGCCGGACGTCTGTCACTCGACGAGGTCGCCCTCACCCGCGCCTTCACCCATCTGGGCGAAGCGGTCGGCATTGACTGGGTCCAGTCCACCGCCGCGCGCATGGCCCCGTCCGATCCATGGGAACGTCTGCTGATTTCCGGGGTGGCGCGCGACATGCAGCAGGTGCGGCTCGACTTCCTCGCCCAGGGGTCAGGCAAGGATATCGCCCATCATGTCGAATCCTGGCTGAAGGCAAAGGGTGCGCGGATCCAGCAGTTCCGCGCCCTTGTCCAACGCGCCAAGGGGGCAGCGACGCCCAATGTCGCGATGCTGGCGGAAATTGCCGGCCAGGCGCGCGGATTGCTGGGGCGGTAAAGCGCTTTTCCTCGATTGCCGCCCTTCCGCAAAGACAGGAAGGGCGGCAATCGAAGACGCTTATTCGACCGCTTCCGGCTCGGCCGTCACCGGCCCTTTGCCCATTCCTGGCCCATAGACCGGCGTCAGCGGCTCCACCACGCGCCCGTGCAGCGCCTCGATCTCGGCCTTGCGCTGCTTCAGATATAGTTCGCGATAATAGGCGTAGGGATTTTCCTCGTCGCGGATCTGCTGGATCGTCTCGTCAAAGGCGGCGCGTTCGCCAAGCTGGTTCAGGATCGTCGCGGGGATGACATATTTGGGTTCGTTGAACGGCTTGCCGATGGCAAAGGGCACGATCATCTTGTCGACCGTGTCACCGATGATGTCGCGAAGGGTCGTGGGGCCGACGATCGGCAGATACATATAAGGCCCCGGACCTACCCCATAATAGCCGAGCACATTGGCAAGGCCGTTGGGCCGATAGGGCAGGAAGAAGGGCTTGCGCTTCGCCACGTCGAACAGGCCCGCCACCCCCAGCGTGGTGTTGATGGTGAAGCGGCCGGCCGTCTCCACCGCCTTGCCCGGCTTGAATTCGAGCAGATAGGCCAGGAAGACCACAGGCTCCTGCAGATTGGAGAAGAAATTGCGCAGTCCCTTGCGCGCAGGCTTGGGCAGGCCCTTGTTATAGGCCTTGGCGACCGGTTCCACCACGGCCTTGTCGACGGACTGCACCGCCTCGAAGCTCTTTTCGTTCAGCCGCTCCAGCGGATCGCCCGGCGGCGGCCGGGTGTGGCCGGTCACCACGATCTCGCCCGGCTGCGGCGCTGCCGCCGCGGGTGCAGTGCTGCCCGGCAGGTTCGGCATGACCGGCGGAGGCGGTACGACCAGCACCGACGATGCACCATCCTGTGCCGCCTGCGGGTCCACGGAGGCTCCGGACGCCGGTGCAGCGATCGCAGGGGGGGCGACCGCTGGGGCGGTGGACACAGGGGAGGCCGGCGCCATCGTCCCTTCCGGTCCCGCTTGTACCCCCATCATCAGCATTCCAGCGGCTATGGCCGGCGTCAGCATATCGTCATTCCTTGCAGGCAGGCCTTTGCGACTGATGACATTTTCCGTGTCACGTTCGTCATCAAAGGCGGCTAGTTGCCAAGGGGTCACGCGTCAATAGCATGACGTCGCCCCCTGCGCCGGACCGCCGTTCATCGGCAACGATCCGGTCGCATACATTTTGATACAAATTTGCCGTGCCCCC
>Ga0068856_100000511_pt1 | contig 42929 bp, 44 predicted proteins | sample KBSCornC62_FD_66595 | JGI IMG/M metagenome (GOLD analysis project Ga0068856, IMG submission 66595) | Corn rhizosphere microbial communities from Kellogg Biological Station, Michigan, USA - KBS Corn C6-2 | ecosystem: Host-associated > Plants > Roots > Rhizosphere > Soil ...
CTCACGCCTTCTCCAGCGCCGCCACCAAATCCTCGATCAGATCATCCGGGTGCTCCAAGCCAACCGACAGCCGCACAAAACCTTCACTGATGCCGAGTTCGGCGCGTGCTTCCGGTTTCAGCCGTTGATGCGTGGTGGTTGCGGGATGGGTGACGAGGCTCTTAGCGTCGCCGAGGTTGTTGGAGATCCGCGCGATCTTCAGCGCATTCAGCGCGCGGAACGCGCCGGCCTTGCCGCCCTTGACCTCGAAGCCGACCAGGGTCGAGCCGCCGCGCATTTGCTTCTTCACCGTGGCGGCCTGCGGATGATCGGCGCGGCCCGGATAGACCAGCCGCGAGATTTTCGGATGCGTCGCCAGTGCTTCCGCGATGACAGCCGCACTTTCGCTCTGCGCGCGCACCCGCACCGCCAGCGTCTCGAGCCCCTTCAACAGCACCCAGGCGTTGAACGGTGACAGCGACGGACCGGTCTGGCGCATGAAGTTGTGCAGATGCTCGGCGATGAACGCTTCCGATCCCAAAATCATGCCGCCGAGGCAGCGGCCCTGGCCGTCGATATGTTTGGTGGCGGAATACACCACCACGTCGGCGCCGAGCGTAAGCGGGCTTTGCCAGATCGGCGTGGCGAACACGTTGTCGACGATCAGCCGGGAGCCTGCCTGGTGCGCGATTTCGGCAATCGCGCCGATGTCGAGCACGTCGAGCGTCGGGTTGGTCGGGCTTTCCAGGAAGCAACTCCTGGTGTTCGGCCGCATCGCCTTGCGCCACTGATCGAGGTCGAGCCCGTCGACCAAAGTCGATTCAATGCCGTAGCGCGGCAGCAGATCTTCCACCACGTAACGGCACGATCCGAACATCTGCTTGGCCGCCACCACGTGGTCGCCGGCCTTCAGCGGCGCCAGCACCGCGGTCGTCACCGCGGCCATGCCGGTCGCGGTCGAGCGGCCGGCTTCCGCACCCTCCATTTCGATCATGCGGCGCTCGAACATGCCGATGGTTGGATTGGAGTAGCGCGAATAGATGTAGCCGGGGTCCTCGCCCTTGAACCGCGCCTCGCATTGTTCGGCGCTGTCATAGACATAGCCCTGGGTGAGGAACAGCCCCTCGGATGTTTCGCCGAATTCGGAGCGCAGGGTTCCGGCATGCACCAGCCGGGTTTCCGGGCGGTAACGGGCTGTCGGGGATACGGCTATCTTAGTCTCGACCATGTGACCTCCATCGTGACCACCCTTGAAAATGGTCACAAAAAAACCGGCCTGGAAAAATTCCACAGGCCGGGATCACACTGTCCCCGGCCTGTTTAGCGACTTATTTAACGTGGCTGCAAGCCGGCCGGCTCAAATCACCACGGGATAAGTCATGCTCTTATTCCGCCGCGCCCTTTCCGTCAAGCCGACCATCGGATAACCCCGTAAAAGGCACACTTTCCAGCGTCAAGCGTAGTGAGTAGGGGAAATTGTCGTTCACGCTCCAACCCGATGCCAGTGGCATTCTTCCCGACCGCATGATCGCGGCGATGGCCGATGCCGGGCTGATTTTGCCGGCCTACCCGTTCGTCGAAAGCCAGATCCAGCCGGCCAGCCTCGATCTGCGGCTGGGTGATGTCGCCTACCGGGTGCGCGCCAGCTTCCTGCCCGGACCGGGCGCCACGGTGGCGGAGCGGATCGACGAATTGAAACTGCACGAAATCGATCTTTCCGATGGCGCGGTGCTGGAGACCAATTGCGTCTACATCGTGCCGCTGCTGGAAAGCCTGGCGCTGCCACCGGAAATCGTCGCCGCCGCCAATCCGAAAAGCTCGACCGGCCGGCTCGATGTGTTCACCCGGGTGATCGCCGACGGCACGCGGCGGTTCGACATGATCGGCGCCGGCTATCACGGTCCGCTCTATGCCGAGATCAGCCCGAAGACGTTTCCGGTGCTGCTGCGCGAGGGTTCGCGGTTGTCGCAGGTGCGGTTTCGCACCGGCGATGCGATCCTCAATGCCGATGAGCTTGATGCGCTGCATGCGCGGGAACGGCTGGTCGATGTCGACGATGCGGATTTGGCCAATGGCGTGGCGCTGAGCGTCGATCTCTCCGGCGAGAATTCCAATGGTTTTGTCGGCTATCGCGCCAAGCGGCATACCGGCGTGGTCGACGTCGATCGCCGCGGCGGCTACGCGGCCGGCGAGTTCTGGGAGCCGATCGCAGCGAGGCCCGACGGCAGCCTGATCCTCGATCCCGGCGAGTTTTACATTCTCGCCTCCAAGGAAGCCGTCCAGATTCCGCCGGATTACGCCGCCGAGATGGTGCCGTTCGATCCCCTGGTCGGCGAATTCCGGGTGCACTACGCCGGCTTCTTCGACCCCGGCTTCGGCTATGCCGGCGCCGGCGGGCTGGGGGCGCGCGCGGTCCTGGAAGTGCGCTCGCGCGAGGTGCCGTTCATCCTCGAACACGGCCAGATCGTCGGCCGGCTGGTCTACGAAAAAATGCTGGCGCGGCCCGACGCGATGTACGGCCAGCGCATCGGCTCGAACTACCAGGCCCAGGGCCTCAAGCTGAGCAAGCATTTCAAGATTTGATTGCGAAGCGAAATTTTTCCTCGGCTCATACATTGATATGAGCGGCATTTTCCCAACGTTGAATGGTCCACCGCGCCCCGGGCGGACAACATCAGCATGAGCTGGTCGTTCGATCCCGAGAAGGAGTTCGCCGTGAACCGTCCCGAAAAAATTGCGACGCAAACCATCCACCTGCAACGGCACCTGCCGACCTTCTGGCGAGTCACGTTCGACTTTCCGCCAGTCAATATCTTCGGTCCGAAGCAGATTCCGGAGTTGAACGAAATCATCACCGCGATCGAGCAGGACGAGCAGCTAAAGGTCGTCGTGTTCGACAGCGCGGTCGCTGGCTATTTCATCACCCACTACGACTTCGTCACGTCGCTGGAGGAATCGGCAAAATTCCCTCCCGGCCCGACCGGACTGCAGGCCTTGCCGGATATGCTGGTGCGGCTGAGCCGGGCGCCGGTCGTGTCGATCGCCTCGATCCGGGGGCGCGCGACTGGTGTCGGGAGCGAACTTGCGCTGGCAAGCGATATGCGTTTTGCCAGCCGCGAAAAGGCCATTCTGTCGCAATGGGAGGTTGGCGCGGGCCTGGTGCCGGGCGGCGGACCGATGGCGCGGTTGCCACGGCTGATCGGACGAGGCCGTGCGCTGGAAGTGCTGCTCGGCGCCGACGACATCGGCGGCGATCTCGCCGAGCGCTACGGTTACGTCAACCGGTCGTTTCCGGACTCCGAGCTCGACGGCTTCGTCGACGCGCTCGCGATGCGCATTGCCTCGTTCGACAAACAGGCGATCGCGGAGACCAAGCGGCTGGTCAACATCGCGAGCCTGCCGGCGGATGCGGAAATCGCGCCGGAATGGGATGCGTTCGTCGGCGCACTCGGACGCCCGGCGAGCCAGAACCGGATCAAGGCGCTGATGGAACGCGGCTTTCACCGCGCCGGCGACGTCGAAAACCGGCTTGGATTCCACGTTGGCCAGATTGGCGGGTAACGAAGAACAGCCGACGGTCGCAGATCGCGCGACAGGTCTACGGTGTGGCTACTTGTCGAGTCTGCGGCGGTTCGGCTGCAGCGCGTCGGCCATCCGGACGAGGTCCGCATAGGTTCGCGCGCCCATCTTGTGGGTGGCCGCGCCGCGGTGAATCTTGACTGTGATTTCGCTGATCCCGAGATCCCCGGCGACCTGCTTGTTCATTTTGCCGGTGGTGACCAGCAGCATCACTTGCTGTTCGCGCGGGGAAAGCGTCTGGAAGCGCTCTTTCAACTGCGAAACGTCATGCTCCACCACCCGCCGGCCTCGATCGCGCTCGATCGCAGCCAGCACGGCGTCGAGCATGTCCTGGTCGCGAAACGGCTTTGAGAGGAAGTCGACCGCGCCCTGCTTCATGGCGTGAACGGACATCGGAATATCGCCGTGTCCGGTCATCATGACAACGGGAACGCCGACGCCGGACTGAAGCAGCCGGGTTTGAAATTCGAGGCCGTTCATATCCGGCAGCCTGACATCGAGCACGATACAGCCGGGCCGGTCGGAAAGATTTACCGAAAAGAAGTCCTTTGCCGTGGCGTAACTCTTGGCCTGAAGTCCGACCGAGTCGAACAGGCCCTCCAACGCGGCGCGCATGGACGCGTCGTCGTCCACGATGTGCACAAGTGCCTTGTCGCTGGGAGCTTGCTGCATGCCGGCTTTTATATGCCCGTATTATTACGGTCTGTTAGCATAAATGGGAACCGGCCGGGCATCACACCTATGTATAGGTCGTGCCCACCCGGCTTCTCGACCACTCCAAAAAGTGTGAATCACGGCGGCAGCTTAGCACGGCTGATCCAACCCGACCCCCGCGGCCGGTCGGATCAGCAGGGCGTGCGCATCTGGCCTGAAAACGCCAGCTAATTTTTGTGGGAATCGACCGTGCCTGCATCACTCCGCTGCAGGCTATAATACTCGTGTATAATTCCTGGGCAGTCCAGTGCATGCAAAAGTTGCCACTCCCCGAGTCTTCATTCAATTCGGGGAAATGGATGCGGTGTGCCAGGAAATCTCGAGATCGCGGTTATTGACGATGACGATTCATTCCGAGTAGCCCTCGTGGAATCGCTGTCTTCGTTGGGATACGAGTGCAGCGGATACGCCTCCGCGGAAGACTATGTGGGTACCACCGCGGACACCTCGTTCAATTGCGTCGTTACGGACATTCACATGCCCGGCATGAGCGGGATCGACCTGATGAAGCGCCTTGCCGCTCAGGGTTCGACAACGCCCGTCGTCTTGATCACCGCCCGTTCCGACTCCAATCTGGAGGCCAAGGCCGCCGCCGCGGGCGCGGCGTGTCTGCTCCGGAAACCTTTTGAAATAAATCACCTCATCAAGTGCATCGAAGGCGCCGTCAGAGGGTAACTCTCGAAGGCCGCAAGCTCGCTGCGGCGCCTGGCGCTGCGAACACTTGGCCCGTTGAGCCGCCGGTCGCCTATCCCTCGATACGATCGAATTCATCGGACGTTTGTCAGCACAGCGGGAGCCACGCGCGGCGTGGCGTCCGAACTCACCATACCTTCGCATAGGTAATCGATGCCTCAGTCTGCGAGCGCGTCACCACGCGCGCCCGATCAACACCGTGGTGCAGACGGGCGTGCCCGGATTTATTCCGCGGGCCAAGTGAAGCGAGTCGAGCGGTGCACCGTCACAAATCGATGACGACGTCCCCCTCGGGCCGCGAGCAGCAGATCAGCGTATTGCCATCCGCCGGCGCGTCGATCGGGTCGGGGCGGTAGCCGACCTTGCCCGCGACGAGGCCGGTTTCACAGGTGTGGCAGACCCCGGTTCGGCAGGCCCAGCGCACGGGCACGTCGCACGCCTCGGCGAGCTCAAGCAGGCTCTGGAACGATGACCCCCAGCGCACATTGAGGCCGCTTCGGGCAAACGAGACCATCGGCCCCGAGCCAGCGGGGCCCGCGGGCAAATGCGGGGGTTGGCGCGCCGCCGTCGCAATGCCCGGCGTATTGGATGGGCCGGCGCCGAACATCTCGGTATGGATACGATCCGGCGCGATGCCCGAAGCGGTGAGCCCGGTCGTCAGATCGCTCATCAAGGTCGACGGCCCGCAGATATAAAAATCGCCGTCGCGGGGCAGGTTGAGCTGCTGAAGCATCTGCATGTCGAGATGCCCGCGGACGTCGAAATCGGCATTGGGCCGGTCCTGCGGATCGGGCGCGCTGTAGCAAACGGTGCTGTGACAATGGGGTAGCGCTTTCAGCAGCCCGCGCACTTCTTCGGCAAAGGGATGTTCGCGGCCGCTACGGGCTCCATGCAGCCACCAGATTTCCCGCGCTGACCTTTCGGCGGCTAATGCATGCAGCATCGCAAGCACGGGCGTCACGCCGATGCCGGCGCTGAGCAAGACCACCGGCGTCTCGCCCGGCCGTAACGCAAAACTGCCGCGTGCGGCGCTGGCTTGCACGGTGTCACCGACTCCGAGCTTGTCGTGGATGTAGCTGCTCGCTGCACCCTGCGTCTCGCGCTTGACGCTGACGCGATAAAAGGAGGCGCCGGGTTCTCCCGACAATGAATAGCTGCGCATCAGCGCGGGCGCGGATGCGTCGCCGAGCCGCAGCACGATGAATTGCCCGGGCAGAGCCGCCGCAACGGGTTGTCCATCGGTGGGTTCAAGCACGAGCGAAATGACGTTGCTGCTCTCGCGCATCTTGCGCGAGATGCGAAGCGCGCGGAATCCGCTCCACGCCGGCGGCGGGCTCGGCGCCTTGTTGAGTCCGGCGTTCCCCGCGGGGACATCGCCCTCGCGTTGCTGGATCAGCAGCGCCTCGAGCGAACGATGCCAGCCGGCGCTCAAGGTAGGGATCCGCAGCGCGCGTTCGAGCTGATCGCGGGGATGGCCGGGCTTGTAAAGCAGTGCGTCGATCTCGGCGACGCTCATCTGCTCGGGTCCGGATGCGACCTGCAAAATCTCGTCGCCGGCCTCGACTTCGCCTTGCTCGATCACACGGAAATAGAAGCCGGGCCTGCCGTGCTTGACCACCAGCGCGGCCATCTCCGGCTCGTTGAGCCGTATGCCGAGCCGGTAACAGGTGACGCGCGGCTGCGTCACCTCGAACAAAGCCTTGCCGATCCGGTAGCGGTCCCCGATGCACACTTCCGCATCGGGCAGTCCGTCAACCGTGAAGTTCTCGCCGAACTGGCCGTAGATGAAATCGCTTCGCTTCAGATAATCCTGCCAGTAGCGATAGGAATCCATCTGATAGACGAACACTGCGCGCCGCTCACCACCATGACCGGCGAGGTCGCCTTGTCCATCGCCGTCGATGTTGAGCCGACGCACCATGCGCGGGCCCTTGACCGACGCCTTCCAGATGCCGGTATGAACCGTCCTGCCTTGCCAGGCCACGTCACGCGGCAGGCCCACATTGACGGAAAGCAAGTGTCCCACATTTCCCAACGATAGCCACCGCAGTTTCGGGGGTGAACGAGAGCTCCCCACTTTAAGGGATTACAGCCGCCCGGCGCAGGTTTCCATTGGACCTTGGGAAGAAGCCGGTCATATCAATGTATGAGCGGACCGGATTCCCGTCAGGTTTCCGCAACCAGCACGTCAACCAGCGCGGTCCATCCGGTCTGGTGCGGGGCGCCGAGGCCTTCGCCGGTGTCGCCGTGAAAATATTCGTTGAACAGCAGGGAATCGGACCACGCCGCACGCTGCTGAAAGCAAGGATTCGATCCTAACGCGGGCCGCCGGCCGTCGGCATCGCGCTGGAACAATTTGAGCAGCCGAATTCGCTGGCCGCCCGGGGGCAATGGCAGCCCGATCTGGAGAAAAAGGCCGCCTAACCGTCTGCAACGGCAGGTCTTCCCCCTATTAGTCTTGGTCCTTTCCGCATTGCGGCAAGAGACAAGCGGGTTCCTTCTTGCTAGTTTGGCCGGGATGAGCATTTCGCTGCACCCCGACGCGCCGCAGGGCCGGGCACTGGACGCTTCGCGCGCGGCCGAAGCCGCGCCGGCAGCGGCGCCGCAGCCTACCAAAATCCGCAGCCGCCTCTTCACCAAATATGTCGCGCTGTTCGTCGCGGTGGTCGGCGTCGCGCTATTGTCGAACGGCATTTTCGAGGTCTTCTTCTATTATCGCGAGCACAAGGTCGCGCTGATCCGCATCCAGCACGAGCAGGCCGAGGCCGCGGCGGCGAAGATCGGCCAGTTCATCAAGGAGATCGAAAGCCAGCTCGGCTGGACCACGCAACTGCCGTGGTCGGCGGGTTCGATCGAGCAGCGCCGCTTCGATGCGCTGCGGCTATTGCGGCAGGTGCCGGCGATCACCGAACTGGCCCAGGTCGATTCCACCGGCCACGAGAGGCTGCGGGTCTCGCGCTTGGCGATGGACGTGCTGGATAGCGGGCTCGACCTTTCCAAGGATCCCAAATTCACCGAGGCCGTCGCCAACAAGGTCTATTACGGCCCGGTCTATTTCCGGCGCGAGTCCGAGCCCTATATGACGCTGTCGCTGGCCGGCACCCGCAAGGATGCCGGCGTCAGCATCGCCGAGGTCAATTTAAAACTGATCTGGGACGTGGTGTCGCAAATCAAGGTCGGCGAGCACGGCCACGCCTACGTGGTCGGCGAGCAGGGCCGCCTGATCGCGCATCCCGATATCAGCCTGGTGCTGCGCAACACCGACATGTCGAAGCTCGCGCAGGTGCAGGCCGCGCGCGCCGGCAATGCGGATCCGACCTCGGAAGCCCTGAATATCCAGGGCCAGGAGGTCCTGACCGCGTCGGCGCCGATCGCGCCGCTGGGCTGGACCATGTTCGTCGAGCTTCCAGTCGAGGAGGCCTATGCCTCGCTGTATCTGGCGCTGCAGCGCCTTGCGATCGTGCTGGCGGGCGCGTCGATCTTCGCGGTGCTGGCCGGAATGTTTCTGGCGCGGCGCATGGTTGGCCCGATCCAGGCGCTGCGCGCGGGCGCCGAGCGGATGGGCGGCGGCGATTTCAGCCAGCGCATTTCGATCAAGACCGGCGACGAACTGGAAGGCCTGGCCAACCAGTTCAACGACATGGGCGGCCGTTTGCAGGAATCCTATGCCGACCTCGAAGGCAAGGTCGAGCAACGCACCGCGGAATTGACCGAATCCCTGCAGCAGCAGACCGCCACCGCCGACGTGCTCAAGGTCATCAGCCGCTCGGCATTCGACCTGAAATCGGTTCTGACGACGCTAACGGAATCGGCGAAGGCGCTGTGCGGTGCATCGCTCGGCATCATTTCCCTGCGCGAGGGCGAGGTCATGCGGTTGCAGGCCGAATCCGGCTGCCCGCAGGCCTTCATCGATTTCATGCAGGCCAACCCTATCAGGGCCAACCGTGACACCATTACCGGCCGGGTCTTCATGGACGGCAAGCCTGTCCACGTGCCGGATGTGCAGGCCGACGCCGAATACAATTTTGGCCAAGCCCCTTCGATCGGCCTATACAGGGCGGTGCTCGCGGTGCCCCTGATGCGCGACGGCGCGGTCGAAGGCACGTTGCTGCTGGGACGACCGGATCCAGGAGCCTTCAGCCAACGCCAGATCGATCTGGTCCAGACCTTCGCCGACCAGGCCGTTATCGCCATCGAGAATGTCCGTTTGTTCGAGCAAGTGCAGGCGCGAACCCGCGAATTGTCGCTGTCGCTCGACGAATTGCGCACCGCGCAGGACCGTCTGGTGCAGACCGAAAAGCTCGCCTCGCTCGGCCAGCTCACCGCCGGCATCGCCCATGAAATCAAGAATCCGCTGAACTTCGTCAATAATTTCTCCTCGCTGTCGGCCGAACTGATCGACGAACTCAACGACGTGCTGAAGCCTGCTGCGCTCGACGACAAGACGCGGGAGGAGATCGACGAACTGACGCTGATGCTGAAGAGCAACCTGGAAAAGGTGGTGCAGCACGGCAAACGCGCCGATTCCATCGTCAAGAACATGCTGCTGCACTCGCGCGAAGGCTCCGGCGAGCATCGCCCGGCCGACATCAATGCCATCGTCGAGGAGAGCCTCAACCTCGCCTATCACGGCGCGCGCGCGGAAAAATCCGGCTTCAACATCACGCTGCAGCGCGATTTCGATCCCGCCGCCGGCATGGTCGACCTGTATCCGCAGGAAATCACGCGGGTGTTCCTCAATCTGATCTCGAACGGTTTCTATGCCGCCAACAAGCGCAAAGAAGCGGGCGAAGAGGGTTTCGAGCCGACGCTGAGCGCGTCGACCAAAAACCTCGGCAACAAGGTTGAAATCCGGATTCGCGACAATGGCACCGGCATCCCTCAGGAAGTAAAGGAGAAGATGTTCAATCCCTTCTTCACCACCAAGCCGGCGGGCGAGGGCACCGGGCTTGGCCTGTCGATGAGCCACGACATCATCGTGAAACAACATGGCGGCAAGATCGATGTTGCGACCGAGCCGGGCGTATTTACCGAGTTCGTCATTACGCTGCCGCGCGCGGCGGCGGCGCAAGCCAATAAAGAAGCTAATACTCAGGCACATACTGGAGGCGCGATTTGAGCGTTTACATACTCGTCGTCGATGACGAGCCCGACGTGGAAGCCCTGTTTCGGCAGCAATTCCGGCGCGACCTGCGGTCCGGACGCTTCACCATGGAATTCGTGCTGTCGGCAGACGCGGCGCTGGCGCGCGCGGCGGAACTGCACGATCCCTCGCTGATCCTGATCCTGTCCGACGTCAACATGCCCGGGATGAGCGGCCTGGAGATGCTGCCCAAGGTGCGCGCCGAGCGCCCCGACGTGCCCGTGATCATGATCACCGCCTATGGCGATGCCGAAACCCGGCGCAAGGCGATCGAGCGCGGCGCGGTGGGTCTTCTGACCAAACCGATCGATTTCGCGCTGCTGCGGCACGAGATCGATACCAGGCTCGGGCAGGCCGCATGACCGCCACCATCCTTGTCGTCGATGACGAGCCCGATCTCGAGGCTCTGGTGCTGCAGAAATTCCGCAAGCAGATCCGCGACGGCGTCGTCAGTTTCATTTTCGCCCATGACGGGCTGGAGGCGTTGCAGTCGATCGAGCAGCATCCGGCCGTCGACATGGTGCTGTCCGACATCAACATGCCCCGGATGGACGGGCTGTCGCTGCTGCAAAAGCTGCAGGAGGCCGAGGACAAGAAATCCACCGTCATCGTCTCGGCCTATGGCGACATGAGCAACATCCGCACCGCGATGAATCGCGGCGCCTTCGATTTCCTGACCAAGCCGATCGATTTCGGCGACCTTGAACTGACCATCGACAAGACCATCCGTCATGTCGAGATGATGCGGGAGGCCCGCCGCCGACAGGCGGAGGCCGAACGGGCCCACGCCTCGCTGTCGCGGTATTTCTCGCCGCAGATCGCAAGCCGGCTCGCCTGCGACGGCGAGGCCGACGGCATGGCGGTGCATTGGCGCGAGATCGCCACCATCTTCACTGACATCACCAGCTTTACGACCCTGGTGGAAAGCGCGACGCCGGAAGTGCTGGGTTCGCTGCTCAACGAGTATGTCGGCGGCATGACCGACGTGGTGTTCGCCCATGAGGGCACGGTCGCAAAGATCATCGGCGACGCTATCCAGGTGCTGTTCAATGCGCCCGGCGACCAGCCGGACTACGCCGCCCGCGCGGTGGCCTGCGCGCACGATCTCGATATCTGGGCGGAGCAATTCCGCGAGCGCTGGAAAGCCAGGGATGTGAGTTTCGGCGCCACCCGGATCGGCGTTCACGCCGGCCCTGCGCTGGTCGGCAATTTCGGCGGCAGCCGTTTCTTCGACTACACCGCCTATGGCGACACCATCAACACCGCGGCGCGGCTCGAGGCGGCCAACAAGCATCTCGGCACCCGAATTTGCGTCAGCGCGGCGATTGCCAATGGCGTCGAACGGTTCCAGGGCCGGCCGGTCGGCGATCTCGTGCTGCGGGGACGCAGCGAACCGTTGCGCGCCTTCGAGCCGCTGCCTTCGGAGCGTTTTAAGGGCGCGGCGACGACGCAATATTCCGAAGCCTTCGCCAAGCTCGAGGCCGGCGACGCGGCGGCGATGCCGGCCTTTGCCGCCCTCGTCGGGCTGCATGCCGACGACGCGCTGGCGGGCTTTCATCTGCGGCGCCTCTTGAACGGCGCCAAGGGCGTCAGCATGAAGCTGGAATAGCGGCGTACGAAAAGTCTGCCGTTTCGAGGTGGTATGGAAGAGGACACGAGACCCATGATGGCAGGCGTATGCCGCTGGACATATGATGCACAGGCCTTCGCGTGGTATTTCACGTTGAATAATCAAATTGGGGTAGCACACGATTCAATCTTCACTGAAGCCAGAGTCGACCTAGATCGCGACGGCAGAGTGGTGGGCATCGAACTTATGGACCCACGTTTGCTCCCGCCCAAAGATCCGCTCGAAGCGAAATAGAGGTACCGCCTTTGCGTCGAGGCCCTTAAGGCCACTCAAACTGAGGCATTCCCCGCATCCGGCACCTCATTTTCAGGCTAGCAAGCGAACCATTCCTGGGTTCTAAGGGTATCATGGAACGGTGCGCTCATCAGAACGAGGTAGTCCGATGCGACGTCGTGAATTTATCGGCTCGCTCGCCGCAGTAGCGGCGTTGGGTACGCGCAGTGGCCGGGCGCAAAGTCCAGGCCGCGCTTATCACCTCGGAACGTTCCATCCGGTGGTGCCGATGACCGAGAGCACCCCGTTCGGCAAGATCATCGTCAAGGTACTGGCGCAGCACGGCTATATCCTCGGCCAGAATCTGACGCTGGATGCCCGCAGTTCGATGGGCGATAACGCGAAAATCCCGGCTTCGATGCAGGAATTGAAGGCCGCGAATGTTGACGTGATCATCGTTATCGGCTTTCCGGCGGCGCTGGCCGCAAAATCGATCGGCGTGCCGACGATCGGCGCCAACGGTCTTGGCGACCCGGTCGCGACGCATTTGATCGAAAACGAGGCGCGTCCCGGCGGCAACATCACCGGCATTTCCGATGTTGCGTCGGTGCTTACGACCAAGCGGCTGTCGTTGCTGAAGGAGGTGGCTCCGAAACTCCGGAAGATCGCCATGATCTGGAACGAGGACGACCTCGGCATGACGCTGCGTTATCAGGCGTCGGCGAAGGGCGCCGAATCGATCGGTGCTGAAGTGCTGGCGGTAGGTGTGCGCGAGCCCGACGATTTCAACGAGGCTTTCGAAGTCATGGGCCGCGAGAAGCCCGACGGGATCCTGATGGTCGCCGACGCCCTGACCAATCTCAATCGCAAGCGGGTGTTTGAATTCGCCGCGGCCAGGAAACTGCCGGCGATCTACGAATATGATTTCATCGTGCGGGACGGCGGGCTGATGTCCTACGGTCCGGATTTGACGGAATCGTTCGAGCGCGCGGCGGCCATGGCCGCCCGCGTCTTCGCGGGCGCCAAGCCTGCCGATCTTCCGTTCGAGCAACCGACGAAGTATCCGTTCGCGATCAATTTGAAGACCGCGAAAAACACCGGAATCGAAGTTCCGCCGACACTGCTGGCGCTCGCCGATGAAGTGATCGAATAGCGCGATCCGTCCCTTTACGGCTCCTTGGAATCCATCAGCACAAACAGGATGCGGCAGGGCTGGCTGCCGTGATTGACCCAGCCGTGGTTGGTCGCCTGCTGCACGATCACGTCACCCTGCTTCAGGTGCACCGAGGTGTCGTCCAGCATCATGTCGATCTCGCCGGACAGGATCATCGCGTAGTCCTGCGTCCGGGTGCGATGCATCATCGGATGCTTGACCGGGATGCCTTTGGCCGGCGGATGGTTGACGCCCTTCATGATCATCTGCGGCGGCAGTTTGGCTTCGGTGGCGGCATCCAGCGGCGCGAACTCGACGATGCGGAATTTGGTGCCGTTGTCCGGCGGCGATACGCCGATCGGCCGGTTGGCGGTGTCTTCCCCGGACATGCCTGGCGGCGTCGAGTCGGTGATCCAGAAATTGGTCGATGAAATTACCGGGCTGTCGGCCTTCAGCGGAATCCGGCTGTCGAACAGCACCACCGCGTGATTGTTGGCGTCGAGGCCGGTCACCACCCTGCGAATATCGTCGGCCAACGCGCTCGATGCGATCGAGGCGAAACCGGCAGCCAATAGAATAGCGCTACGATGCATTATTCCCCCCTAAATTCACTTTTTTGCGTTTTGGTCTTGTGCGCTTCGTCGCGCGTCGCCCGGCGAGGCTACTGCAACTCTTCGTGACCCGGAGCCGGCGCGCCCGCCGCCGCGGACAGCGAATTGACAGGCCGCCAAAATCAAACGAGAGTTTTATGCTGCAAAAGGCGTCTTGCAAAAAGATCTGCAAAAAAGAAAAGAGCCTGGGATGAGAAACACCCCCAAAATCGCAAGCGCGCTGGCTTGCCTGTTGGTCGCCGCACTGGCCGCGCCCGTCATCGCCAGCGATCATGGCGGACTGAAAAAGAACGGCATGCTGGATCTGCTGCTCAAGCAGACCGGCGTGTACGACCGCTCCAGGACGGGCAAGACGCCGGATTTCGTCAACGATCCGACCTGGCCGCGGCCTTTGCCGCATAGCTGGCTGCTCGGGCAGATCGGCGGCCTCTATGTCGACAGCCACGACCATATTTGGGTCTACAACCGGCCGCGCACCCTGAACGATGACGAGGTGGGACTGGAGAAGGCCGTCGCGGGCGCGACCGACGCCAAGGGGCAGCCGGCCAACGTGCTGGGCTTTGCGCGGGCCAACGGCTTCGGCGCCGATTGCTGCCGCGCCGCGCCCTCGGTGCTGGAATTCGACACCGACGGCAAGCTGCTGCGCGCCTGGGGCGGTCCGGCCGATCCCGGCTTCCTCGGCGGCAAATGCAAGGCGGAAGCCGGCTGCGTCTGGCCGAACAGCGAGCACGGCATCTATGTCGACCAGAAGGACAATGTCTGGATCGCCGGCAATGCCGCGGCACCAAAGCCCGGCGCCAGGGAAATCCCGTGGACCACCAACAAGAGCGGCGGCGACGGCTTTGTCATGAAGTTCGACATGGACGGCAATTTCAAGATGCGGATCGGCGGCACGCCTGCCGGTCCCGACAGCAACAACAGGGATGGCGGCATGAACGGCACGCCGATGCTGTACCAGCCGGCCGACATGGTGGTCGATCCCAAAACCAACCGCCTCTATGTCGCCGACGGCTATGGCAATCGCCGCATCCTGATCGTCGATGCCGACAGCGGCAAATATATCGGCCATTTCGGCGCCTACGGAAACAATCCGGTCGACGACAAGGCGGCTGCCGCCGCCGGCACCTGGTACGATGCATCGCCCAAGGGCGAAAAGAAGCCGGCGTTCTTCCGCAATCCCGTGCACTGCGTGAAGATCGCCGACGACGGCAAGATCTATGTCTGCGACCGCGGCAACGATCGCATCCAGATATTCGACAGCAAGGATCCGGCGCTAGGCAAGGAGTGCAGCAACCCGAACGGCGAGGCCGGTAAATGCGGCTTCGTGACCGAGCGCTGGATCAGCGGCAACACCTTTACCTCGCCGGTGATGCCGGGCACCGCGGTGTCGATGAACTTCTCCAAGGACAAGGCGCAGAGCTGCCTCTATGTCGGCGACAACACCAACCAGACCATCTACATCCTCAATCGCAATTCGCTGGAGCAACTCGGCCGGCTCGGCCGCGCCGGGCGCATGGCCGGCGATTTCCACTGGCTGCACCAGGTCAGCCTCGACAGCCGGGGCAATATCTACACCGCCGAAGTCGACACCGGAAAACGCGTCCAGAAGTTCATCCGCTACGGCGACAATGGCTGCCGCGGGTCCGGATCGGCCGTGGTCGGCGGCGAACCGGCGGAAATGCGCTGAAGTTTGAGGCTTGAACCTGATAGCCCCGGGGCCGATAACCGGGTCTGGCAGGGGCGTGCGTCTCGCATGCGTCGCAGTCCGGGGCGGATATGAGGCGGCGGCAGTTCATCAGGCTTATTGGCGGCGCGGCGGCGATGCCGCTGGTGCGCCCGCTCGCGGCCATTGCGCAACCGGCCGCGCTGCCGGTGATCGGCTTCCTGCATTCCGGCTCGCCCGAAGCCAACGCCAGGCGCACGGGCGCCTTTCTCAAGGGCCTGCACGATGCCGGCTTCGTCGAGGGCAAGAACGTCGCCATCGAATATCGCTGGGCGGCTGGTCATGATGACGAATTGCCGGCGATGGCGGCCGACCTGGTTCGTCGAAACGTTGCGGTGATCGTGACGCCCGGCAGCACGGCCGCCTCGATCGTGGCCAAGCACGCCACTTCGACGATTCCGATCGTGTTCACCAGCGGCAGCGATCCGGTCGAGCTCGGTCTTGTCGCCAGCCTCAACCGGCCGGGCAGCAACCTCACCGGCATCACCTCGATCAACGCGGATATCTCCGCCAAGCGGTTCGGCGTGCTGCACCAGATGGTGCCGCAAGCCCTGCGTTATTTCGGGCTGGTCAATTCGGCATCGCCACTCGCGGGGCCGGTCACCAGGCAGTTGCGAGCCGGCGCTGCGAGCATCGGCGTTTCGATCGATATCCTTCACGCCTCGACCGAAGACGAAATCGATGCGGCGTTCGCCGGCCTGCCGCGCGATCCCGGCTCGGTGCTGGTGTCGAGCCCGGATGCGTTCCTCTATAGCCGTCGCAAGCGGATCGCGGCGCTGGCGGCAAGCCACGCCGTGCCCGCCATTTTCGATGTGCGCGATTATGTCGACGCCGGCGCGCTGGTCAGTTACGGCGCGGACTATTTGAATGTGATGCGGCTGGCCGGCGACTACACCGCCCGCGTCCTCAAGGGCGAGAAGCCGGCCGACCTGCCGGTGGTTCAGCCTGAAAAATTCGAACTCGTAATCAACCTCCGCACGGCCAAGGCACTCGGCATTACCGTGCCGTCGACGCTGCTGGCGATCGCGGACGACGTGGTTGAATAGGGCATTCGGGAAGCGAGCATGAGCGGCGGCCAGCGAGATTCACAAGACGCGCAAGAGACTGAGGAGGCGCAATGGCGGAAATGGCGCAGCGTCGCCGATCTCTATCACGCCTATTTCACCGGCCTGATCCTCACCGTGGTGACGCGGCGCGGCACGGCGGATGCCGCCGAATTCATGTTCCGGGTATTTCGCCGCCAGCAGCAGGAACGCTTCCTGCCCGGTCTGGAAAAGCTCGGCCTCCGGCATTTGCCGCCGGCGGTGGCGGCCGCGCAATATCATTATCTCTCCAACTGGATCGGCGGCGTTCATGTCGAATACATGTACGAATCCGACCGCAAGGCCTGGATCCGTTATCCGCCGCCGCGCTGGATCTGGCGCGGGACCGCGATCTGCGGCGTGCCCGGCGAGGTGTCGCGCGCGATGCTGCGCGGTTGGCACGCCAATAACGGCGTCACGCTCGGCAACCAAAAACTCGGCTTCGTCTGCACCAAGCAGAGCGTCGACGGTCAGGACGGCCTCGAAGGCTATTATTGCGAATACGACCACGCGCTCGAACCCGACCAGCGGCTGGTGTTCGCGCGCCACCTCGAGGCGCCCTTGTTCGATCCCGACAAGGCGCCGGCGTTGCCGGTGGCAAGCTGGCCCAAACCTCGCCTGCAGCGCGCCTACCGCAACTACGCCATGGAATATGTCCGCACCGCGGCGCCCGCGATGGTGCAATTGTTCGGCCCCGAAGACGCCGGCTATCTCTTGCACCTCACGGGCAAGCTGATCGGCATGCAGTACTTCGACGAGATCGCGAGCGGGCTGTCGACCGGCGTTGCGGCAGGTCGCGGCAATGCGACGGATTTCGTGGCGTTGCTGCGCGCGCTGTTCGAGGCGCAGGACGATGCGCTGGAGATCAGCGCCTCCGGCGGCATGTTCGAAGTCCGTCAACAAAGCTGGAAGCTGATGAATGACGTCGACGATTATCATCCAGCCTGCGCCAAAGTGCTGGAAGGATTGTTCGAAGGCCTCGCCGCCGGTTGCGGCCGCCGCATCTCCGTCCATCGGCGGCCGTCGCCCTGCGGCCTCCCGCCACTGATCTGGTCGATCGGCTAGGGCGTGTACTCATGAACGTCGGCTTACCAACGCACAGCGGAAGTCTGCCGCCTTGAGCGTGATCGGCGGCTTGTGACCCACATCGGACTCCAGCCTGTTCGCGCGAGATAACGAGGGGGATCCATTTTGTCCCTTCCGTGGAGAAATTAGGCCGCTAGGATGCTGTCGCATGCGACCGGGCGGCGAGAGGCTGCTCCTCAGTCTCGCCGACCGAAGGAATGATCGAGCGATGAAACGGGTTTCTCTTGTGTTTGGCCTGATGATGCTGGCGGCGTCTGGCTCCGCTGAAGAGCGCGCGTGGCGTCTGGGAGTTTTGACCCCCTTTGACTGGCCGGCAGATATTTCGATGCACAACGTCATGTTGCCGGAGCTCGCGAGACGTGGTTTTGTGGAAGGACGCAACCTTGTAGTGATACCCCGCTGGGGTAGCGTTAGCGACCTCGACAAGCTGACCCAACTCGCTCAGGACCTCGCCGCAGCAAAACCGGACGTGATCATCGCCGTATCCCCTTTTGCCATTTCGGCTGCGATGAAAGCGGCGCCTCAGACACCTATTGTTGCGTCATTTACGACCGATCCGGTCATAGAGGGCGAAGCGGCGAGCCTGTCTCGACCCGGAGGCAAAGTTACGGGCGTGGCGATGCTATCATTCGATGGCGACAGGAAGCGGTTTGAACTCCTGCATGAGGCAATTCCGACAGCTCACAAATTTGGCTACTTAACGTACCGGCGTCTGACCTTAACGTACCGGCGTCTGACCTTAACGTACCGGCGTCTGACAGAGAAAGATAACGTTCGGCGAGCCGCTATCGACCTTGGCGTCGAAATCGTCAGCTACAAACTACACGGCTCGTCAGAGTATCTGCCAGCTTTCGACGCAATGCGCGATGCCCACGTTGACGCCCTTGTCATTGGAAGCTCTCCAGTATTTCACCGGGATGCAGCACAATTGGCAACCTTCGCGCAGGAGAGACGCCTCCCCACGATATGTGAATGGCGGGAAATGGCTTCGTCCGGCTGCTTGGTTGGTTATGGTCCAGATCTGGCCGAACTGCGTTTGCGGACTGCCGATTTCGTAGCGCGTCTGTTTGCCGGTGGTAACCCAGCCGAGATGCCGTTTGAGCAGCCGACCCATTTTGCGACGGCCATCAACAATAAGGTTGCGCATGCTATCGGTATCACGCTTCCCACCGAGATATTGATACGCGCCGACGAGGTGATCGAATAACCTCGGTCACTTCTGGTATTGGCACATCTCGGACCTAGGGTGATGTGCGCCAACGCGCCGCTATCAGAGGCAGAGCGGACCTCAGACGAAGTGCAGCGCGGGTTTACAAGTACACGCCCTGGTCGAATCGTCAGCGTTCTCCCTAACCTCGCCCCGCGCTTGCGGGGAGAGGTCGGATCGCCCTTGCGATCCGGGTGAAGGGCATGGCAGTGCGCTGATCTCGTTGTCTACATGTGCAGGACCGCCAGCCCCTCGCCCGACCCTCTCCCCGTGAGAGCGGGGAGTGGGGGAAGCCCGGTAACGCACGAAGTGTGACGTTCCTCCACCGAGCCAATCGCGCAGGCGGCCCATGCGTGTGGCGCACATGGCGGTCGCCCGCGCCGTGCTAGGAAGCGGGGAATCGCGGCGAGCGCCGCTTCCCTGGGGTGGAAATGTCCGACATCGCTGTCGCCGAAATTCCCGTTGACGACGGCGAACAACCGCTTCCGGCATTGAAGACGCCGGCCAAGAATACCGTCAAGAACGCGCTGGTCGAAGGCCCGATCCTGCGCACGCTGGTGCGGCTGTCCTGGCCCAACGTGATCGCGCTTTCCGCCGGCACCTGCGTGGTGATCGCCGAGACCTCCTATATCGGCCGGCTCGGCGTGGAGTCGCTCGCCGCGATGGCGCTATTGTTTCCGTGCGTGATCCTGACCATGACGATGTCCGGCGGCGCGATGGGCGGCGGCGTGGCGTCGTCGATCGCGCGTGCGCTCGGCGCCGGCGACATCGAACGCGCCTCGACGCTCGCCAGCCACGCGCTGCTGATCGGCCTGAGCTTCGGGCTGGTGTTCGTGGTCGGCATGGGAATCTTCGGGCCGAAACTTCTGGAGTTGCTCGGTGGCCGCGGCAAGGTGCTCGAGAACGCGGTCGGCTATGCGCACATCTTCTTCGGCGGCGCGATGCTGCCCTGGCTGATGAACACGTCGGCGGGAATCCTGCGCGGCACCGGCAACATGAAACTGCCGTCGCTGGTGATCCTCAATTCCGCCGCGTGCCAGATCGTGCTCGGCGGCACGCTCGGCCTTGGCCTCGGACCGATCCCGCAATTCGGCATGCGCGGCGTCGCCGCGGGCTCGCTGACCGCCTACACCATCAGCCTCTCGATCCTGTGGTGGTATCTGTTTTCCGGCCGCGCCCGCATCGTGCCGAAAATCCGCGGGCTCAAAATCCAGCGCGCGATGTTTTTCGATATATTGAAGGTCGGTCTGGTCTCCTGCTTTTCGCCGCTGCAATCGGTGCTGACCATCTCGATCTTCACCCACATGCTCGCTGGCTTCGGCACCGCGATCCTCGCCGGCTACGGCATCGGCGCGCGGCTGGAATTCATGCTGACCTCGATCGCGTTCGCGGTCGGCATCGCGTCGGTGCCGATGATCGGCATGTCGATCGGGGCGGGGCGCATCGCGCGCGCACGCCGGATCGCCTGGACCGCGGGCGTGATCTCGTTCGGCTCGGTCGGCCTGATCGGCAGCATCATCGCGGCCTTCCCGGATTTGTGGGTCAATCTGTTCACGTCGGATCCGGGCGTGCGCGCCGCCAGCCATCAATATCTGTCGACCGCGGCGCCGATGTACGCGTTCATTGGCCTGGCGTCGTCGATGTATTTCTCGTCGCAGGGCGCCGCCAAAGTACTGGGGCCGGTGCTGGCGCAAACCGCGCGGCTGATCTTCATCGCCTGCGGCGGCTTTTGGCTCACGACGCATGACGCGACCGCCGGCAATTTCTTCACGCTGGCCTCGCTGTCGATGATCGTGCTCGGCACGCTGTCCTCGCTCAGCGTGGTGCTGACGCGATGGGGGCCGGGCGGTGGCCCGGTGCCGGCGGTGCGGCCGGCGTTGTCCTGATAGCCGCGCCTGTTCTCAGGCGCCTCCCAGCGCCTGCTGCATGGCGCGCGCGGCCTGGTCCATCTGGCTGGAAATGTAGGGCGCGATCTCGTGCGGCAGCACGTCGACGGTCCAGACCAGCCGGCTGTTCGCGCCGTCGGCGACGATCTCGACCGACGCGTTGTAGTGCGTCACCCGTTCATTGCGGATGGCATAGACCAGCCGCCGCCGCGCCTCGTCGCAATCGACCAGCATTTCCCGCGCGACATTGCCGTTGGCGAACGTCACGATGCGCGCATCGCCGTCGAGGCGCGATTCGACCACGACGCCTGGCGCGAGCTTTTGCACCGCGCCGAAATCGCGGACCACGGTCCAGACGGAATCGGCCGAGGCGTTGATGGGGATATCGCGGTGAAGGGAGGCCATGGGGATGGTTCCGTTTGCTGCTCCCCTCCCCCTTGCGGGGAGGGGTCGGTGGTGGGGGTCTCCAGGCACCGCTCCCGTTGTGGTACCCCCCACCCCACCCTCCCCCGCAAGGGGGGAGGGAGAAGAAAGAGCGCGCACCTCAGGATGACGATGGTGGTGTGGCGCGCGGATTTATCTCACCCGCAAACCGCCTCGACATTATTGCCGTCGGGATCGATCAGGAACGCCGCGTAATAGGTCGGGCTGTAATCGGCGCGCGGGCCGGCGGCGCCGTTGTCCTTGCCGCCGGCTTTCAGCCCCGCGGCGTGAAACTTTTTGATCGCGGCGTGGTCGGGCGCTTTGAACGCGATATGGGTGCCGGGGCCGGCCGGCCCCTTATGCAAATAGAGCCACAGCGCGGGCGCGCCCTTTGGCCCAAAGCCCGCGCCGCTATCGTCGCGGGACGACAGCACATAGCCGAGCGGCGCCAGCACTTCGGTATAGAACTTCACGCTGGCGTCGAGATTTCTTACTTTCAGTCCGAGATGGTCGTACATCAAATTCTCCATTGATGGCGCGATGGGGAGCGCGCCGCATGGAGATGATCGTAGTCAGTGGTGGGCGAGCCGTTCTTGGAAAATCTTGCGGTCGCCGCGCGAGGCCTTGCGGAATTTTAGCGGCGAGACCCCGGCGGCGCGATGAAACGTGCGCACGAAATTGGAGAGGTCGTTAAAGCCGACTTCGTATGCAACGTCGGTAATGGGGCAGTCCTCGTCGGCCAATAGACGCGCGCCATGGCGCAGCCGCGAACGCAGCAGATATTGGTGCGGGGTGACGCCGAGCACCGCGGAAAACAGCCGCAGGAAATGGAACGGGCTGATGCCGGCGTGATCCGCCGCCGCTTCAAGGTCGATCTCGGATCGCGAGTTCGCGTCGATCCACAGCGCGGCCTCGACCGCGCGGCGGCGATCCTGCGGCGAGGCGGTCACCGGCCGCGCCGTCTTGCCCGACACCACCTCGACAAAACGCCCCGCGAACAACTGCCCGATCTCGTCCAGTGCGATATCGCTGCGGCCGCAGGCCGCTGCCTGCGCCAGCTCGCCGAACACCATCAATTCCGGCAGCGGCGGCACGCAGCCGACCTGCCAGATGTCGTCGCGATCGCCGATCGCCTCGGCCAGTTCCGGCTCGAGGAAGAACGACAGGCATTCGTCGCCGCAGACATGATCGTGGTGACAGACGAATTCGCTGCCGGGGTGACCGATCAGCACCGATCCCGCGACCAGTTCCCAGGAGCGGCCGCGGGTCCGGTAGCCAAAACTGCCCTTGCGCACATAGGAGATCGAATGGCAGCGGTGCCGTTCGGCGAACGGCGCATCGCCGGGCACAGCGTCGCAACGGAAGTCGGACACCGCAATCGTAGGGCGTTGCAAAAGCGTCGTGGAGGCCATGCCTCAAATCTAGGTTTGCGGGCGCCCCGATGCAACCGGCAGCAGCACGTCGAACAGCGTCTTGCCGCCCGGCGAGATCGCGCCCTCCATCGACAGCAGCCGTCGTTTCGAGATGGCGCCGCCGTTCGGCGAAATCCGGTCGGCGTAGTGACCGGCTTCCAGCACGCGATGGCACGGCACAATCAGCATGAACGGATTTTTGCCGATCGCCTGCGCCACCGAATGCGCCGCGCCCGAGGCCCGCAGCTGGGCCGCGATCTCACCATAGGTCCGGGTTTCGCCCCAGGGAATGCCGCGGGTCAGTTCGTAGACCCGCCGGTTGAAGTGATGGATGCCGGTCATGTCGAGCGCGACCTCGGCGAGGTCCGCCGGCTGGCCGCGCAGCAGCGTCGCCATGCCTTCGATCGCGATCTCGACGTTCAGCGGGGCGCGCATCTCGCGCGCATCGGGATAAAGCTGGAACAGCCGCCGCCGCGTTTCGATCTCGCGCGCCTCGGGCAGCTGCACGCCGACCACGCCGGCGTCGCTCCACACGATGCCGCACCGGCCGATGCCGGTGTCGAATACACTATACCCACGCCCCGCCATAACACTCACCTCAACCCCGGCCGGGATCATAGCACCGCCACGGCCGGGCGCATCCTAAAAAATGCGGGTTGGGTTAAGGGGTAAGGGAGCGGCGCTGCGCCGCAAGCGGGGCAGCGGTGCCACGGTTCCCGCGATCAGAAATTCGAACGTTGTTCCAGGCAGTCGATCAGCGCATCCATCGCGAACGGCTTTTGCAGCAGGCAGACCGCGCCGCTCGCCTTCGCCGCGACCTTCAACCCTGCATCGGCTTGGGCGCTGATCATGACGACCGGCCGCGTCGAACCACGCGCGGCGAGCAGTCGCTTCAGGTCCAGTCCGCTCATGCCGGGCATATGGATGTCGGTGACGATGCGGTCGCACTTCCGCTCGCCGTCATCGGCGATAAAGTCTTCCGCCGACCCAAATCCTCGCGCGCCATATCCCAGCGAGCAGAGCGAGTCGACGAGCGCCGAGCGGAACGAGGGATCGTCCTCGATCACGGCGATGGCGAGTTCATTTGACATTCATCATCCTTTGGCGCGGGCTTGCCCGGCCGGAAAAGTTGGGGTTGCCCTTTATTTGCATGCCGCAACGCGTCAAGAAATTATGCGCGTGTATGACCGGGAAATTGCGGGGTATGAGGTAGCGTTTTCGAGCGAAGTGGGTACCGGTTCGCGTGAAGAAAACGCGTCAAAATAATACTTTTCGGACCTTAACCATTTGAGGGAACGCCAGATGTCCGATTCTCCGCCGCAAGCCGCACCCCTCCGCATGGGCATCGCGCTGCGCGCCGTGTTCCAGAGCGAGGCCTGGCTCGGCGCCCATGCCGGCACCTTCTCCCGTCTCGGCATCGACCTGACGTTTCCCGCGATCGCGACCGGCGGCCCGGCCGCGATGGCCGGCGCGCTGCGCGGCGACTGGGACGTCTGCCACACCGGCGCGTTGCCGATCATGCAGGGCGTGCTGAAAGGCGAGGACCCGGTGCTGCTGATCACGCCGACCGAGTTGCATGACGCCGTGTTCGTGATGGCGCGCCGCGAGTTCACCACGCTGGCGCGGCTCGCCGGCCAGCGCATCGGCGCGGTCGATGCCGCCGGGCAATTCGGGCGGCCCTTAAAAATCCTGCTGGAGCAATCCGGCATCGACGCCGAGATGGTCTCGCTCGGCTCGTTCCAGGCGATCGACGCGGCGCTGACAAAAGGCGAGATCGCCGCCGGCTATCTGCCGATCGATTTGCGCTTTCGCGGCGAAAGCCGGCACGGCTGGAACGCGCTCAACGGCCTGAAGATCGTCGGCGGCATCGCCACCACGCGACGTTTTATCGCCGCCCACCGCGCCTTGGTCGCAGGCTTCGTCAAGGGCGTGGTCGACGCCATCCATCTGTTCAAGACCCGCCCCGACATCGTCATCCCGCTGCTGCAGCAATTCCTGCAGATTGCCGAGCGCGAGCCGATGCAGCAGCTCCACGCCTTCTACGCCCCGCTGTTCAGGGCAGTGCCGACGCCGACGTTCTTTGACGAGATGGAGGGGCTGTGTGAGGGGTTGACTGGGCAATACCCGGCGGCGAAGAAGCTGCGGATGGAGGATGTGGCGGATGCGTCGTTTGTCGAGGAGCTGGAGGGGAGTGGGTATTTGGATGAGCTTTATGGCGGCTGAATCGGCATGTCGCTGGCTTTCACCTCTCCCACAGGGAGAGGTGGGCGCGCAGCGCCGAGTGAGGGCCTGTCGAAAGAATGTTTCCGGCCGCCAATCCACTTGGCGGACGGCGCGGTCTCGGCTAAATCAGGGGAGGCGACCGCGGGTGTAGCTCAATGGTAGAGCAGGAGCTTCCCAAGCTCACGACGAGGGTTCGATTCCCTTCACCCGCTCCAGCTTTTCAAACAGACGCCGTTTTAGCCGGAGGTTTAACGCACCGGCGGTAATGAGCGGCGAGTGAGGAAATTGTGACGATCTCAAAAGAACGCGCCAGCCTCCTTCGAGAGATCGAACGGATCATCGGGAGCGAGACATTTAACGGCAAAACCCAAAACTATGGGCCGAACGGCACTTTTCTCGGGGAGGGGCGGGATTATAGGTACCCGATGAGCTTTACGGACGAGGCCGGTGAGAAAATCAAACCCAAGCCTCCATACAGCAATCTACCGATCGATGTCCAAATGACGGGTCGCTATGTGATCGGGACGAACGAGCTTCATATTATGCGAGCGCTCGAAAAGGCGCTTCAATATCTTGAAAAGAATCACGCGCTGAAAATATGAACGAAACCTCGAAGTCATCGGCAATACGGTAACCCAGAGCTACCTCAACAGATGACTCCCTAGCAATACGTCCGCAAGCTGAGTAGCATCTAAGCAATGGGGGGCCGGCCGGATGCGGATTCTGACTACTTGGATGTACTTCGACAGTTCGCAAGTTACAGCGGAGCCACCTTGGCGTGAACGCAGACGGGGGCGCGGTGATGAGCCGGAACCTGGTATTGGCGTCGCATGGTGCGCCGGTGATACGACCGAACTGATGTAGGTCTCCAATCTGAAAGTCTTTCGGGCGCTTCCTGGCCCGGAACGCGAAGAATTTAACGAAAAGATATTTCGCAACTATCTCGATGCATTCTTGATGGATGCTGAAGAGTATGAGTTTTTGCGGCCAGAGCGTTCGCTAAAGAACGCGGCCATCGTGGACTACATTCTAACGCAACCGATCGTTATCGAACGGTCTCCCCCATTTCACGTCACTCTAAAGGGACTCATTACAACAACAAACCTTCCCGTCTGGATAGGCACGTACATGGGCTGGAGTATCGCGCCAGAACACTCAGTCTTGTTGTTCATCACCGTTCCGGGCGGGATAATCATCGTGAGTTCTGCTACCGGACTGGCGAACGCGCTGTCGTCCGGACTCAGTACCTCGGTTAAGCGGCTCTTCAGAAAGAAATAGTGCATCGCGCGCCGTGGTACACAAGCGGAGCCAAAAGTTCGTAACCAACTGAATTTGTTAGCCCGTAGAATGCTTCCCAAGCTCACGACGAGGGTTCGATTCCTTCACCCGCTCCATCTCTCATCCCTTGCACTCCCTGACACACCGAGCACATGGAAATGCCCGACGCCGTAGCCATTGCCTGTGATCACGGCGGCTTTGCCCTCAAGGAAGCCCTTAAAGTCGCTTTGCCCGATGTGAAGTGGCTGGATCTAGGCACCAACAGCGCCGACTCCGTCGACTATCCCGATTTCGCAGGCCAACTGGCCGCAGCCATCGAGGCGGGGCGGGCCGCGCGCGGCGTTCTGATCTGCGGAACTGGCATCGGCATCTCGATCGCCGCCAACCGCTATGCCCACATCCGTTGCGCGCTTGCGCATGACGTCACGGGCGCGCGGCTGTCCCGCCAGCACAATGACGCGAATGTCCTGGCGATGGGCGGACGGATGATCGGCGAAGTGTTGGCGAAGGAATGCGTCGAAGTTTTCCTGAGCACGGCATTCGAAGGCGGCCGACATCAAAGGCGCGTCGATAAACTCGGTTGGCGCGCCGCCAGGGTTGAACAGGCTTGATTTGCTTCGCAAGCCGCCGGTTCCACCAACGGTCCGACCCGCCGACGGTCATTTGCGCCTATCTTTCCCCGCCAATCCCGCGTACACCCCTTCCGTCGCAAGACGATGGCGCTGAACCTTATAGTGGACTGCGGGCAGACCCGGGGGCAGTACCCGGCGCCTCCACCTTAGAAGCTTGAGCTTAAAGGTCTCATTTCGGTGAGATTGATCTTGTCGGAAGGCAGAATCCCAGGGCTTCTAAGGCGGGGGCGAACCAGGATCGATGGTCGCAAAGAAGCTGTGAATTGTGCCCGGCATGATACCGCCGTTATCGGGTCAAAAACCTAAATGCAAACGATAACGTTGCATTGAACGACGTGCGCCTCGCGGCGTAACTGTTCGGGGTAGGTCCACCTGGCAACAGAACGGCCATCGCCGCGTCGTCCCTCACGGGGCGGCGCGGCTTTAATTTGTGTGTGGGTCGCTGCCGCCGGGAGAGGCGCGGACCGCTTACCTGTGGAATATCGCGCCGAGGGTGTTGCCGATCGCACCGCCAACTACAGCAATCGGGTTGCTTGAGGCGTAATGAACGGGTCCGGCTTCCCGGCGATGGCTCACCGCCACGCGGCTCGCCTTTGGCGCCGTGCGCTGCGCTGACGCGGTGACCGTGCGCGCGGCCGGCGCGGAGGCCGTAACCTTGTGCGGGCCGGTGCTCATGCCGGCCTCGCAAACGGTCGAACCGAAGATGATTGCCGTCAGTGACAAGACGATCAGGGCGCGCATGGGCGATCTTTCCTCAACTCGGGGCCGGCGGGGTCCAAAACAAGCGGCCGGGGACGCTTGACAACGGGCATGCCCGCCACCGGTTCCGTGAGGCTTTCGTTGAATCTTGCGCCTGCACGCTCGAGCAAATCGCCGAAGACTATGCGATCCGTTTCCTTGCAGAGCGTCGTGGGGTTTTACTTCCAATCCCTGACGTCGGGGTTGACCGCCGGCTGTCAGGCCTGCACGCGCTACCTGCGGAACAGTCCGCCGACCGTACTGCCGATCGCATTACCGACCGCGGCAATGGGACGGACGATGCCCGGGGTGCGGGCGTAATGGGCGCGGCCGCGTCCGCGATGATGGCTCGCGTGGCTGGTGGTGGGCGCGCTGGCTGCGACCTTGTGCGGGCCGGTGCTCATGCCGGCTTCACAAGCGGTCGAACTGAAAAGGATTGCCATCAGTGATACGACGATCAAGGCGCGCATGGCCGATCTTCCCCGAGCTTGGAGCCGTTCAAGGATTAAAATTACAATTACGGCACGCTGTAGGCAACGGTCGTGCGCGTCACCGGTTCCCCCAGGCTTTCGTCGAATCTTGCGCCGCATCGCATTGAACAGGCAGGTGGACATGACGCGCCGCAACAACGGCGCGCCATCCCGATGGTGCGGCGGCTCTTGCCGCCTCGCGCGGCGTGTCACGCCCCCGGCGGCACCTGATCCAGAAAGCCGGTGATGCTGCGGATTTTTCCGCCGCTGAGCACCGCAAAATCGGTGCCCTTGATCGGACTGTCGACGCCGTCGGGGCCCAATCCCCAGGAGAAGCGAAGGCGGTCGCCAAAACCGTTGGGCTCGCCGAGCAGCCTGAAACGAAATTCCGGAAAGCGCTGCTGCACGCCCGCGATCAGCGCGTCGACGCCGTCGCGGCCGTCGCCGCTCATCAGGGGATCGATGTAGCTGGCGTCATCGGTCCAGTTTGCCTTAAGCATGTCGCGGCGGCGCTCGGCCGCGCGCTCGTTCCACAGCTCGATATAGGAGGTGGCGATCTTCTGGATGTCGGTCATGTCAGGTTCTCCTTGTTCGATGTCGCCGGGTTGGTCGGCTGAGCGAATATCGGAGAAGGCGAGGGCGAGATCGATTACTTCGGAGGTCATGATGCGCGCTACTTTCCTTCTCCCCTTGTGGGAGAAGGTGCCTTCGCGAAGCGAAGGCGGATGAGGGGTATTCACATCGGGAGACTCAGCTACCCCTCACCCGTCGCCGAACTTCGTTCGGCGCCGCCCTCTCCCACAAGGGGAGAGGGGAAGGCGCGCGCCGCCAACTACGCCTCACGGCGCAATCGTCAACGTCGCCTTCATGTTCGGATGAAACCGGCAGTAATACTCCACCGTGCCCGCCTTCTTCAAAACAAAGGTCACCGTCTTCTTCGGCGGCATGGTGACGTCGAAATCGCCGTTTCTCGCGGTCGCGGTATGCGCAAAAATGTCCTTGTTGATGAGTTCGACGGTGTCGCCGACTTTCGCCGAAAGCTCGGCCGGCGAGATCACCAGGTTTTCCATGGTGATCTCTACGGTCGCGGCCTGCGCCGGAACGGAAATGGCGAGCAGCGCTGCAACGGTCGCGATCTTCCATCCCGGCGTCATGGCGGTCTCCTCACTTCAGCTCGTTCGTTGCTTCTGCCGGCTATCACTTCAGCCAGTACTTACTTCAACTCACTGGCGACGTGTTCGGCATGCTGCTCATGGCCCTGAAAGATCTTCAGGCCGGTCTGCAGCAGGCTCTTCAGCTCGGCATTGCTGGCCGACGGGATCAGCGTGGTTTCCAGCGCGCTGTCGACCGCCTTGTGATAGGCGACTTCGTTGGCGACATAGGCCTTGTCGAAATCCGCGCCCTTCAGTTTTGCCAGTTCATCGAGCTTGGCCTTGGCGTTCTTCGACAGCGTCTTGCTGGTGTCGTTGTCTTCCGGCGTCACCTTGAGCTTCTTGACGAGGTCGAGCGCCTGCTTGTTGACCGCTTCATGGTCGCGCACCATGTCCTCGGCGAACGCCTTGACGTCCTTGTTGGTGGTCTTGGCCAGCGCCTGTTTCGCGGCGGCGATGTCGATGACGCCGGCGGTGTAGGCGATATGGGCGATCTGCGGATCGGTCGGGCCGGCCGCGAGGGCCGCGCCGCTCATCAGGCTAACCGCGGCAATCGCCGCGCTCAAACGAACGAACATGTTGGACACTCCTGTTGCGCCGACAACAAGGTCGCCGGGCGTTGTTGGTTGCACAGGAGTTGGATGGAGGGTGCGGAGAAAGGTTCCCCGGAAATTTACGCGGCAAACCCCAGTCGTTTCAGAACCGCCTCGGTCAGCCGCTCGCAGCGCTTGCCGGCGAACGGAAACGCTTCCATCACCACCGGGCCGATCTTCTTCTCGACGTTCTCGCGCAACATCGCGCGGGCGCGGTGCAGGCGGGTTTTGACGGTCTCCGGCTTGATGTCGAGGATCTCGGCGGTCTCCTCCACGTTCATGCCTTCGATCACGCGGGTGATGAAGACGATGCGGAATGCCTCGGGCAATTCGTCGATCGCGTGTTCGACGACATGCTGGATTTCACGTTGTGCCATGGATTTTTCCGGGTCCTCGACAACCGCCGAAAGCGGGAATTGGATGATCTGTGCTTCCAGCGCGCCCGGCGCCAGTTTGTCGATGTCGACGTTCGGCTTGGCGCGGCGCAGCCGGCCGAGCGCCTCGTTCATCGCAATGCGCGACAGCCAGGTCGCGAGGCTGGAATCGCCACGAAAGCTTTCCAGATGCGTGAACGCGCGGAAATAAGTCTCCTGCACCACGTCCTCGGCCTCGCCGTCGTTGCGCAGGATGCCGCGCGCCAGCCGGTAGAGCCTGCGGTTGTTGGCCTGGATGATGGAGCGGACGGCGGCCTCGTCCCGCGCCATCGCGCGGCGGACCAGTTCGGCGTCGCCGGTCGCGGCGATCTGCGGAGCCTGTGCGTGACGCATGTTGTTCTACTCCAGGGGGCACACGGGTTGTCTGCCCCGTTAGATGGCGCAGCGGCCAATTGGTTCCCAGGCCCGCAATGGAGGCCGATTCCGGTGAATTTACACTGAAAATCAGGGGATTCGCGGAAAAATCCCGAAATGGTTTCCGTGCTACTCAGGCGTGCTGGCGCCCGGCCGGCGCCACGGTGACGCTGCGGGCGTCCTCGCGGCCGTCGTTCCCGCCTTCATTCCTTCCATGGGTTTCCAGCGCATCGAGGAAACAGCGCACCTTGGCCGGGACGAATTGCCGCGCCGGCAGCAGCGCATGCACGTTGAGCGGCTCGCAAACATGATCGGCCAAAACCTGCCGCAGGCGGCCGGCTGCAACGGCCGGCCTGGTATAGCTTGCGGTTACCCGCAGCACGCCGTGGCCAGCGAGCGCGGCCTGCAAGCGGATATCGGCGTTCGGGGTCACCAGCCGCGCGTTCTGGATGGCGAGGTGGCTGGTCACTCCGGCGCGCGTGGTCAGCGCCCAGGGCGTATCGTTCGGGCTGGCGAGCAGCGGAAATTTTGCGAGGTCGTCGACATTGCAGGGTTCGCCCAAAGTTTTCAGCAATGCGGGCGCGGCATAGAGCCCACGCTCCAGCGAGGCGACTTTCTTGATGACGATCCCGGTCGAGGGCAAGGGCGATTCCAGCATCGTGAATACGATGTCGTAATTTTCCGCGACGGGGCTGACGATCTCGTGCTCGACATCGATCCGGATCACGAGCTGCGGGTAAAGTGCCATCAACTCGCAGGCGACGGGGCCGATATGATGGGCGCCGAATTCATAAGGCGATTTGATGCGCAGCGTGCCGGCGATCGCGCTGTTCATGGCCAGCGCCTCGCCATGGGCGTCGTGCAGCGCCGTGAACAGCGGTTTTACCCGTTGATAGATGGTCTCGCCGGAATCGGTCAGCCGCAGATGCCGTGTGGTGCGCTCGATCAGCCGCAGGCCGAGATTGCTTTCCAGCCGCTGCACCGCAGCACTCAGCGTCGATTTCGGGTGTCCGAGCACGCGCGCGGCAGCGCTGAAACCGCCGTGCTGAACGACCTCGCAAAACAGTTCCCAATCGCGCCAATCCATGCCGGGGATTGTCCATGTTGCGGTACGGTGTGTCCAGAGAATTTGAGTTCCGACGCAGGGCGCGATGACCTAGGCTGGCGTCAAATAAGCTTGGCCCGACAGGGAGGGAAATCATGACGGACGACGACGGAATCTTTCTTCGCAATTGCTGGTATGTCGCGGCCTGGAATCACGAGCTGATCGACGGCGCCAAGCTGGCCCGAACCATCCTGGAAAAGCCGGTCGTGATCTATCGCGGCGCCAGCGGCAAGATCGTCGCGCTCGACGATCGCTGCTGCCACCGCGCGGCGCCGCTATCGATGGGGCGGGTCGAAGGCGACGACATCCGCTGCATGTATCACGGCATGAAGTTCGAGCCGGGCGGCAAGTGCATCCAGATTCCCGGCCAGGACATGATCCCGGCCAAGCTCGGCGTGCGCAGCTATCCGGTGGTCGAGCGCTACAATCTGGTCTGGATCTGGATGGGCGACGTCGAGAAGGCCGATCCCAAACTGATCGTGGATTATCCGCCGCTCGAGGATGCCAAATGGCGTGGCGCGCCCGGCTACATGCACTACAAGGCGAACTGGGTGCTGATCGTCGACAACCTGAGCGACTTCGCCCATCTCGCCTTCGTGCATACCCATACGCTCGGTGGCTCCGAGGAATACGCTTATAAAACCAAGCCGGTGGCGATCGAAAAGCTCGACGACGGTTTCAGGGTCGAGCGCTGGCACATGGGCGCCGAGCCGCCGCCCTACCACAAGAAGGTGATTTCGAACCGCGACGACAAGATCGACCGCCGCAATATCGGCCGCATGATCGTGCCCGGCATCTTCCTGCTCGACACCACGTTCGCGCCGGCAGGGCAGGGCGCGGAAAAGGGCGTCAAGGTCCCCGGCACCCGGCAATATCGCAACGCCCAGTTCATGACGCCGGAAACCCGTTCGACCACGCATTTCTTCTGGAACTATCTGCACGATTTCGACATCGAGAATCCCAACATCTCGCTGTCGCTGCGCAACAGCCTGGAAGAGGCGTTCAACGAGGACAAGGCGATCATCGAGGCGCAGCAGGTGGTGTTCGACAAGGACCTGAACTACCAGCTGCTCGCCATCGGCGCCGACGCCGCGCTGACCTATTTCCGCTGGGTCCTCGGCCGCCGCATCGAAGCGGAGAAGGGCGCGGCGAAAGCGGCGTGATGCATCACCACCCTCATCCTGAGGAGCGCGCTCTCCCGGCAGCGCTCTTGCGCTGTCCGGTGCGCGCGTCTCGAAGGATGGCCACAGCGCGCGCAGCCCATGGTTCGAGACGCGCGAAGACGCGCTCCTCACCATGAGGCAACACTAAGTCGCGACTATTTTCCGTCCCCTCTCCCCTCGTGGGAGAGGGTGGCTCGAATGAGCGCAGCGAATTCGAGGCGGGAGAGGGGCACTGAGTCTCCCGATGTGGCACCCCTCTTCCGCCCTCGCTTCGCTCGGGCACCTTCTCCCACAAGGGGAGAAGGGAAGACACCTTACTTCGCCGCGATCACCATGATTTCGACGCCGTATTTCGGTCCCGCGAGTTGGACCTCGACGGTGGCGCGGGCGGACGTATTGCCCGGTGACACCCAGGCGTCCCACACCGCGTTCATCTCGGCAAAGTTCTTCATGTCGGTGATGTAGATCGTGGTCGACAACAGCTTCGACTTGTCGGTGCCGGCCTTAGCCAGATGGCTGTCGATGATCGAAAGCACCTCCTGCGTCTGCTTGGTCACGCTTTCGCCGGCGGTCTTGTTGGCGACGATGCCCGCGAGATAGACGGTATCGCCGTGGACGACGACCTGGCTCATGCGCGGGCCGGTATCGAAACGCTGGATGGTCATGCTGCTCTCCCAAAATGTTGCGCGGGCTTATTACCGCGCCGTTGCACGGCCTGCCACCGGAATGATAGAGTGAACGAAGCCGGTACGACTTCCGCTACAAGGCGGACCCACTCACTTTCCAGCCACGAAAAGAGGATCGGTTTCGCGTGACGCTGGCAAGCCGGGCAGGGACCACAGCATGAAGAACGGCTTGGCGATCTACGCGGGCGGCAATCACATCTTTTACATTGCCGGCGTGCTCAAGCGCCTGCTCGAAAAGGGCATCAAATTCGACGCGGTGGCGACCTACAGCTCCGGCTCGGCGATCCTGCCGTTCCTGATCGACGGAAAATTCGAAGATGCGCCCGGAATCTTCGGGCCCTATCTCGATCGCAACGAACGAAATTTCTACCCGGAGAACCTCTTCAACGGGCAGGATGTCTTCCCGCAAGACCGTATCTATTCGGGAGCGGTCGCCGAAATCGTCGATTTCGACAAGACCGCGGCCTACCCAAAGCCGCTGCGCGTGATTGTGTCCATGCTGGAAAGCGGGGCATTGCCGGAATGGCTGGTCGGCGCCTGCTCGGTGGCGGCGCTGGCGCTGAACAATCTCGCCCAGACCGATACGCCGTCGTTTTTCCTGACCGGCTTCAAGCGGTTTTTCTCAGTCGAGGGCGACATCATCGACGTGCGCCAATGCCGGTCAAAGGACGAAATCGTCCAGGTGATCCTGGGGTCCTCGACCATCTATCCGTTCATCCATATTCGTAAGCGAGGCGGGCGCCTGATGCTCGACGGCAAGCTGTCGATCGTCAGCCCGGTGTCGGCGCTTCATGATTGCGACAACGTGCTGTCGCTTCACGCGCATCACTCCTTCCTGCCGGTCAGGCCCGGCCTGACTTCGATATTTCCGTCATCGAAAGTCCGGGTCGGCCCGCTTAACTATGTCGGGTCCGAAGGCATCGAAACCGCCTTTGCGCAGGGTTACAGCGAAGGCGAGCTGCACTATGCTGGCCTGGCAAATTCGCCGTTCTTTGATTGATATTTATTCGTCTCTTACGAGGCTGAAGTGATCTATTTCGCGCCCACGCTTTTACTGGCTGTCGTCAGCCTGCTGGTCCTGTTCCTGTCCAAGAACGATTTCAGCACGCCGCAGGATCATTATCTCGGTCACCCCGGTGAACTGCCGATCCTGGCGAGCAACGTCTCGTCGTCGTTCACCGTCACGACGTTCTGGATCCTGTTTATTTTTTCCATAAAGTCGTGGTCGGTGCCGTCTTTCATGGCGCTGCAGGGTGGAATCCTTTCGGCCTATTTGCTGTACGGTGTCCTGCTGTGGAAGGAAGTCAAGCACGAGACCTTCCTCAACTTCATCTTCGGCAGCCGCCCGCCGGCGCTGATCCGGCGCATCTTCTTCGGGCTGGCGCTGCTCAGCATCGTGATCGAACTCGGTCTCGGCCGAGCGTTCGTCGAAACCGTTCTGGTCCAGAACCATCAGCCGGCCTGGATCGCCACCGTCTCGGTCGCCGTTCTCGGCGTACTGACGATATTGTACACCTATAGCGGCGGCATGTTCGCCGTGCTGATGGCGGACGCGATTTTCATGTCGCTGTGCGTCGTCGTGGTGCTGCTGACCGCGTCCGTGCCGCAGTTGAGCGGGCTGCGGGCCGACCTCGCCATCTACGATTTTTCCCGGCTGAGCTATCTGGACTACGCTTTCTATTTCAGCGCCGGGCTCTATGTTTTCCTGATGTTCCTGTTTCATCCGGACTTCTGGTACCGGAACCTGCGCCTGTCCTATGTGTCGAAAGGACGCCGTCTTGCGACGATCTTGTTCTCGGCGGTGCTCACCTCGTTGCTGCTGCAGATCGCCTACTACATCGGCGCAACCAGCCGGACCGACACCGACCGTGCGCTGATCTACAACAATCTCGCCGAGAAGCATTACGACATCAACAGTGTCATTGCGGTTCTCAGCCCGATCTTCCGCTTCGAATCCGGCTCGGTCGTGCTGGTGTTCTTCGTGCTGGTGTCGGCGTTCACCACCGTCAGCTCGCTGATCATCACCTCGGTCGCCGGCTATTACGAGACCGGCTCGAAAGAGGGGGCGGAGAGCTACGAAAACCTGCTGACGCAATTTTTCAAGGCGACCATCGTGATCACCGCGGTGGCGCTGACCTTCGACATCTCATCCGGAATTTTTGCCGCGCTGCTGATTGCCTCGTCGCAGTTGACGCTGACATCGGCCATTCTGTTCGCGCGGCTGGCGCACTTGTCCGTCAGGTCCTGTCTTCTGGCGATCCTGGTCAGCCTCGGCCTTTTCATCGTTTCGGCGATGCTGAACTGGCTGGCGGCCTGGCATTTCTACTATCCGTTCCTGGCGCTGACCAGTTCGGCCTGCGCGGCGGCAATTCTTTGGCTATCGAGTCGTTGGCAGAGGGCAGGTAACCATGGCCAATAACATCCCCGGCAGGCAACAGCTCGCGCTGGCTGTGAATTTCGTCAAGACGAGGCCGATACGGTCCGGCATCCTGCTGATGGCGGTCGCGCTCATGGTCCTCGTCACCTACAGGCACGAGCCGATCGTCATCAAGTACAGCGCGCATTACGGCGATCCGAAGCGGGAGATCGAAACCTTCGTGCTGGTCAATCCCAATGTCGAGAAGCGGGATATCATTTTGTCGATCTCGCCGAGCGGCGACGTACAGGAGTTCAGCGCCGACGATCTCGACGATGCCGTCGCGATGGACCTGTCCGGCAAGAACCTGCGCACCGCCAAGCTCAGCCTGCTGCAGAGGAGCGTTTCGATCGTCAGCATCGTGCGCGACAAACTGGACCACGGCGCCGTGAAAATCACCCCGGGGCCGGTCGAAATGGAGCCGTCCAACTCCATGATGCGGAGTATCGCCATCGCCTATGTGGTGAGCCTGTTGTTGCTGCTCACTGGATTTCTCTCGGGCATCAGCTCGGCGGTGGGCGCGTTGAGCTTCCTTTCCAACCCGCGCGACCTCATCGATAAGCTGCGCAAGGCGTTTCACTCGGAAGCCGGACATGAAGGATGAGGCGCTCTTCGTAAGGCGGGTTAGGCGTCTTCGCCGTACCCCCCATTACGACAATCAACGTCGTGGCAGATGACGCCGAGCCTGTCATCGGGCCGCGCATTCGCGCGACTCGTTGGCTAATCCGCCCCACAACTCACGCCACCGCCTTCGCCGCGGCGCGTCCGGCGTTGCGGCCCGAAAACAGGCAGCCGCCCAGAAAGGTGCCTTCCAGCGAGCGGTAGCCATGCACGCCGCCGCCGCCGAATCCGGCCGCTTCGCCGGCGGCATAGAGCCCTGGCATGATCTGGCCGTCCTGGCCGAACACGCGGCTATCGAGATCGGTCTCGAAACCGCCCAGCGTCTTGCGGGTCACGATGTTGAGTTTCACGGCGATCAGCGGCCCGTGTGCGGGATCGAGGATGCGATGCGGCTTTGCGGTGCGAATCAGTTTGTCGCCGATGTAACGCCGCGCGTTGTGGATGTTCATCACCTGCGTGTCCTTGACATAGGGATTCGCCATTTCGCGGTCGCGCGCCTCGATCTGGGCCTTGATGTGCTCGAGCTTGAGAAGATTGTCGCCGGCGAGCGCATTCATCCCGGCGACGAGATCGGCAAGGTTGTCGCGCACGATAAAATCGGCGCCGTGCTGCTTGAACGCCTCCACCGGTCCGGGCGCGCCTTTGTTGGTGGCGCGCTTCAGCGTCATCCGCCAGCTTTTGCCGGTGAGGTCCGGATTCTGCTCGGAACCCGAAAGCGCGAACTCCTTCTTGATGATGCTCTGGGTCAGCACGAACCACGAATAATCGTAGCCGGTGCGCATGATGTGATCGAGCTGGCCGAGCGTGTCGGAGCCCGGAAACAGCGGCGAGGGCAGGCGGCCGCCTGACGCGTCGAACCACATCGAGGAGGGGCCTGGCAGGATGCGGATGCCGTGGCGCGGCCAGATCGGATTCCAGTTCCGGATGCCCTCGACATAGTGCCACATCCGGTCGCGGTTGATCAGCCGAGCGCCGGCAGCTTCCGTGATGCCGATCATGCGGCCGTCGACATGCTCGGGCACGCCGGAGATCATATGCTTCGGCGGCGTGCCCAACCGCTCGGGCCAGTTCTGCCGGACCAGATCGTGATTGCCGCCGATGCCGCCGGAGGCGACGATCACGGCCTGCGCGCGCAACGAAAAATCACCGACGATTTTCCGCGAGCTGGTCTTGCCGCGCTCGACATGGTCAGGCTCGAGGATAGAACCGTTGATGCCGGCCACGGCGCCATTGGTCACGATCAGCCCGTCGACACGATGGCGGAAACGAAAGTTGAGGCGGCCGTTGGCCTGCGCCTCGCGGGCGCGGCGCTCGAACGGTTCGACCACGCCCGGGCCGGTCCCCCAGCTGACATGAAACCGCGGCACCGAATTGCCGTGGCTCATCGCGTCATAGCCGCCGCGCTCGGCCCAGCCGACCACCGGGAAAATACGGTGTCCCATCGCGCGCAGCCAGCCGCGTTTCTCGCCGGCCGCGAATCCGACATAGGCTTCGGCCCAGCGCCTCGGCCAGAGGTCTTCGTCGCGGTCGAAGCCGGCCGAGCCCATCCAGTCTTGCAGGGCGAGATCAAAACTGTCCTTGATGCCGAGCCGGCGCTGTTCGGGCGTGTCGACCAAAAAGAGTCCGCCGAGCGACCAGAACGCTTGTCCGCCAAGGCTTTGCTCGCCTTCCTGCTCGACCATGATGACGCGCTTGCCGGCGTCCGCGATTTCGGTCGCCGCGACCAGTCCCGCAAGCCCGCCTCCGACCACGATCACATCCGCATCGTCAGCCATCGCCGTGCACTCCCCCAACCTTGGTCGGAGTGAAGCCCGCGACATTGCCCGCGGTCAACGGCAAACGGTTCCTGGTGTGGCCAAGTGCTGCCAAGGAGCGGCCGAGCGCCGGGAATATCCGCAAACGATCGGCGATCTAACAGACGGTGCCGCGATCACCCGGCGCGCCGACCTGTTCCAGTTTGGGACCTCTCGACCTCAGGGTGCAGCCGGCCTGCAACACTTAATTTGAATCTGTTTTGACCGAGCTGCGACATCTGGACAAAAAACCGATCTCGCACGACGCTGGCGAGGCATCACTGATGTTTGATCAGATTCGGTTTCGACGGGCTTTTAACTGGGGCTGGAAGATGAAGCTGGTGACGGGGTTGCTCGCGGCGGTCTTGCTGCTGGCGGGGGTCGGTGCAAGCCATGCGGTGGTTCGTATCGGTGAGGATCGCGGCGGCCGGATCGGCACCTATGTCGACAAATACCAGGACCTGCGCTCATCGGGGCAGACGGTGATCATCGATGGCCTGTGCGCCTCGGCCTGCACCATCGTTCTCGGCGCGGTGCCGCACGACAAGATCTGCGTCACCTCGCATGCCACGCTCGGGTTTCACGCGGCGTGGGATTTCGGCGCCAACGGCCGCGCCGTGACCAACGCCGAAGCGACGCAAATGCTCTATTCGATGTATCCGCCGCAGGTGAAACGCTGGATCGCCGCGCGCGGCGGGTTGACGCCACACATGATCTTCCTGCACGGCAAGCAGCTCACCAGCATGTACAAGCCGTGCTATCTCGACGCCCAAGCTTCTTCACATTAAGCCTCTTCACATTGAGTGTCTTCGCACGGAGGTTCCGTGCTGAGGCCTTGGCTTATTCCCGTGCCGCCATCAGCATGACGTGATCGGGCACTACTGCGTGGTGCTTGCCCGCGGGCCTAACTGGCTCTATCTGAACAGGTAATCCCGGTAATCGGCGGCAACGCCGGTTTGATGCCGCTTCCATTCAGATCGTCGAGCATGGCCCAGCCGCAGCAAATGCCCGCCACAATGCCGCCGCGCCGGGGCGCGCAGGTGATCGTGATGGGTGGCGCCGGGCTTGGCATCGCCGCGCTGCTCGCGGCGCTGGCGCTCTGGTTCCACTACGGCACGGCGGTGTTTTTCGAGACCATCGCGGCCGGCATCTCCGCCTGCTTCTGACGGTATTTTGAGGGAATTTTGCATGGATAGGACGACCCGCCCGCTGGTCATTGTCGGCGCCTTCAGCGCCAGCCTGGTCGTGGGCCTGCTGCTGATGCTGTGGGCATTCGGCGGATTGCGCAACGTGGCGGCGCCGGCCGCGATCGGCGGGCCGTTCCAGCTCACCGACACCGGTGGCCAGACCGTGACCGAGCAGAACCTGCTCGGCCGCCCGACGCTGATCTTCTTCGGCTTTACCCATTGCCCGGATGTCTGCCCGACCTCGTTGTTTGAAATGAGCGAGGTGCTGCGGGCGATGGGCAAGGACGCCGATCGGGTCAACGCCTATTTTGTCTCGGTCGACCCCGAGCGCGACACCGGGGCGGCGATGAAGGATTACCTTTCGAGCTTCGATCCGCATCTGAAGGGCCTGACTGGCACGCCCGACGAGGTGGCGAAGGTGATTGCCGACTACCGGGTCTATGCCCGCAAGGTGCCGCTCAAGGATGGCGATTACACCATGGATCATACCGCGTTGATCTATCTGATGGATCGCGACGGCCGGTTCGTCTCTCCGTTCAACCTCAACCGAAAGCCCGAGGAAGCGGCAGCCGACCTCAAAAAGTACCTTTGAGGCGCTGACCCCAAACCGCACACTCCGGACTTGAGGCCGGGGAACGCGCATTCGCGTTATCCCCGGGATGGTCTATAAGGCCGTCGAACTCCCCAGCAAACCGCCGGTAATGCCAAGAGAAACCTCCATTTTGCCCCGTCGTGCCCGTGCGCCGATCCCGGTCATATTGGCCGCGGCCGGATTGTGGCTGGCGGCGGGTCTGTGCGGCGGAGCTCAGGCGCAGAACCAAATTCCAGCTCAAGCCACGGCCAAGCCGGGGGCGCAAGCGGCGCCGCAGGCGGTGCCCGGCTTCTGGGACCCAAGGCGGCGGCCGGAACGGCCGGACCTGTCGCGCCTGACCGTGATCCGCTTTTTGACCGAAACCGACTATCCGCCGTTCAACTTCACCGGCCCCGACGGCAACCCTGCCGGCTTCAATGTCGATCTGGCGCGCGCGCTGTGCGACGAGATCAAGGTCAGCTGCACCATCCAGATGCGGCGGTTCGAAACCCTGATCGACGCGCTGAGCAGCAACCGCGGCGACGCCATCATTGCCTCGCTGGCGGTGACGCCGCAGTTACGCGCCAAGGTCGATTTCACCGATCCCTATTACCGGGCGCCGGCGCGCTTCGTATCGCGCAAGGATGCAGTGATGGCCGAGGTGCGCCCGGAATATCTCGAGGGCAAGAAGGTCGGCGTCATCGCCGGCTCGGCGCATGAGGCCTATCTGAAGGCGATGTTCACCGACGCCGAACTGCATTCCTATCCCAGCGACGATGCGCTGCGCACGGCATTGCGCCGCGGCGAGGTCGACTTCATCTTTGGAGATGCGATCTCGCTGGCGTTCTGGATCAACGGCACCGACTCCGGCGATTGCTGCGCGTTCTCCGGCGGGCCGTTCGTCGAGAGCCGCTATTTCGGCGAAGGCATCGGGATCGGCGTGCGCAAGGGCAATGACTTGCTGCGGCAGGCGCTGAACTGGGCGCTGTTCCGGGTCTGGGAAAAAGGCCGCTATACCGATCTGTGGCTGCATTATTTCTCGGTCAGCCCGTTCTAGATTGTTCGTGATTGCGAGCCAACGGGTCGGGCGAATGCCCGGCCGATGACAGGCTCCGCGACGAAGCAATCCAGTGCGCCATGTGTTGCCCTGGATTGCTTCGCTTCGCTCGCAATGACGGTTATATTGTTGCTATTCTGCTCGTCCGCCTCGGAGACTTTTCTTTGATGTCTACCTCCCACGACCTTCGCGCGCTCGCCGAACAATCCAACGCCTGGCCGTTCGAACAGGCAAAGGCGATCGTCGCGCGGCTGAAGAAAAAGCCCAAGGACGACGTTAAGGACGAGGTGCTGTTCGAAACCGGCTACGGTCCGTCGGGCCTGCCGCATATCGGTACCTTCGGCGAGGTCGCGCGCACCACCATGGTGCGCCACGCCTTCCGCGTGTTGACCGAAGACAAGATCAAGACCCGGCTGATCGCGTTCTCCGACGACATGGACGGCCTGCGCAAGGTGCCGGACAACGTGCCGAACAAGGAGCTGCTGGAGAAGAACCTCGGCAAGCCGCTGACCACGGTGCCCGATCCGTTCGGCACCCATGACAGCTTTGGCGCGCACAACAATGCGCGGCTGCGCGCGTTCCTCGACACTTTCGGGTTCGACTACGAGTTCGCGAGCTCGACCGAATACTACAAGTCGGGAAAATTCGACGCCACGCTGCTCAAGGTGCTGGAGCGGCTCGAGGCCGTGATGGCGATCATGCTGCCCAGTCTGCGCGAGGAGCGCGCGACCACCTATTCGCCGTTCCTCCCGATCTGCCCACGCACCGGCATGGTGCTGTACGTGCCCGTCACCGAGCACGATGCCAGGGCCGGCACGATTTCCTACGATGATCCCGAGACGAAAGAGCGTGTCACGCTGCCGGTCACGGGGGGCCATTGCAAGCTGCAATGGAAGCCGGACTGGGCGATGCGCTGGACCGCGCTCGGCATCGATTACGAAATGGCCGGCAAGGACCTGATCGACTCGGTAAAATTGTCGGGCAAGATCTGCGCGGCGCTCGGCGGCGCGCCGCCGGAAGGTTTTAACTACGAGCTGTTCCTCGACGACAAGGGCCAGAAGATATCGAAGTCGAAGGGCAACGGCCTGACCATCGACGAATGGCTGCGCTACGCCTCGCCGGAATCACTCTCGCTGTTCATGTACCGCGAGCCGAAGTCGGCCAAGCGGCTGTATTTCGACGTGATCCCGCGCAATGTCGACGACTATCAGCAATTCCTCGACGGGTTTTCGCGGCAGGACGCGAAGCAGCAACTCGCCAATCCGGTCTGGCACATCCATGCCGGCCATCCGCCGGCATCCGACATGCCGGTCACGTTTCAATTGCTGCTGACGCTGGTGTCGTCGTCGAACGCGGAGAATGCCGCGACACTGTGGGGTTTTATCGGGCGCTATCGTCCCGGCGTTACGCCGCAGACCCATCCGAAGCTGGATGCGATGGTTGGCTACGCCATCAACTATTATCGCGACTTCGTCGCGCCGACCAAAAAATTCCGCGAGCCGACCGAAGGCGAGCGCGCCGCGCTGCAGGATCTGCGCGATGCGCTGTCGCAACTGCCGGCGGATTCCTCGGCCGAGGACATCCAGAACGTGGTCTACGAGATCGGCCGCCGCGAGCCGTTCCTCGACGCCGTCAAGAAGGGCAAGGACGGCCGTCCGGGCGTCTCGCTCGACTGGTTCAACATGCTCTATCAGGTGCTGCTCGGTCAGGAAAAAGGCCCGCGCTTCGGCTCGTTCGTCGCCGTTTATGGGCTGGCGAATGCCGTGGCCATGATCGACGGCGCGCTGGCGCGCTCGGGTTGAGCTCTGTCCAGCGGATGGATGGGTAACAAAACAGACCGGATGGATGGGTGACAGTTGTTCATGGTTCGGTCTGCTTCGGCGCTGCGCTAGCGCAGCGCCGAAGCTTTCGTGTTTTTTGATC
>Ga0068856_100000513_pt1 | contig 42640 bp, 40 predicted proteins | sample KBSCornC62_FD_66595 | JGI IMG/M metagenome (GOLD analysis project Ga0068856, IMG submission 66595) | Corn rhizosphere microbial communities from Kellogg Biological Station, Michigan, USA - KBS Corn C6-2 | ecosystem: Host-associated > Plants > Roots > Rhizosphere > Soil ...
GGAGTGCCAGCGCTGCTGCAAGCGCTTGAACTCTCCACAGCCTGACGAGGAGTTTTGTGCCCCGCAATCACCGCCGCGGCCGCCAGTCGCAAACCCGCGACTTCTCACACAGCCTGGTTCTCGGGGACGACGACTCGCGAAGGAAAACAAAAAAGCCCCGCCCGGTGGGGGAAGACCGGACGGGGCCTGGGGTGCCCGGTTGCTGCGGCGGCAACCGGACAATTGGTTAGGACGTGATCGCTAACGAAAACCGGATTCAACTTTTTCCGGTCATGCGTTGTTGACGCGATCAATGCGCGCGATCGCGCACTCGCTTACTCCACCACCTGAACGATGCGGCGGGTGCGTGGCTCGACCAGAATCGTGCGACCGTTGACCACGGTGTAGCGATAGGGCGTGACGCCAAAGGTCTGCGGCACGTCGTAATAGGTCACGCCGTTTTCAGGCAGCACGCCGCCGACCACGACCTGATCGGGAATGGTGAACTCGGGCACGTGTTCCCGGATGATGTATTGGTGGAAGGCCGGGCGCTGATCGACCGGGATGCCGTCAACGTCGCCGTCGATGACCACGGGAGCGCCGCGCACCACGCCTGTGGTGATTTCGCTCTGCGCCTTCGCTGCGATTGGCGCACTTACGGCGCCTGCGATGGCGACAATGGCAAGTAGTCTGTTCCGCATGATGAACTCCTTCGCCAGTGGATGCCCGAAGCTTTCGCCCGCGAGCAATTCCACCCAATTCATCGCGGCCGGCATCGTTCCCGAAAACGTGCGCGTGAAGCTGCCGCGATTTGCGGCATTTCCGCCCCTCGCAATGGAACCTGTTGAAGCGAAAAGCGTCTTCTATTCGGGAACCCTGCCAACGGGTAAGTTGCCGCCCTCGATTCGATTTCCAAACATCTGCCGGAGACCTTCGATGACGATTACCGCTGTGCAAATTCCTGCCATCGTTGCCCTGCTTGCGGGCGTCCTGATCCTGATCATGCCGCGCTTCCTGAACTTCATCGTCGCGGTCTATTTGATCCTGGTCGGCCTGCATGGCCTCGGCATCTTCCGGTCGTTGCATATGTAGCGGGGAGCATATGTGGCCGGGAAAGCCGGGTTTCGCGCCTTGCATGGAACCGCCCGAAGTGGTGTAAGGCGCGCACCCTCCCACCCCTTTCGCGGATTGTTTGCAAGGATTGTTTTCAAGTCATGGCCAAAGCCGTAGCGAAGACGAAGAAAACCGCAGCGAAATCAAAGGTATCGACGCCGACCCGAGGCAAGGCTACGCCATCGGGCTCGGCCCGCAAGGCGCTGAACAAGGGCCCGGCCAAGCCGGCCGCCAAATCCACGGCAAAAACCGCCAAGGCATCTGCAAAGCCTGCGGCGATTCCGTCGGGAAAATGGGTGTTCACCTTCGGCGACGGCAAGGCCGAAGGCCAGGCCACCTTGCGCGATCTGTTGGGCGGCAAGGGCGCCAACCTCGCCGAGATGGCCAATCTCGGCCTGCCGGTGCCTCCCGGTTTCACGATCCCGACCTCGGTCTGCACCTATTTCTACGCGCATGACAAAACCTATCCGGCGGCGCTGAAGGGCCAGGTCGAAAAGGCGCTGGAGCATGTCGGCAAGATCGCCGGCAAGAATTTTGGCGATTCGAAGAATCCATTGCTGGTTTCGGTGCGCTCGGGCGGCCGCGCCTCGATGCCGGGCATGATGGACACCGTGCTCAATCTCGGCCTCAACGACAAGACGGTGGAAGCGCTCGCCGAAATGTCCGGCGATCGCCGCTTCGCCTATGACAGCTATCGCCGCTTCATCACCATGTATTCCGATGTCGTGCTCGGCTTCGAGCACCATCATTTCGAGGACATCCTCGATACTTTCAAAGACAGCCAGGGCTACACGCTCGACACGGACTTGACCGGCGACGATTGGGTGCAACTGGTTGGCCAGTACAAGGACGCGGTGGCGCGCGAAACCGGCAAGGAGTTTCCGCAGGATCCGCACGACCAGTTGTGGGGCGCGATCGGCGCTGTGTTTTCATCCTGGATGAATGCGCGCGCGGTGACCTACCGGCGGCTGCACGATATCCCGGAATCCTGGGGCACCGCGGTCAACGTGCAGGCCATGGTGTTCGGCAATATGGGCGAGACCTCGGCGACCGGGGTGGCGTTCACGCGCAATCCGTCGACCGGCGAGAGCAAGCTGTATGGCGAGTTCCTGATCAACGCGCAGGGCGAGGACGTGGTGGCGGGCATCCGCACGCCGCAGGACATCACCGAATATGCGCGCAAGGAGTCCGGCTCCGACAAGGCCTCGATGGAAATCGCGATGCCCGACGCGTTCAAGGAACTGACGCGGATCTACACGCTGCTGGAAAAGCACTACCGCGACATGCAGGACATGGAGTTCACGGTCGAGCAAGGGAAATTGTGGATGCTGCAGACCCGCAGCGGCAAGCGCACGGCGAAAGCGGCGCTGCGCATCGCCGTCGAGCTCGCCAATGAAGGTCTGATCTCGAAAAAGGACGCGGTGGCGCGGATCGACCCGGCCTCGCTCGACCAGCTGCTGCACCCGACCATCGATCCCGCCGCGAAGCGCGACGTGATCGCCACCGGCCTTCCGGCTTCGCCGGGCGCGGCCGCCGGCGAAATCGTATTCTCGTCGGATGAGGCTGCGAAATTGCAGGCCGACGGGCGCAAGGTGATTCTTGTGCGAATCGAGACCAGCCCGGAAGACATTCACGGCATGCACGCCGCCGAAGGCATCCTGACCACGCGCGGCGGCATGACCTCGCACGCCGCCGTGGTGGCGCGCGGCATGGGCAAGCCCTGCGTCTCCGGCTGCGGCAGCATTCGCGTCGATTACGGCCGTGGCACCATGAGCATCGGCTCGCGCACCTTCAAGACCGGCGACGTCATTACCATCGACGGCTCGGTCGGCCAGGTGCTGGCCGGGCGGATGCCGATGATGGAGCCGGAACTGTCGGGCGAATTCGGCACGCTGATGGGCTGGGCCGACCAGGTCCGCAAGCTCGGCGTCCGCGTCAACGGCGATACGCCGGATGACGCGCGCACCGCCATGAAGTTCGGCGCCGAGGGCATCGGGCTGTGCCGCACCGAGCACATGTTCTTCGAGGAGACCCGCATCCGCACCGTGCGCGAGATGATTCTGGCCGAAGACGAGCAGGCCCGACGGCAGGCGCTCTCAAAACTGTTGCCGATGCAGCGCGCCGATTTCGTCGAGCTGTTCGAGATCATGAAGGGCCTGCCGGTCACCATTCGCCTGCTCGATCCGCCGCTGCACGAATTCCTGCCGCATACGCAAGCCGAGATCGAGGAAGTCGCGCGCGCGATGAACACCGATCCGCGCCGGCTCGCCGATCGCGCCCGCGATCTCGCCGAGTTCAACCCGATGCTCGGTTTTCGTGGCTGCCGTCTCGCGATCGCCTATCCGGAGATCGCCGAGATGCAGTCGCGCGCGATCTTCGAGGCCGCGGTTGAAGCCGGCAAACGCACCGGCAAGGCCGTCGGGCTGGAGGTGATGGTGCCGCTGATCGCGACCAAGATGGAGTTTGACCTGGTCAAGGCACGGATCGACGCCACCGCGCAAGCGGTGATGAAGGAGACCGGCGCCAGGCTGAATTACCAGGTCGGCACCATGATCGAACTGCCGCGCGCCTGCCTGATGGCCGGCGAGGTGGCGGAGACCGCGGAGTTCTTCTCGTTCGGCACCAACGATCTGACGCAAACCACCTACGGCATCAGCCGCGATGACGCCGCCGGATTCCTCGGCACCTATATCAGCAAGGGTATCCTGGCGATCGACCCGTTCATCTCGGTGGACCGTGATGGCGTCGGCGAGCTGGTGAAAATCGGCGTCGCGCGCGGCCGCAAGACGCGGCCTGATCTGAAGGTCGGCATCTGCGGCGAGCATGGCGGCGATCCGGCGTCGGTGGCGTTCTGCCACGAGATCGGCCTCGACTACGTCTCGTGCTCGCCCTACCGCGTGCCGATCGCGCGACTGGCCGCGGCGCAAGCCGCGCTCGGCAAGACCGCGAGCGGCCAGGCGTAAGTTTGCTTTGACAGTGCTCGCGACACAGCGTCATGCCCGGACTTGTTCCGGGCATCGACGTCTTCACTTCATGGATGAGTGACCACCAGTGGCGTGGCGAGGAACGCGCCAACGATTTCTTCATCATTTTCGTTGACGCGATATTTACCACTTCGTTCGAGCGCCCGTTTACCGAGAGTTTCGACAACCCAAACGCAAACACCCCAATTCCTTGAGTGTATCCGCGACGCATCACCGATTAACTCCCTCGCAACCTAAATTCGATAACACCAAAAAAGATCGAATTGCACGGACGTACTGAGTTCGATCTCGTGTGTGTGTTGCGTTGCGTGAGCGTATCTATGTTAGGTGTGCGTAACCGGCCGAAGGGCGCGCGTTTCGCGTTCTTCGGCCTCGGTCTCTGCGCCTTCGCATTGACCCCGACCGAAATCGGATATCAGGACATCGCATCGCTGCTGGCGCGCCAGCCCGGTGTCGCCGAGCGCTGGCAGAAGCGGGTGTTCTCCGCGGCAGCCACCATCCAGCTCGCGACCTACAGCTTTGCCAGGCCGATCGGCACCTCCTCGCCGCAGCCCGGACTCTATCAACTGGCGAGTTATGAAAATTCCGGTGTCGGCAACGGCCGCGACATCACCGGCGCGATCAACCGTAATCCGCTGACGCAGGCCCCGCCGCGTTATCAGGCCTCGGATTTTCCCAAGGTCGACCGCACCCTGAAGGGCGATCGCCTCGTCGTCACCCCGCCGACGGAGGCCGTTGCGCCCACGGACAATTCGCCCAAGCTGGAAGATCCCGCGACCTCGCATGCGCCGGTTCGCGGCGCCAAAACCGCCGACGCGACGTCGCCCTCCGCCAACCATTTGCCGCTCGACCCGGAACTGCGGGCCGCGTTGAGCGAACCGCCGCTTCCGCAATACGATGTGTCGCTGTCGCTCGAGGCCCAGCCGCTCGACGATCTGAAGGTCGACGCTGACGCCATTCCGCTGGAACCGGCGCCGGCGCATGACGGCTTCTCGGTCAAGACCGCGAGCCTGTTCTTCGGCACCTCGCTCGGCGCCCCAGCCGAGACCATGGAAAGCTGGCAGCCCGGCGAAGCGCCGATGGTGGTGACGCCGAAAGCCGATCCCGACATGAAGCTGGCTTCGCTGCCGTCGGCGACGGACGAGCCGACCAAGATGGGCGAGAGCGGCGAAAGCATCGCGGCCAAGGGCGAGGTCAACGCCGAGAACCAACACGCCAAGACGCCGGCCGAGCGGCTCGGTCTGCTCGACGAGAAATCACGCGCCAAGTCCGAAAAGTGCCTGGCCGAGGCGGTCTATTTCGAGGCCCGCGGCGAGGCCGTGCGCGGCCAGATCGCGGTGGCGCAGGTGGTGATGAACCGGGTGTTCTCGGGCTTCTATCCCACCACGGTGTGCGGCGTGGTGTATCAGAACAAATATCACCACATGGCCTGCCAGTTCACTTTCGCCTGCGACAATGTTCCCGACGTCGTCCGCGAACCCGACATGTGGGACCGCGCCAGGAAGATCGCGAAGGCGATGCTCGACGGCGAGCTGTGGCTGCCTGAGGTCGACAAGTCGACGCACTACCATGCCTATTGGGTGCATCCGTCCTGGGTTGCCGAGATGAAGAAGATGTACAAAACCGGCGTCCACACCTTCTACCGCCCGCGCGCATGGGGCGACGGCAGCGACGCGCCGAGCTGGGGCACGCCGGCGCAGACCGCCGAAATCTCCGCCGAACTCACCGAGGCGGCCAAGAGCAGCGCCGAGCTTTCGCCGACTACCGTACGGCGCTAAAAGCCTTCCTCACACATCGATGTCGAGCGCGACATCGTAATTCGGCGCCGAATGCGTCAGCGCGCCGGCCGAGGCGTAATCGACGCCGGTCGCGGCGATCCCGGCAATCGAGTCCAGCGTGACGCCGCCGGACGCCTCCAGCACGACGCGGCCCCCGGCCAGCCGTACCGCCTCGGTCAGGGTCGCAAGGTCCATATTGTCGAGCAGCACGACATCGGCCATTGCGGTGTCGAGCACCTCGCGCAGTTGCGCCAGCGTATCGACCTCGATCTCGATCTTGACGAGATGCCCGATATGCGACCGTGCCCGCTCCAGCACCGGGCGGATGCCGCCGGCGACGGCGATGTGGTTGTCCTTGATCAGGATGGCGTCGTCGAGCCCAAAACGGTGATTGAAACCGCCGCCGCAACGCACTGCATATTTTTCCAGCGCTCGCAGCCCAGGCGTGGTTTTCCGCGTGCAGCAGATCCGCATCCTAGTGCCGGCGGTGTACTTCACATAATTTGCGGTCATCGTCGCGACGCCGGAAAGCCGGCCAACGAAATTCAGCGCGGTGCGCTCGCCTGATAGCACCGCGCGCGCCGGGCCCGAAATCGTCAGCAGATGCATGCCTGCGGCGACCGCGCCGCCGTCGCGGACATGGGCTTCGATTGCGATATCTCGCGACAGCTTTTGCAGGATAGCCACCGCCAGCGGCAGGCCAGCGATCACGCCGGATTGCCGCGCGACCATGATCGCACGGGCCTGAGTGGCCTCGGGGATGGTGGCCGTCGAGGTGACATCGCCGGCGCGGCCGAGATCTTCACTGAGGGCGCGCTGGACCGCTTCATCGATCGCCAGCGGTGAGAGGAACGCATCTGGGTGCAGGAGCGAAGCAGGGGTCATGGCTTTATTTCCAATCGGTGTTGCTAATTTCGGAATTCGCCGCTCAGGCGATCATCGGTTGCGGTGCTGCGCGCACGGGCAGCGATGCCGCGATCTTGCGCGCTTCGGTAAGCGTGATCATGGTGCGTCGTGCGAGATCGGGATTTTCAGACGGATAATCGGTCCGATGATGCGCGCCGCGGCTTTCGCGTCGCGCCCATGCCGATGCCGCGACCAGCAGGGCCGTGGTCGCCATGTTGCGAAGCGCGATGTTGCCGGTGTCGCGCTCGATCGTCGCGAACGACCGCACCGCTTCGATTAACCGGTCACGGTCTCGGATCACGCCGACATGGGCGGTCATCATCGCCCGCAGACTGGCCTCGGCGAGCGGCTGCATCGCGCAATTTCGTGGGTTCGTCTTTGCTATCGGCAGCCGGGCAGGGCCACCAAAACTCCGGCCATCGATATCTTCGGCGATGCGCGCGGCGTACACCGCCGCTTCCAGCAACGAGTTCGAGGCCAGCCGGTTGGCGCCGTGCGCGCCGGTGCTGGAGACCTCGCCGCCGGCCCATAGCCGCGGCAGCGAGGTGCGGCCGCGGGCGTCCACCGCGATGCCGCCCATATGATAGTGCGCCGCCGGAGCGATCGGGATCGGTTGCGTCGCCGGATCGATTCCGCCGGCAATGCAGCTGGCATGAACGGTCGGGAATTTTTCAGCGAAATGTTTGCCGAGTGCAGCCGTGGCGTCGAGGAACGCGCCGCGGCCCGCGGCGATTTCCGCGAACACGCCGCGCGCGACGATGTCCCGCGGCGCGAGTTCTCCGAGCGGGTGCCGCGTCAGCATGAAACGCTCGCCGCGACGGTTGATCAGCGTGGCGCCTTCGCCGCGCAGCGCTTCGGTCGCGAGCGGCGCCGGATCGCGGCCGACCATGATGGCGGTCGGGTGAAACTGAACGAACTCCGGATCGGCGATCACGGCTCCCGCGCGCGCCGCGATCGCAAGCCCGAGGCCGCCGGCCTCGGCCGGATTGGTCGTGGCGGCATAAAGATGCCCGATGCCGCCGGTCGCGAGCACCACCGCCGGCGCTGCGATGGTCAGGGGTCTTGCGGTGACGTCGATGGATCGGCGCAACTGCAGGCCGGTGACCGTCTCGCCCTCGGTCAACAGCGCTTCCGCGACATAGCCTTCGATCACACGGATCGAGGGTGTCGCGCGCACGGCCTCGATCAAGGCAGCGATGATCGCTCGGCCCGCCATGTCGCCGCGCACATGAACGATGCGGCGCGCGGAGTGGGCCGCTTCCTGCGACACCGCGAGCCTGCCTTCGAGGTCGCGATCGAACGGTACGCCGAAGCGCAGGAGATCGTGGATACGCTCGCCAGCCTCGCGCGCCAGCCCAAGGGCGATGGTCTCGTCGACCAGGCCTGCGCCGGCGGCGATCGTATCGGCGGCATGCGCTTCCGCGCTGTCGCCTTCGGCAATCGCGGCGGCGATGCCGCCTTGCGCCCATGCCGTCGAGGCGCCTTGGCCGAGCGGAGCCGCGGAAATCACCGTCACCGGACGCGGCGCAAGCTTCAATGCGCAAAACAGCCCGGCGAGGCCGCCGCCGACGATGACGACGTCGCCGGCGTTACTGATAGCATCATGATCCCGGTTAGACATGTTGGCCTCCACTTCCTATGGCCTTGCTGATCGATCAGTTCTTAGGGTTGATCATCCGCTGCACCGATCGCCGTGCGCGTTCGGCGATTGCAGGATCGATGGTGACCTCCTCACGCAGGCCGAGCAGGCTGTCCAGAATTTTGGGCAGCGTGATCCGCTTCATGTGCGGGCACAGATTGCACGGTCGCATCATCTCGACATCCGGCAATTCGGCCTGAACATTGTCGGCCATCGAGCATTCGGTGATCATCACCACGCGTTTGGGACGGTTGTTGCGGACCCAGTTGATCATGTGGGCGGTCGAGCCGGTGAAATCGGCTTCCGCCAGCACGTCGGGCGGGCATTCCGGATGCGCGATGATCTGCACCGAAGGATCGGCTTCGCGATAGGCGCGCAACTCATCGCCCGTGAAACGCTCGTGCACTTCGCAGGCGCCCTTCCAGGCAATGATCCTCACGCTGGTTTTCGACGCGACGTATCTGGCCAGATACTGGTCCGGCAAAAAGATCACGGTCGGTGCGTTGAGGCTCTCGACGACCTGCAGCGCATTCGACGATGTGCAGCAGATGTCGACTTCCGCCTTCACCTCGGCCGATGTGTTGACATAGGCGACGACGGGCACGCCGGGAAAGCGTTCGCGCAACAGCCGCACGTCGGCGCCCGATATGCTCGAGGCAAGCGAACAGCCGGCGTGTGAATCCGGAATCAGGACGGTCCGCTCGGGGTTCAGGATCTTCGATGTCTCGGCCATGAAGTGCACGCCGCATTGCACGATGACGTCGGACTTCACCTTGGTGGCTTCGATCGCGAGCTGCAGCGAGTCACCGCCGATGTCCGCGACGCAGTGGAAGATCTCCGGCGACTGGTAATTGTGCGCCAGGATGACCGCATTGCGCTCTCGCTTCAGTTCGTTGATCGCCTTGACGTAGGGCGCCATCAACGGCCACTCGATCGGCGAGATCACTTTCCTGACCCGCTCATAAAGATGCGCGGTGGCGCGCTCGACCTCAGGGGTCCATTCCAGCGCCGGTGTCGGCAGCATCGGCGCGGTGGTCTGGTCACGCGGTCGGATGTTGGGGTGCGCGATTGGCCTTTCGAAGTCGTCGGGGCCGTAGATTCCAGCGATGGGCATGCGAGCCTCCTTGGGATAATATACTCAAAGTGAGCATATTAAGTTTTCGAGAAATCCGGCCTTGAGGGCCGGTCTTCTGCGAAACAGCAGGATTGATCGGTCTAGCGAAACCAAGCCGCGGCACTGCGCGAGGTTCGTGATGTCACGACGAAGTTACTTATGCTCATAAAGAGTAAATAAAACATAATATAGCGATCTCGCCTTTGCCAGTCGTCTGCATTGTTAAATTGTCGGACCTGCTGGCGGCGGATCGCAAGGCTGCTGTGCTGCGAGATTGCACGGTGATCGCATTGCGCCTTTCCATGCTATTGCATTAACTTCGCCGCGGCCCGACATGCTGGCGACGCCGCATCGGGCAGAGCGCCCGCTTCGTCCGGGGACCGAGACCAACATTGAGGAATGGCATGGCCGCGACTGAAGGCAATTTGCGTCCGGTTTCCGAGGCCGCGACGTGGCGCACGCCGCTGGTGATCGTCGTGTGCGGTTGCCTGATCGGCATGCTGACCTTCGGACCGCGCTCGACCTTCGGCTTCTTCATGCAGCCGATGAGCCGCGAGTTCTCCTGGGGCCGCGATGTCTTCGGCCTTGCACTCGCGATCCAGAACCTGTTGTGGGGTTTTGGGCAGCCGATCTCTGGCGCGATCGCGGACCGGTTTGGCACCTTGCGGGTGATCTCCGCCGGTGCGCTGCTGTACGCCGCAGGCCTGATCACGATGCGTTATGCGGCTACTCCCTTGTCGCTCGATCTCAGTGCCGGTGTTCTGATCGGCCTTGGGCTGTCCGGATGCTCGTTCAACCTGGTGCTATCGGCATTCGGGAAGCTTATGCCGGCGGAATGGCGTGGCGTCGCGCTCGGCGCCGGCACCGCGGCCGGATCGTTCGGACAATTCCTGTTCGCGCCGTTCGGCGTCGCGATGCTCGACAATTTCGGCTGGCCTACGGCGCTGATCGTGTTCGCGGGTCTGATGCTGCTGGTGGTGCCGCTGTCGCTGGCGCTGGCAACTCCGCCGTCGGATACGGCGGCCGTTGCCGTCGCCGAACAGCAAACGTTCAAGCATGCGCTCGCCGAGGCGTTCGGTCACCGCTCCTATGTGCTGCTGGTGCTGGGCTTCTTCACCTGCGGATTTCAACTGGCGTTCATCACCGTGCATCTGCCGGCCTATCTGGTCGATCGCGGCCTTCCGGTGCAGACCGGCGGCTGGGTGATCGCGGCGGTCGGCCTTTTCAACATCATCGGTTCGCTCAGCGTCGGATGGCTGCAGAACCGGCTGCCGAAACGCTACATCCTGTCGACGATCTATCTGGTCCGCGCATTGTCGATCATCGCGTTTATCTCGTTTCCGATCACCACCTTCTCTGCCGTGACGTTCGGCGTCGTGACCGGGCTGACCTGGCTCTCGACCGTGCCACCGACCTCGAGCCTGGTGGCGCTGATGTTCGGCACGCGCTGGCTCGCGACGTTGTATGGTTTTGCGTTCTTCAGCCATCAGGTCGGCGGTTTCCTCGGCGTGCTGCTCGGTGGCATCGTGTTCGAAAAGTTCGGTTCCTACACGCCGATCTGGTGGCTGTCGGTGGCGCTCGGCGTATTGTCGGCGCTGATCAATCTGCCGATCGTCGAGCAGCCGGTCGCGCGACCGGTTGCGCAACCGGTTTGATCCGTTCAATCTGCGGGAAATCCGTTGGCTAGGGAGTTGGCGTTGGCAATGTTCAAGGCGATCAAGATCGACAAGGCGGAAAAAGGCACCAGCGTCGCGCTCACCCAATTCGACGAAGCCGAGTTGATGGAGGGCGACGTCACGGTTCGGGTCGAATGGTCGACGCTGAATTACAAGGACGGTCTCGCCGTCACCGGCAAGGCGCCGGTGGTGCGCCGCTTCCCGATGATCGCCGGCATCGATTTCGCGGGCACGGTCGAGCAATCGTCGCACCCGCAATGGAAGGCCGGCGACAAGGTGATCTGCAACGGCTGGGGCATGGGCGAGACTCATCTCGGCGCCTACGCCGAAAAGGCGCGGGTCAACGGCGACTGGCTGGTCCGCCTGCCAGAGGCAATGTCGACCCGCGACGCGATGGCGATCGGCACGGCAGGTTACACCGCGATGCTCTCGGTACTGGCGCTGGAAAAGCATGGTCTGACGCCGGGCCATGGCCCGATCGTCGTCACCGGCGCAGCGGGTGGCGTTGGCTCCGTTGCGATCGCGGTGCTCTCGAAGCTCGGTTATCACGTCATCGCGTCGACCGGCCGGGCGTCGGAAGCGGCGTATCTCAAAAGTCTCGGCGCGACCGAGGTGATCGATCGTGGCGAACTCTCCGGCCCCGCCAAGCCGCTGGCCAGGGAGCGTTGGGCGGGCGGTATTGACAGCGTCGGCTCGACCACGCTGGCTAATCTCTTGTCGATGACCAAATATGGCGGCGCGATCGCCGCCTGCGGCCTCGCGGCCGGCATGGACCTGCCGTCCTCGGTGGCGCCGTTTATTTTGCGCGGTGTGTGTCTGTTGGGCATCGATTCCGTGATGTGTCCGATTGAGCGGCGCAAGGTTGCCTGGAGCCGGCTGGCCAGCGATTTGGACCGGGGAAAACTCACTGAAATTACTCATGAAATCGGCCTGGACGAAGTGATCGCGGCAGGCGCCAAAATCCTTGCCGGCCAGGTTCGCGGCCGGATCGTGGTAAAAATTGTCTAACAACGTTCAGACTTTACCAACGAACCTGCTCCAATGTTGCCACGGTTGATATGGTAAGCAGCGGGTAAAGAAGCTTCCGGCGGTTGCCCGCGCCCGGTGAGTTGGAGTTTTAGGTATGCTTGCGCGTTTGGTGTTGGGAACGATCACGGCTGCAGCGATGATCGCGCCTGCGCTTGCCGGCATGATGAATGCCGACGAGGCGCGCCGGTTCGTGGCCGGCAAGGTATTCGCGTTCACCTGCTTCGACGGCACCCGCGGCGCCGGCCGGATTCTCGATGACATGGGCGCGGTTGGCTCGGTGCAGTTTTCCGGCGCCGGTCCGGTGCGTCACATCCGGCTGCCCGGCAATACGCTTCAGATCCGTGGCCAGGCGGTGTGCGCGTCGATCAAGGGCATCCCGTTCGAGCCTTGCTTCAACCTCGATCGGAAAGACGAAGTCAGCTTCCGCGGCTCGGTGTCGGGAATGGGTTTCGCCTATTGCGATTTCCATCGTGAGGGCGGAGCGTCGCAGATGCTGATGGCGCGTGCGGTGGCGCGGCCGCGTTCGCAGCGTCGGTTCGAGCCCTCGGCCGGCGAAGCTCCGCGCACCGAAGTGTCGGCGCGGGTGGAGACGCCACGGGTCGAGAGCGCGGGGATCGAACCGGTCAAGTCCGAGACAAAACCGGAGCCGGCGAAATCCGAAAGCGCGCCGGAATTGCGTCGCTCGACCGAATGACGCTGCCGCCGTCGCGGCACAATTCATTGCCGTAACCATGCCGGATCGGGCGGCGATCGCGCCTGAAACTTCTTTCATCGTGTTTCGCTGTCCCGGGAACCCGTGCAACCCGGCGATGACTCGCGACGGTGCCGTAGTCATACGGGGCCCTGATTTCATGTCTTGGTAGCGACTTCCGCTCCAGTTTTGACGATAATGACGGGGCTTTTGGGGCAGCCCGCAATGGGTTTGACATGTCGCTTTATTATTTCCGTATCAGCCATGGCCGCTATTCCGGCGACGCCGACCTGGGATCGGAGTTCGAAAGCCGCGACGCCGCGTGGGCCGAGATGACCAAGGTTTGCGCCAACCTTGTGAGCGGCATTTCCCGCAGCCTGAAGCAAAATGCCGAATGGCAAATGGAGTTGCTAGACGAGGCGAAGAAGCCGGTGTTTCGAATCCGGCTGATCGCCGAAACGCCGTGCTGAAGGATGCCCAAGGGTGAGCTTAGCCTCCAGACGTGGCCGCGGCGGCGGGCGGCTGCGCCTGCCTGCGGAACAGGATGCGTTGGTAGAGCCAGCCGATCGCCACCAGCACCAGTCCCAGGCACATGAACGACAGCGCGCGGTAGACCCCTGTCAACGTCGACATGTCGATCAGGAAGGCTTTCAGGATCGTCAGCGCGATCACCACGGCGGACGCCAGCCGGGCGCGCTGCGAGTTGAACAATATACCGATCGCGAGCAGCACGACGCCAAACGTCAGCCACGTGATCGAATAGGTGTATTGCTCGGCGCCTGACGTGGCGCCGCTGGTCAATATCGGCCCGTGATAGAGCCTGCGGATTTCCAGCGTCAGGTAGCTCAGCGCCAGCACCAGCGCGAAGCCGGCGATGGTGTTGCCGTAAGCCGCGCGGCGGCGGCCCGCCACCGCATAGGAGAGCAGCAATGCCAGCACCGCCGGGATCGCATAGCCAAGCAGGAGCAGGTTGATGAATCGGCCGCCGACGTCGATCGGCCAGAGAAAGACCGGGTTCTCCAGGATCAGAAGCCCGAACACGACGCTGAGGCCGGCATAGATCGTCAGCAGGACCGCGCTGACATTGTGGACCACGCTGCCGGTGCGGATCCTTAAGCGCTCCAGCCCGATCGCCATCGCGAGCGCCGAGCAGACATGAAGAGCGACTTCGACCAGCCCCGCGGTATCGCGATAGACGTTGCCGCCATTGATGGCATGGCGGATTTCCATGAACACCAGCAGCACCGTGAACAGGATCGCCGCCGATTCTATTGCGCGCTGCGGCGCGTCGTCGCCGCGGCGGCGCAGGAAGATGCTGCCGGCCCAGAACGATGCCGCCGGCACGCCATAGCCCCATAGCAGCCAGTTGAAGATCGGCGTGACGCCCACGGCGTCGCCGGCAATGCGCGGCTCGTAGACGGTGCGTGCGACGACGATCGCGGCCAGAATGGCCGCCAGCGAGCGCAGGAACGGGATCGGCCGCTGCATCGAGATCCAGGCGGTCGCCAGCGACATCAGCGCGATCGCGATCGACAGCATGCCCTTGTCGAGCGCAAAGGTCAGCGCCAGCGCCAGCGCGCTCAGCGTGCCCGTGGCAAACAGCGCGACCGAGATTTGCAACCCCGGCCGGTGCTCGCGCCGGTCGAGCATTTCGGTGGCCGCGCCGAACGCGGCTCCGAGCAGCACGGCGAGAATTGCAAACGGTATCGAGCGGTCGAGATGCGCGATGCGGGCATAGAGCGCGATCAGCAGCGCCAGCGGAGTGAATACGGCGGCCGCCGACCACACCACCGGAATGATGGCGCTGACCGAGCGGCCCTGCGCCAGAAAGCCCGCGACGCCGAAACCGGCCGCGAAGATCGCGGCTGAGATCAGATGCAACGAAACCGAGCCGTCGGTGGCGTGCGGCCCGATGCCCGGGATGGCGCCGCCGGGCACCACCAGCATGTCCGGATTGGCCAGCACCGCCCATTCCAGGAACACAATGGCTGCCAGCAGCGCCGCGGCGGCAACGGCGCCGGTGGCGGCCGGCGCGCGCCATGCCACCAGCAGGGTGCCGGCGACCAACAGCGCAAAACCCGTCATCGCCGCATCGGCATGCAGGCTCGTGATGACGATGGCGGTGGCGCCGAGCAGATAGGCCGCCAGCGCGCTAGATGAGATCGGCTCGATCTCGCCTTCTGCCGCCGCCGGGCCGAACATGAAGCCGCACACTACCAGCAACGCGGCCAGCACGAAGCCGGCGATGACATGGAATACATGCGGGCCGACCAGCGGCTCCATGCATTCCAGGCACGGAAAGGTCCACGCCAGCGCGAAGACGATGGTCGTTACCGCCAGCCAGCGCCACAGCCTGACCCGCGCCAGCGCGAAGGCGGCTGCGGTGATGATGGCGAGATAGATGTAGAGCGCCCAATAGTCCGGCTGGTTCGAAGACACCAGGATCGGCGTGACAAAGCCGGCGACGACGCCGAGGCCAGCCAGCGCCGGGCCGTGCAGCAGCGCGGCCGCCAGCGTGCCCAACGCCACGAGGCCCAGCAGGATGAAGGCGGTGGCCGGCGCGAGGAAGTCGTACAGCGCGTACGCCGCGTAGACGGTCGCAAACGCAACGGCAGTGCCGGCGGCGGTCAGGATCGCCGGAATGTTGGCGATCGGCAGCGCGTCGATCGCGGCCGGGTCCTCCTTGCGGCGCAGCCATTCGCCGGCGAGAAGCAGCGCCAGCGCGAAGGCGCCGCCGAGCATCACGCGCACGCCCGGTCCGAGCAGGCCGGCCTCGATCGAATAGCGCACCATGAAGAAGCCGCCGAGCGCCAGCGTCAGGCCGCCGACCCAGACCACCCAGCGGGTGCCAACGCGCTCCTCAAAGCTCGGGGTGGCCACAGGTGGCGGCACCGGAGGCGACGCGGCGTTGCCGGCATCCTCGGTCGGCGAAGCGCGAGGGGCCTCCGCGATCGGCGCGACCGGTTCGGTCGCAGCGGCAATGGATGGCTCGGCCGGGACGACGGGCGGGGACCGTTCCGGCTCCGGTCGCGGTGCCAGCGGCGGCGGGGCCGCGGCGGCGCTCGCCTGAGGCGGCGTGCGTTCAAGCCTGTCCAGCCGTGTCCGCAGCGTCGCGATCTGATTAAAAGCCTTGCTCGCGACAATGAGCGCGACCACGGCAACCATCAGCGAGAAAAAATCGAACATCGGGCCTCCAGGCCATCGGCGCGGCGTCTTGTTGGTCGAAGTGTCTTGGCTTGGTCAAATTCTTTCACGCAGATTCGGTTCGTGTCCTTGTTTCAGCGCCGGCCGCGCCCGCCCAGGCCGGGCGCGGGTCGCTCCTGCAATACTTCGCGACGGAATCGAAACAAGGCTGCGGGCCGCCCCCCGGTTTGTGTCGACATCACGCCGGTCGGTTCGACCAGCGCGCCGGATTCCACCAGCCGTCGAAAGTTCTGCTTGTGCAGATGCCGCCCCGAAATGGCCTCCACGGTGTGCTGCAATTCGGTAAGTGTGAACTCCGGCGGCAAAAGTTCAAACACCACCGGTCGGTATTTCAGTTTGGCGCGCAGCCGCGCGATCGCGGTGGCGAGAATGCGCCGGTGATCGAAGCGCAAGGATACGCCGAGGCCGGGAAGTTTTTCGCGCGCCAGCGCCGCCGGTCGGCCGTCGCGCTGCGCCTCCTCGATCAGCCCGGCCTCATAAAGCAATTCATAGCGGTCGAGCACGCGTTCTTCGTCCCAATGGCCGCCTTCGGCTCCGAAATACAGCCGGACGCGATCCCCACGGCTCAGCGCGCGCGGACTGTCGGCCTGCTCGGCCTGCGCCGCCCAGCGGGTCAGCGCCGGCAGGATGCTGCGTTCGATGATGGCGGGCGGTGCTCCGCGCCAGTCTTCCCACGGGAAATAGCGATACCACGGCTCGAAGGTGGCGCCCGGCGCATGCGAGGCATTGTCGGCCGCCCGCGTCAGCGCGAGATAGCCGATCGAGGCCATGTGCGCCTCGGTGTCGCCGGGCCGGTGGTGGCGGCCGCGATCGCCGAAGGTATAGAGTTGTTCGACATAGCCGAGGCGCAAGCCCGCCTGTTGCTCGACCCAGGCGCGCAGGCCGATTTCGAAGGTGCGGTGCGCGAGCGCGTCGAACGGCCCGAACGGGAGCCCTGCAAGTTTTTCACCGTCGCCGCCTTGTGCGATCAGGACCTCCGGTTCGTTGGCTTCGATCGCCACGATGGCGGCGGTCAGCCCGATTTCGATCGGCGTCAGGGGCTTGTCGCTCATCTGGCGTGGGCCACGATGTCAGTCGAGATCGACGCGGAACGGACGGCCTTCGATCAGCAGATTGCCCGGGCCCATTTCGTCGAGCGCGCGCAGCATGCGGCCGTCGCGGCCGAGCGCCCTGTCGGCCAGGCTGACGATCAGCCGGTTCGGCGCCGCGATCGGGGAGGCGGCGCGGATCTGGCGTGCGATCGCGATCTCGTCGCGATGCGGATTGAGCATGCAGGCGGCGGCAAAGGCGCTGGCGGTCGAGCGGCTGATGCCGGCATAGCAATGCACCACCATCGGCGCGCGGCGATCCCAGCCGCGCACGAAGTTCAGCACCCGCTCGATATGGGCGTCGGAGGGCGCGACAAAACCGTCGATCTGCTCGACGATGTCGTCGACCTGCACTTTGAGATGATGGGCCTCGAGCACCGATTCCGGCCGCTGCACCTGATCGACCCTGGCCATCACGGTCAGGACATGGCTGGCGCCGGTGGTTTTGACAGTTTCCGGCAGCGCGGCAAGCGAGCAAACGTGAATCATGGCATTCCCTCTGCCGGGATTATAGGGCGGTGAAACAGGCACCGGAAGCCGCTTTGGGCTCTGTTTTGCTCCTCGCACAGGGGGAGAAGGAGGTAGATTCTCGTTCCGTGGCCATGGTTCGAGACGGCGCGAAGCCTGTCATCGGGCCGCGCTTTGCGCGGACCCGTTGGCGCCTCCCCCACCATGAGGGCTTTGCCTGAAGGAAACCTCATCCTGATGAGGAGCGCGGTTTTACGCGCGTCTCGAAGGATGGGCCCCACACGACTTCGCGTTCTCGCGACAGGTTTTGGATGATTTGCCCGTCGGGCTAATGTGGTGCGCGCTTCACCCTCGCGAGATGATAACGCCTAATGCCCCGCCGCTCCGCCGCGGGTATTCCAGTTGCTCCACTGCACCTGGGAAAGGCTGCCGAAATCGGTCGCGAGCGGGCGGCGGGTTTGCCGCTCGAACTGCGCGATGCATTTTTCGGATTCCGCGATCTTGCGTTTCAGGGAGGCTGCGGTTTCGTCGTGCTCCTTGGTATTCGATCCGGTCATCCGGCCAAACCGGAACCGGGCGATCTCCATCGCCTTCAGGGCATCGCGGTTCTTCTTGAGCTGGACCCTGTGCCAGGCGACGTGGCTGTTGCTGTCCGCGATCATGTGGCTCTCCCCGAGATGCGGCAGGGTATGGGAGCGGCCTCAAATGCCTCAATCGAGACATAACCGAAGCATTGGCTGTGCCAGCGCGTCGGAGCCGATCCGTCCTGCTTGAAGAATTGGCCGAGGATCGGTTGATTTGGTTAACCAGAGGTTAATCGCGGCACATGGCCGGTCTGCCGCCCGCGCTCTGGACTCGCGCCGGCCGCAATGTCCAGAATTGCGCAACGAGAAAGGCGCCCGACACCGAGCGGGCCGCCACACAGAGGAGACGCCCGATGACGATTGTCGATTCCCAGGTCCATGCCTATGAGGCCAACACGCCGAAGCGGCCGTGGGCGACGGTTCCGAACTGGCCCGATCACGTCACCGGCGACGAGATGGTGGCGGCGATGGACAAGGTCGGCGTCGACGGCGCGATCTTCATCTCCTCGTTTTCGATGTACCGCTATGACGCGAGCTACGCGGTCGAGGTGGCAAAAGCCCATCCGACCCGGATGGCGATCGTAAAGCCGGTCGACCCCGACGATCCCAACGTCGCCGATGTGATCGCCGAATGGAAGAAGACCCCGGGCGCGGTCGGCGTCCGCATCATGGTGCCGAAGGAGAACAAGCGCGACGAGAACGATCCCGGCATCGACCGCATTTTGCGCGCCGCCGCGCGCGATGATTTTCCGGTCAACATGCTGGCCTGGGGCAATCTCGACGTCGGCACCGCGCTGGTCGATCGTCATCCGAACACGCGATTCATCATCGACCATCTCGGCATCCTGCAGCCGCGCACGCCGCCGGCGCCGGCCGAGCCGTGGGCCGATCTGCCGAAGGTGCTGGCGCTCGCAAAGCGCCCGAACGCCGTGATCAAGGTCAGCGGCGCCTGCACGCTGTCGAAACAGCCTTATCCGTTCAACGACATCTGGGATCCGCTGGCGCGCGTGTTCGACGCCTGGGGCTTTGAGCGCTGCCTGTGGGGCACCGACTGGACGCGCGCGTTCGCGGTGGTCAATTACGAGAACGCGGTGACGCCGTTCCTGCAGACCAGCCGCCTGAGCGAAAGCGAGCGCGCCATGCTGATGGGCGGCGCCTGCATCAAGGCCTATCGCTGGTCGCCGAAGAAGGGGTAGGCTTGCTAGAACCCGACATGGCGTCGGTGGACGCCATGTTCAGCGGGGTGTGCCGTGCAACGGCGGAAGTTTATCGGTGTTGTCGGCGGTGCCGCGGTTGCGCTGGTTTTGCCGGAGCCCGCGGCGCGGGCGCAGCAGGCGGGGAGGCAAGGCGCGCCGATGAGGTTTCGGCGGCGATCGACGAGGCAGTAAGATCCGGCGCGGCCAGCCTGCTGGTGCTGGAGGATCCGGTCCTGATCGGCGCCAGGCAGGAAACCATGGCCAGCGTCGCAAAGGCGCGTCTTCCCGCCATCTACGGACCGAGAGACTATGCGGTCGCGGGCGGGCTGATGTGTTACGGACCGGACCAGCATCAGATGGCTCGCCGCGCGGCGGAGTATGTTGACAAGATATTGAAAGGCGCACGGCCGGCCAGCCTTCCGGTCGAGCAGCCGACCAAATTCGAACTGGTCATCAACCTGAAGACCGCGAAGACGCTTGGTCTGGAAATTCCCGGGAGCTTGCTGTCGCTGGCCGACGAAGTGATCGAATGAATGACGCTCAGCCGCGCAATCGCGGAATAAGCAGCGCCGCGTTGCCGTGGCCGATGGCGTCGAGGTCGGCGGCCGAGAGCCCAAGCTTCTTCAGTTCGTTGATCTGGTCGAAACCGAAATAGGGATAATCCGTGCCGTAGGTGATCTGCGACACCGGCACCAGTTTCATCAGCGCGGCCATCGATGGCGCAAAGGTCGCGTTGGCGGTGTCGTAATGCAGCCGGCGCAATTCGCCTTCGATGCCATCAGGCGCGAATTCCTTCAGGTTCGGCCGCGCGCCATAGAACGAGTTGATGCGGCCGGCCATCATCGGAATGGTGCCGCCGGCGTGCGAGAACAGCCATTTGATGTCGCGGAAGCGCGCGAACGCGCCCCTCAGCAGCAGGCTGGTCACGGTCCGCGTGGTGTCGTGCGGAACTTCGATCACCGCCGGAAAGGTGCCGACCGATAATCCACTGCAGCAGCTTGCGACCAAAGGATGCACATAGACCACGGCCTTGCGGCGGTTGAGTTCGGCGAGCACCGGGGCGTAGGCGGGATCGCCGAGCCATTTGTCGCCGTAGCTGCTCTGCAGGCCGATGCCGTCGGCCTTCAGGGTATCGAAGGCGTATTCGATTTCCCTCAGCGTGGCGTCGATGTCGAGCATCGAGAGCGTCGCGAACAAGCCAAAGCGGCCGGGGTGATCGCGCATCATCTCGGCGGCGTATTCGTTGCAGGAACGCGCGATGCGGTTGGCCTCTGCCGGGCCGACGTCGAACCACACGCCGGGCGTAGACGCAATCGACAGCACGCCGGTGCGGATCCCGCTCTTGTCCATGTCCTCGACGATCTTGTCGCGGGTCCATGCCACTTGCCCTGGAAAATGCGGCTGCTTGTGCGCGTCTTCGTAAGCAAGCCAGAGCTTTTGGTATTCGGGCGGATAGAAGTGGATGTGGGTGTCGATCAGCTCGGGTTTTGCCTGGGCGCGGGCCGTAGCAATGGGGAGCGCCGACGCCACGCCGAGCGCGCCGGCGCCGGCGAGAAAGCCGCGCCGCGACGGCCGCGGCCCACAACAGGCGCAGCCGGAAAAATGATCTCGCGCTATGGCGTAGCTCATGTGGCGTTCTCCCGTGATGGCTGTCGGCAATGGCGTGCATTGCTACAAGAGCGGCCATGCCGCGGCAAGCGCGATCGGCTCAAACAAAGTTGAAACGATGCAGGCCGGCTGCTAGCGTCGCGCAAAATAATGGGGAGAGAGACGATGCGGGCAGGAGCCACCAAGATGCCCGTGATCGTTCGCGCCGAATGCTTTGTCTGCCGGGCGCCGATCGAACACCCCGTGATCAACGCCTTCGGATCGATGACCGAGCGGGTCGCGGTGTTCGTTCGCCTCACCGATGCCGACGGCGTCAGCGGCTGGGGTGAGATCTGGTCGAACTTTCCGACAATCGGCGCCGAGCATCGCGCAAAACTGTTTCACACGTTTATTGCGCCGCGGCTGATCGGACGCAGCATCGATGATCCCGCCGGCTTTTGGGCGGAGACCGATCGCGCGCTGCATCTGTGGGGCCTGCAGGCCGGCGAGCCCGGCGCGTTCGCGGCTGCACTTTCGGGCGCCGACCTCGCGCTGCATGATATTGCCGCGCGCCGCGCCGGCGTTCCGCTGTGGCGCTGGCTCGGCGGTGAGGATGGAAGCCCGGTGCCGGTCTATGCCAGCGGGCTCAATCCCGACGCGCAGGCGCTCAGCCAGGTCGAGGCTGCGCGCAGCGATCAGCACCGATCGTTCAAGATCAAGATCGGCTTTGGCGAGGCGCGCGATCTGGCGACGCTGCGTCCGGTGTTCGCCGGGCTAAAGTCCGGCGAGCGTATCATGGTCGACATCAACCAGGGTTGGGACCTGCCCACCGCGACGCGGATGGTGCAGGTGCTCTCCGAGTTTCCGCTGAGCTGGATCGAGGAGCCGCTGGCGGCCGATCGTCCGTCCTGGGAATGGAGCCAGATCGCCGGCGCGAGCAGGGCGCCGATCGCCGCCGGCGAGAACATCCGCGGCGCGCTGGAATTTCACACTGCGCTGCGCGAGCATCATCTCGGTTTCGTGCAGCCGGATTGCTGCAAATGGGGCGGACTTTCCGCGACCTTGCCGGTGGCGCGCGCCATCGTGGCCTCGGGACGCGGCTATTGTCCGCACTTCCTTGCCGGCGGCATCGGCCAACTCGCCTCGCTGCATCTGCTGGCCGCGGTGCGCGGAAGCGGATTGCTGGAAGTCGACGCCAACCCCAATCCGCTGCGGAGCGCACTGATCGATCCCGTACTGGGGATCAAGAATGGCACGGTCACGCCACCGGCGACGCCGGGCCTCGGCATCGAGCCCGACATCGAAACATTATCGCGCTTCGTGGTTCTGAAGCTGGAGCAGAACGCCTGAGGGAGTTTCGTGCGGCTGTCCACATATTGGACGGATATAGCCCAAAAAGTGGAATCTTATGGACAAAACTCTGACAATCGGTACATAAATGAAGCATGACGACCGCCCCTCAACGCAAGCCAGGTCACGTGCCCTCGCGCTCCGTGGAAATGGTGCTGGCTGAAGGCTCCGGCGATGCAGGTTTTGCCACGACCCTTGCCAAAGGACTGGTCGTACTCGAAGCCTTCGAGGCCGGGGCAAGCGTGCTCGGTAACATGGAGCTTTCGGAGCGGACCGGGATTCCGAGGCCGACGGTTGCGCGGTTGACGCACACGTTGGCCGAGCTCGGTTACCTGCGTCACGACCAGGACCTGGCCAAATACCGACTTGGCACGCGGGCCCTGCGCATGGCGCACCCGCTTTTGGCCGGCATGCAATTTCGTCAAGCGGCGCGGCCGTTGATGCAGGAACTCGCGGAAAGCGTGCGCGGGACGGTTTCAATCGGTCTGCTCGACGCAGCGGCCATGATTTATGTCGAAACGGCGAGGTCGGGAAATGTCGGCCCGCATTTTCCCGATATCGGCATGCCGATTCCGGTCGTCTTGACGGCGATGGGCCGCGCCGCGTCAGCCACATTGCCCGCCGCGGCAGCCGCGCTGCTCGAACAGCGGATCAAGGCCGAGAGCGCCGATTTGTGGTCGGCCTGTCGCGAAAACTACCGCGCCGGAATCAGACAATGCGCGGAGCAGGGATTTTGCACCTGTTATGGCGAGTACATGGCGTCGATTCATGCGGTCGCCGCGCCGCTGTTCCATGCGCCCAACCTGAAGCAATCCTTTGCGATCAATTGCGGCATTCCGGCCTTCCGGCTGCAGTCCGGACAACTCGAATCCGAAATCGGCCCGCGCATCAAAGCGCTTGCCGCCAGCGTTCGATCATTGGTCAACGAATCCGACCCGCTCGCCGCGCCTCGCGAACTCGCCAGCAAGAAAGCCGCGAAATGATCCGGCAGCCGGCCGTTCTGGCCCGCAAGCTTCGGCGCGCTCGTAGCTCGAGGAGGCATTGATGAACGTCAGGCGTCGAACCCTGCTGGCCGGCATCGCCTGTTTCTCCGCCGCTCCCGTCTTCCGGGCGATGGCGCAGAGCGATTGGCCCTCGCGGGTGGTACGGCTTGTCTCGCCTTACGGCGCGGGCGGAGCCAGCGACATCTCGCTGCGTATCCTGGCCGAGCGACTGGGACACGATCTGGGCCAGCAATTCATCGTCGAAAACAGGCCGGGCGCCGGCACACGCCTCGCCAACGAATTTGTCGCGCACGCGGCGCCTGATGGATATACCTTGCTCTACGCGGCTGCGCCGTTTGCGACGGCGGAAGCCCTGTTCGGCAAACTGAACTACGACCCGAAAGACCTGCAGCCGGTGACAATGGCGGCATTTGCTCCGCTTTTTCTTATTGTCAACACCGAGGCGCCGTTCAAGAATTTGCAGCAGCTGATCGCCTACGGCAAATCGCGGGCCGACGGCTTGACCTTCGCGTCTCCCGGCGCGGGCTCTCAACCGCATCTGGCGGCTGAATTGCTGTTTCGCGACGCCGGGGTCAAAGGTCTCAACATTCCTTTCCGTGGCGATGCCACCGCTTACACGGAGTTGCTGGCCGGTCGCGTCGATGCCACGCTGACCGCGATCACCACGGCGTTGCCGTATATCCAGACCGGGAAGCTTCGCGTGCTCGGTGTGGCTTCCGCGGAGCGCAGCGCCATCTATCCGCAGGCTCCCACCTTGCGTGAGCAGGGCTTGCCCAATGTGATCGCCTCCGGCTGGTACGGCTTCATGGCGCCCGCCGCCACGCCAAAGGCGATCGTCGATCGTCTGCACGACGGCATCGGCCGCGCGCTCGCCGATTCCGAAGTTCGACAGAAACTGCTTGCCCAGGGCCTGGAGCCGCGTGGCGGCACGGCCGCGGAATTCGGCACATTCATCGAGGACGAGACCCGCAAGTGGAGCGGCGTGATCCGCGCGGCGGGGCTCAAGGGCGAGTAGGTATCACCTTCAACCCACCATCAGATCAAATGCACAGGACAAGGACACGATGAGGATGAATCTTCTCAATGCGGCGGTCGCCGCCGCGGTCGCGATCTCGGTTTCGAATTCGCCGGCCTGGGCGCAGAAGAAATACGATACCGGCGCCAACGACAGCGAAATCAAGGTCGGGCAGACGGTACCGTTCAGCGGGCCGGCCTCGGCATATGCCACCATCGGCAAGGCCCAGGCCGCTTACGTCAAAATGATCAACGATCAGGGCGGTGTGAACGGACGCCGGATCAACTTGATCCAGTACGACGATGCCTACAGCCCGCCGAAGACGGTGGAGCAGGTACGCAAGCTGGTGGAGGGCGACGAGGTGCTGCTCACCTTCCAGATTATCGGCACCGCGCCAAATGTTGCCGTGCAGAAGTACCTCAACGCGAAGAAAGTTCCGCAGCTGTTTGCGGCCACGGGCGCCTCGAGGTTCACCGACCCCAAGAACTTTCCCTGGACGATGGGTTTCAATCCCAACTACTTCGTCGAGGGCCGGATCTATGGTCAGTACATACTCAAGAACCATCCCGATGCGAAGATTGGCGTGCTCTACCAGAATGACGATCTGGGCAAGGACTATCTCAATGGCCTGAAGGCCGGCCTCGGCGGTGAGGCCGCGAAGATGATCGTCGCCGAGGCATCCTATGAAATCAGCGAGCCGACGATCGACTCGCAGATACTGAAGCTGCGAGATGCCGGCGCGAACCTGCTGTTCAGCGCGTCGACGCCGAAGCAGGCCGCGCAAGCCATCAAGAAAAATGCTGAAATCGGCTGGAATCCGATCCACATCATCGACATCAACGCGACATCCGTCAGCGCCGTGCTGAAACCCGCCGGACTGGAGAACGCCAAGGGCGTCATCAGCGTCGGCTACGTCAAGGATCCCGCGGATGCCGAGTGGAAAGACGATCCGGGCATGAAGCGCTATCTCGCGTTCATGGAGAAGTACTATCCGGAGGGCGACAGGAATTCGAATTTCAACGTCTACGGCTATATCACCGCGCAGCTTCTGGTCCATGTTCTCAAGCAGTGCGGCGATGATCTCACGCGGGCGAATGTACTGGCGCAGGCCACGCATCTGAAGGACGTGCAACTCGACCTGTCGCTTCCGGGAATTACCGTCACGACCACGCCGACCGATTATCGGGTCAACAAGCAGCTGCAGATGGTGCGGTTTGACGGCAAGCAGTGGGAAAAGATCGGGTCGATCGTTACCGACACGGCAGCGCAATAGAGCGTTTTCGAGCGAAGTGGACACCGGTTCGCGTGAAGAAAACGCGTCAAAACAAGAAATCTAGAGCTCCGTTCCGATTCCATCGGAACGGGAAAGCTCTAGGTTCTCGCCGAAACGGCACCGGCAGATTTATGCGCGTCGCCGCGCCGGAGGATGTCGTCGTCGCGGAGCGGTCCAGCTTGTGGCTCAACGTTGCTCGCCCGTCACGCGCCAGATCACGTCGCCGACGTCGTCGGCGACCAGCAGCGAGCGGCGGTCGGGGCCGATCGTGACGCCGACCGGGCGGCCATAGGAGTGGCTTTCGTCCGGCGCGAGGAAGCCCGAGAGAATGTCGCGCGCGGGGCCGGAGGGACGGCCGTTCTCGAACGGCACGAACACCACCTTGTAGCCGCTCAGCGTGCTGCGATTCCACGAGCCGTGCTGGCCGATCGCCATGCCGTCGGGAAAGCCCGGCAGCGTGCCCGCCGGCATCCAGCACAGGCCGAGCGAGGCGGTGTGGCCGCCGAGCGCGTAGTCCGGCTTGATCGCTTTCGCAACCAGCGCCGCATCCTGCGGCACGCGGTCGTCGACGGTCTGACCCCAGTAGCAATAGGGCCAGCCGTAGAAACCACCGTCGCGCACCGAGGTGAGATAATCCGGCGGCGTCTCGTCGCCGAGGCCGTCACGCTCGTTGACGACGGTCCAGAGCACGCCTGACGTCGGCTCCCATGCCAACCCGACCGGGTTGCGCAGGCCGCCTGCAAAGATGCGGCTGGTGCCGCTGGCGAGATCGAGCTCGTAAACCGCGGCGCGGCCTTGTTCGGCTTCCATGCCCTCGTCGGCGATATTGGTCAGCGAACCGACGCCGGCATAAAGTTTTGTCTTGTCGGGGCTAAGCAGCAGGCTGCGGGTCCAATGCCCTGATGGCTTGAAGCTGAGGAGTTTTTTGCCCGCCGCGGTGATGCGGTCCGCGCCGGCGGTGTAGGGGAAGGCCACCACGCCGTCGGTATTGCCGACATAAAAAGTATCGCCCGCCAGCGCCATGCCGAACGGCTGGCTCAGCCCTTCCATGAAGGCTGCGCGGACCTCGGCGACGCCGTCGCCGTCCCGGTCGCGCAACAGCGTGATGCGGTTGGCGCTGACGCCGAGCGCGCGGGCGCGGCGCATCGTTGCCTGCATCGCGTAGCTGAACAGGCTGCGGATCGGTCCCGCGATCTGGTTCGACTCCGCGATCAGGACGCCGCCGTCCGGCAGTACCTCGATCCAGCGCGGATGTTTTAAGCCGGTGGCAAACGCATTGACCTTGAGCCCGGGCGCGGCCACCGGCTTCTGGCCCTGGTCCCAGCCCCGTGCGGTCGGCATTTTCAGCGTCGGCAGCGCGCCCTGCGGCTTTGCCACCGGTACCACCGCCGCGCTGCCCCAGGCAGGCGCCGGCTGCGCGCCCTGCAATTTGCGCCATTGCAGCGTGACGGCGCCGATCAGAGCCACGATTTTTGCGAAAATTGCGGACATGCTCAGGCCTTCCCTTATCGGTCGCGGCGCACCCTATAGGAGGCTGCAGGGCGTTGAAACCTCAGCGTTTGCAGCCCTGCCGGGACGCTTGGACGCGGGTTTGGACGCAGGATTTGGCCGCAGCCGGGGTCGATGGCGGTAGTTCTACGATCTTGGCGGATGCGGCCGAATCACCGAGATTCCACCCACGCTCCCTTCTGTCGGAGCGTTTCCTCCCTGAAACTTGGCCCGCCGCACTGGCGGGTTTTCTTTTTTGGGGCAACCAGTTCAGGGCAGCTCTGCGCGTGGCGCCAGGCGCGATGCGCCTCGCCGGTTGCGACCGCCCCATCGGGCGGGCTAGCTTCCGCCGGCAAAAAATAAAAGCCGAGAGAGAAGCAATGAACGCCAGGTCGGGTCGCAAGATCGTCATCATGGGCGCGGGCGCGGTCGGAGGTTACGCCGGTTCGCATATGGTGCAGGCCGGCGAGGACGTCACCTTCATCGATCCATGGCCCGAGCATGTCGAGCATATGAAGAAGCACGGCTTGCGGGTCACGCATGCGATGGACGTGCCGGAATTCACCGTGCCGGTGCGGGCGCTGCACGTCACCGACGCACAGCATCTCTCCAAGGAAGCGCCGGTCGATATCGCCTTCATCTGCATGAAGTCCTACGACACCGCCTGGGCCACCACCCTGATCAAGCAATATCTGGCGCCGGACGGATTTGCGGTGTCGCTGCAGAACTGCATGAACGAGGAGACCATCGCCGGCATCGTCGGCTGGGGCAAGACGCTCGGCTGCATCGCCTCCAGCATCACCGTCAATCTGCCGGAGCCCGGCCATATCCATCGCGGCGCCGGCAAGGGCGGCAAGGCCCACACCGTGTTTCGCGCCGGCGAGGTGCATGGCCGCATCACCGAGCGCGCCAAGGAGCTGTGCCGTCTCGTCGGCTATTCCGACAGCGCCAAGGTCACCGATAATCTATGGGGCGAGCGCTGGTCCAAGCTCGTCGCCAATGTCATGCAGAACGGGCTGTCCGCGTGCACAGGTTTACCTGGCAGCGAGATCCTGAAAAGCGATCCGCTGCGCCATTTCTCCGCCCGGCTCGGCAGCGAGGCGATCCGCGTTGGCCAGGCGCATGGCTATCAGCTCGAGGAGATTTTGCATTTGCCGCCGGAGACGATCGCGAAAGCGGGCGAGGGCGACGCGGAGGCGATGCGCGCCTGCGACGAGCAGCGTTTTAGAGACAGCAAGAAGACATCAGGCGCGCAGCGGCCCTCGATGGGCCAGGACATGCAAAAGGGCCGGCGCACCGAGATCGACTTCCTCAACGGCTTTGTGGTGCGCGAAGGCGAGAAGGTCGGTCTTGCCTGCAAGGCCAATGCGGTGCTGACCGATGTCGTCAAGCGCGTCGAAAAGGGCGAACTGCAGGCCGATCCGAAGCACATCACGGAGCTGCGGCTGAACTGAGAGTCTGACGCGGTCATGCCCTCTATTCGTCATGGCCAGGCCGGCCATGACGAAATATATCAAGGACACAGCAGCGCGAACCGGGCCAGCAATTGCTTCTCGGCCCGCGCCGCGGTCCACGGCGTCATGTAGTCCTGCTGCATCGACGGCGGCAGGCCGGGATCGCTACCGAACAGCCGTTTGGCCTCGGTTTGCGAGAAGCCGGCGAGATGCGTGGCTTCGAGATAGGCGGCGCCGCGGTCGGCGTCCTTGATCTCGCGCGTCATCTCCTCAGGCAGCACCGGCGGCAGTCCGAAGCGGATATGGATCGCCGACAATAGCCGTTTCTCCACGGCCTTGTAGTCGCCGCCGAGCACCGCCTTGAACGGCGAGATCATGTCGCCGATGACATATTCCGGCGCGTCGTGCAGCAGCGCGGCCAGCCGAAAGCGGGTGTCGACGCGCGGCCGCTGCTCGCGCATCACGGCTTCGACCAAGAGCGTGTGCTGCGCCACCGAGAAAATATGCGCGCCGCCGGTTTGTCCGTTCCAGCGCGCCACCCGCGCCAGGCCATGGGCGATGTCCGTGATCTCGATATCGAGCGGCGAGGGATCGATCAGGTTGAGCCGCCGTCCCGACAGCATGCGCTGCCAGACCCGTGGCGCGGCATCCACTGCTGCGCGTCGCCGGGTCGTCATTTGGCCTTGAGGCGGGGGCTGCGCGGCTTGCGGCCGCAAGTCTCGTGGCAGAAGCAGGTGACGAGATGGTCGTTGACCATGCCGGTCGCCTGCATGAAGGCGTAGACGATGGTCGGGCCGACGAATTTGAACCCGCGGGCGGAAAGCTCTTTTGAAACCTTGATCGATACCGGCGTCGAAGCGGGAACGCTCGCCGTGGTCTTGAACTGGTTGACCTTCGGCTTGCCGTCGACGAAATCCCACAGGAATTTTGAGAAGCCCGGGCCTTCTTCCATGATCTCGAGATAGGATTTGGCGCTTGCGATCGCGCCTTCGATCTTGGCGCGGTTGCGGACGATGCCGACGTCGTTCATCAGCGCGTGGACTTTTTTGGCGTTGTAGCGCGCGATCTTCCTGGGTTCAAAATCGTCGAAGGCTTTGCGAAAATTCTCGCGCTTGCGCAGGATCGTGATCCAGGACAGCCCTGCCTGGAAGCCGTCGAGGATCAGCTTTTCATACAGGGCGCGGTCGTCATACTCAGGCACGCCCCATTCGGTGTCGTGATAGGCCATGTAGAAGGGGTCTTCGCCGGGCCACGGGCATCGTGTTTTGCCGTCGGGATGCAGGCGGGCGGATTTTCCACTCATTGTTTCGGCTCAGGCGACAGTTTGTTTGGGCGCGGCGCGCAGGCCTTCGGGATCGGCGATCCGGACCGAAAGCCCGCCCGAGGTCAGCGGTGTACCGGCATCGAGCGCGTCGATCGCGCGATCGGTGCGGATCAGCGCGAGACCCTTGCCATCGGCCGACGAGCCCATGGTGCCGACGGGCTTGTCGCCGGCGAGCACGGGGCTGCCTGCTTCCGGCGGCGCGCCATCGATCACAATGCGCACGGTGCGGGTGCGCGCGGTGCCGCGATGCTGCATCCGCGACACCACTTCCTGGCCGACATAGCAGCCCTTGTCGAAATCGACGCCGTGCAGCCGGTCCATGTTGGTCTCGTGCGGGAAGGCGTCGCCATACATGAAGTCGAGGCCGCCGCGCGGCACGCCCGTCGCGATCCGGTGCGCATCATAAGCGGCGCTGTCGACCAGTTCCGCGCTGAGGAGACCCGCGACCTTCTGCGCCAGTTCCTCCGGCACCAGGATACGCCAGCCGAGCGCGTCATCGCGCGGATCGGCAAAGGTCAGGTCGGGCTTTGTCGCGGGCTCGCCATCCCACACCGCCATTACCCCAAGACTGTCGGCGAGGTCCTCCACCGTCACCTTGGCGCGCAGCTTGTAGAAGCCGAGTTTGGTGGCGAGACCGGGCGCCAGTGCGCGGGGCGCATCGATCAAAAAACCGCCGCCATGGCCGCTAGGGGCCTCGGTGATCAGGAAATCGGTGATGATCTTGCCTTGCGGCGTCAGCAGCGCCCCAAAACGGCCGAGCCCCGGGCGCACCAGCGTCACGTCGGTCGTAACGAGGCCGTTGAGAAAGTTGCGGGCATCCTCGCCGCCGACTTTTACAACCCCCCGATCCCTGAGAAACGCTGCTTTCATTGAAGATTCTCTTGTGACATCTTGCCCTTGAACGTAGGCCGCCGGGGTATAAACGACAAGGCCCCGGTATGCCCTCATCCTGAGGAGCAGGCGCAGCCTGCGTTTCGAAGGATGGACTACGGACACCGTGTTTCATGCTTCGGGACGCGCCTGAGTTTACGATCGGGCCGCGCGTTTCGCGGACCCGGTGGGGCCTCCGCAGCATGAGAAAGACCGAGGACCGATGAATCAGCGTTTTGACACCATTCTAAAATCCGGCACCGTGGTCAATCAGGACGGCGAGGGCGTACGCGATATCGGCGTTACCAATGGCCGCATCGCCGCGATCGGCTCGCTTTCGCAGGCGTCCGCCGGCGAGACGATCGACTGCAAGGGCCTGCACATCCTGCCCGGCGTGATGGACACCCAGGTGCATTTTCGCGAGCCGGGACTGACTCACAAGGAGGATCTGGAAACCGGTTCGCGCAGCGCCGTGATGGGCGGCGTCACCGCAGTGTTCGAAATGCCCAACACCGATCCGCTGACGATCACGGAAGCGACGTTTACCGACAAGGTGAAGCGCGGCCATCACCGCATGCATTGCGACTATGCGTTCTTCATCGGCGGCACCCGGGAAAACGTCGAGCAGTTGCCGGAACTCGAGCGCGCGCCGGGCTGCGCCGGCGTCAAGGTGTTCATCGGTTCGTCGACCGGCGCGCTGCTGGTCGAGGACGACAAAAGCCTGCGGCGCATCTTCAAGGTGATCAAGCGTCGCGCCGCGTTCCACGCCGAGGACGAGTATCGCCTCAACGACCGCAAACCGTTGCGGATCGAGGGCGACCCGCGCTCGCATCCGGCGTGGCGCGACGAGACCGCGGCGCTGCTGGCGACGCAGCGGCTGGTGAAACTGGCGCATGAAACCGGAAAACGCATCCACGTACTGCATATCTCCACCAAGGAGGAGATCGAGTTTTTGCGAGACCACAAGGACGTCGCGTCCTGCGAGGCGACGCCGCATCATCTCACCCTGGTGGCGCCGGAATGCTACGAGCGGCTCGGCTCGCGCGCGCAGATGAACCCGCCGGTGCGCGGCGCCGATCACCGCGACGGCATCTGGCGCGGCATCGAGCAGGGCATCGTCGACGTGCTCGGTTCCGACCATGCGCCGCATACGCTGGAGGAAAAAGCAAAGACCTATCCGGCCTCGCCCTCGGGCATGACCGGCGTGCAGACGCTGGTGCCGATCATGCTCGATCACGTCAATGCCGGGCGATTGTCGCTGGCGCGGTTTGTCGATCTCACTAGCGCGGGCCCGGCGCGGCTCTACAACATCGCCTGCAAGGGCCGCATTGCCGCCGGCTACGACGCCGATTTCACCGTGGTCGATCTCAAGCGCCGTGAAACCATCACCGACAAATGGGTGGCCTCGAAAGCCGGCTGGACGCCTTATGACCGCCTCACAGTCACGGGCTGGCCCGTGGGGACGTTTGTGCGCGGCCGCCGCGTGATGTGGCAGGGCGAACTGACGACGCCAGCGACCGGCGAGACGGTGCGGTTTCTTGAGACGTTGAGGGGGTAGGGGGCCGCGGCGCGTAAGCGTCGCCCCAATCGCAACGTCATCCTGAGGTGCGCGCCGTCTTCGGCGAGCCTCGAAGGATGGTGTTTAGTCGAGGCGGTCCTTGCAGCCATCCTTCGAGGCGCGCACGAGCGCGCACCTCAGGATAACGGTGTGGGTGTAGTGGCTTCGTCGTTCGACAACGCGCGAAAAAACTTACTGCCTTTTCAACGCAATCGAAAATTCGCCGTTGCGGACGCGCGCGGCAAGGCCTTCGGCGAATTTGGCCACCGCGTCTTCACCGTAGGTGCCGACCAGTTCGGCGAACGCCGCGAACAGGCTGGTCTGCGCCAGGCAGTCGCCATCGACACCATCGTGCCGTGCTTCCGCCCAGGCCTCGTTGAGATAACCGAGCGCAGCCTGTTTCTGTTCATGATCGGGCAACGGGTCGCGGGCGGTAGCAAAGGTCACTGGAACGCTCATGAAACTCAACAAGCTTGGCGTGGCGGTCCAGGGCGGAGCGCCTCGTGCTGAGGAGGTGTAGCATGCGGCACGGAGCCGCCTAGACCAGTTCTTTAGGAAAGGTTAACGGCGGTGGAAAAGATCGATCCAATGTTCCCGACCCTTCGCGAGGGGTCCTAAACGCGCTAGTTCGCGTAGCGCGCGGTGAGGTCGCGCGAGATCTTGGCGCCTTCCTCGACATATCGGCGGATCGCAACCGTGGCCGCCGGCGTGCAGGTCCGATAGGTTTGCTGAAAGCCGTTATAGCCGCGATTAAAGCCCGCGATCATCCGGGTGCGCCGGTCGCCTGTGGGGGTTTCGGCATCGATCAGCGCCTGCATCTGGTTGCGCCATTTCGGGCCTTCATTGGTGCCGCAGATGCCGCGCAGATAATGCAGCGCGCCGAGGATTTCGGCCAGCCGCTGCAAATCGCCGTCGAACGGGGCCGCCGCGTCCTCGGCCCGGACCGCGCCAAAATTGCAGAACGAGATCAGGAGCAGGGCGGCGAGAAAGCGTCTAGACATGAATGGGTCCGGAGCCCCGGATGCCTGGGGCGCGCGTAGCGGTATGCCTTCTCAATCCGCTGGAAGCAAGGCGCGAGAGACGCCGCTTCCGGGCCCGATCACGGTCAACTTTCTGCCCCGATCAGGCGCCGGGCCGCGTCGATGACCTCCTGCAGGCCGCCGGTGACCTTGAGGTCGCCGAGCCCGTCCGGCGCGAGCCATTTGAAGTCGTCATGCTCGTAATTGAGCCGCGGCTCGCGGCCGGTCCAGCGCGCGGCGAACGACATGATCAGATAATGTCCGCCACCGCCGGTTCCCGGCAGCACTTCGCGCCATCCGGCCAGTCCCGCGATCTCGATTGTGAGCCCGGTTTCCTCGTCGACCTCGCGATGCAGCGCCGTGTGCAGAGATTCGCCGAATTCGACCCGGCCGCCGGGCAGCGAATAAAACCCGGCGCCCGGCGATTTCGCACGCCGCAGCAACAGCACCTCGCCCGCGCGAAAGATCACGGCGCTGACGGCAAGTTGGGGATGTTGTGGGGGAGTAGGTGCGGTCATATCGGACCGGATCATGCCCGATCTGACAGCGCAGGTCTAATGCGGCGGGCCGTCAGATTTGATCGCCGGATTTGGCCGTCACTGGCTCTTCATGATGGTTTCAACGTCGGCCTCGGCGCCGCCGTTGATGATGCCGCCGGCCAGCGCCACCAGCGGCTTGACCCAGCCGGTGGCCTGTTCCGCCAGCGTCGAGCGGGTCTTGTCCTGCTTCGCATCGCGCATCGCCGAGCCTACCGCGGTCAGGATCGAGGTCATCGCGGTGGTAATGTTGTCGAACTCGGCGCGGATGGCGGGATCTGCGGAACCATAGGCCTCGATCGCGAGATCGCGCGCCCTAAAATTGGAGGCGGTAAAATGTTCGCAATAGGACAGCGGCTGCCAGCCGAGGAAATCCTCGGCGCATTCCGGCATGTCCGGAACCATTTCCAGCAGCATGACGGCTTCGTTGAAATGATTGAGGTAGTCGGTGGCAAGCCCGGTGCGGGGATTAATGTTGGCCGCGCGCAGCCGGTCGGCCCACGCCTCCTCGACGGGGCCCGGCGGCTTCGATATTTGGCGATCGGATCGCGCCGGTGGGGCGGCCATTGAGGTCATCCGTTCCAGTCTTTACTGGTTGAAGTTAAAAGGTGCTGAACGGACCACTATTTGGGCCCCAGAATGTGCGGACGCTTCGTCATTACCTCTCCACCGGCGGCCTTGCGACAGGTATTTGGCTATCCGGAACAGCCCAATTTCCCGCCGCGGTTTAATATCGCACCTACCCAACCGGTACCTGTAATCATCATCGAAAACGGCGTCCGGCATTTCCGTCTGATGCGCTGGGGGTTTCTGCCGGCCTGGGTCAAGGACCCCAGGAAGTTCTCGCTGGTGATCAATGCGCGCTCGGAAACCGTGCTGGAAAAGCCGGCGTTCAAGAACGCGATCAGGCGGCGGCGCTGCCTGATCCCGGCCGACGGCTATTACGAGTGGCGCACGTCGGACAATCGCAAGCGGCCTTATCTCATCCACCGCCGCGACGGCCAGCCGGTCGGTTTCGCGGCGCTGGCAGAGACCTGGACCGGACCCAACGGCGAAGAACTCGACACGGTCGCGATCGTCACCGCGGCCGCAGGCGCCGATCTCGCGGTGCTGCATCACCGCGTCCCCGTCACCATCGCGCCCACGGATTTCGAGCGCTGGCTCGGCGGCTTCGCCGACGACGTGACGGAAGCGATGGCGCTGCTGATCGCGCCACGCGAAGGCGAGTTCGCCTGGCACGAGGTCTCAACCCGCGTCAACCGCGTCGCCAATGACGACGCGCAATTGTTGCTGCCGATCACCGACGAGTAGCGCGCCGAGGAAGCCGCGCCGCCGGCCAAGCACGCCGCACCGCGCAAACCGGCGCCGGCAGTGAGAGATGATGAGCAGGGCTCGCTGTTTTGAGAACGCGTGTCGTGGTCACCTCTCCCATAGGGAGAGATCGATTTGCACAGCAAAATCGGGTGAGGGGTTACAGCTTATCGATAGGCCGCAACCCCTCACCCGGGCCTGCGGCGCGACCTCTCTCTATGGGAGAGGCGAAGATAGTCGCTTGCGAAACTCCATCCGCAGCAGCCACAGACTCAGCAGCGCCTGCAGGCTGGTGGTGGCAATCGAGACGTACCAGATGTAGGCGATGTATTCGATGCCGAACCATGGCCGTGACGACAGAAACAGGATCGGGATCGCATAGGTGACGAGCCGCGTGGCCGAACTGAGCAATTGGGGCAGGGTGTAGCCAAGGCCCTGGAACGTCGCCGTGCACAGGAACAGCACGCCTTGCGCCACCAGGTTCAGCGACACCAGTTTTAAAAACGTCGCGCCGACGGTGATGGTGTCGGCATCGGCGGTGAAAGCGCCGAGCAGCGCTTGCGGCCGCCATTCGGCCAACGCCGTGGCAACCAGCATGATCGCGGTTTCCAGCAGCAGCACCCGCCCGAAGGTTGCCCGCACCCGCGCGCTGTTGCCGGCGCCGAAATTCTGCCCGACGACCGGACCGGCCGCGAACGCGATCGCCATCGCCGGCACCTGGATCAGGTCCATCAGCCGCGTGGCGATGCCGAAGCCCGCTTGCGCCGCCGCACCGAGATCCCTCAGCGCGTAATAGATCACCGCCATGAACACGAAGATCATCGCGAATTCGCCGCCGGCCGGCAGGCCGATGCGCAGGATGCGGCGGCACTGCGTCATGCTCGGCCGCCATTGCGACGGATCGAGCACGAGAAAGCGCCCCGAGCGTTTCAGGTAGATCCAGAGCATCGTGACGCCGATCACGACCGCGAGCGAACTGGCGAGGCCCGCGCCGGCCACGCCGAGCGGCCGGCCGGTGCCCCAGCCGACGATCAGCACCGGCGCCAACACAATGTTGATCGCCACCGTCAATGACTGGATCAGCATCGTCGGATTGACGACGCCCGTACCGCGCAGCGCCGCCGCCATCACCAGCATGGTAAATTGCAGCGCCAGCGCCGGCATGAACCACAGCATGTAGGTGGTGCCGGCCTCAACGGTGGCTTGATCGGCCGCCAGCGACCCGACATAGAGTCGCGCCAAAAGCCATCCGGCGATCAGCGCGACCGCTCCGCACAGCACCGACAGGCCGAGCGCCTGGTTGAACACCAGATTGGCGTCGGTCCGGTCCTTGCGACCGACCGCGTGCGAAACCAGCGAGACGGTGCCGACGCTGAGAACCTGGGTGAAGGCGTTGATCAGGAAGCCGGCATTGCCGGCCGCGGCGACGCCGGCGATGGCGGCATCGCCGAGGCCGCCGACGAAATACAAATCGACCAGTTGGCAGAGCATCACCAGCACGATGCCGAGCGCAATCGGGGCAGCCATGGTCAGGACGTGGCCGACCAGCGAGCCTTGGGTCAGATCTTTCACGATTGAATCCGATGAAGAGGGCAGGAGTTTTGTGAGAGTCTGGCGCGCAAATCAACGGCGAGCTGTCAGCGCTCGCTGCGACATCCGGCCAAGAATCCGGCGATGGCCGTTCTCAACTGCCTTGAATCATCGTCCAAAACCCCGCGGGTCTCTCGTCTCGCTATCCTACAGGACGCACCGCGCCATGCCTAGGCCGGACGGCAATTTCCGCCTATGGCGTCGGCTCGCGTCCATCCAGCCACTTTGCGAATGTCGTGCGGTTCTGGTCGTAATAGCCGATCGACTCGTAGAAAGCGTGGACCTGCGCGTTGTCGCCGCGGACCATCAGTTGCAGTTTCTGGATGCTGCGGGCGCGCAGCCAGGCTTCCGCGGCCTGCATGATGGCGCGACCAAAACCCTTGCCGCGGTAGTCGGGATCGACGCTGACGTAATAGACCCAGCCGCGATGGCCGTCATGGCCGACCAGTACCGAGGCCGCGGGCGTACCGTCGTCGCGGCCGAGCAGCACGGTGGCGTTGCCGTCGCGGCGCGCCAGCGCGATGTCGCCGGTGGGGTCGTTCCAGTCGCGGATCAGGCCGGCGCGTCGCCACAGCGCGACGACGTCGGCGACCTCGCTGTCCTCGATCGGGGCGATCGCGAGCGGCTTGGCGGATGCCGGCATGTTCACAATACCTTGCCGGGATTCATGATGCCGAGCGGATCGAGCATCGCCTTGATGCCGCGCATCAGCGAGATCGCGACCTTGTCCTTGACGTCGGGCAATTCGTCGCGCTTGAGAACGCCGATGCCGTGCTCGGCGGAGATCGATCCGCCCATCCGCATCACGATCTCGAACACCACCGCGTTGACCTCGTGCCAGCGCGCCAAAAAGTCCGCGGCGTTGCCGCCGACGGGTTGGCTGACATTGTAATGGATGTTGCCGTCGCCGAGATGGCCGAACGGCACCGGCCGCGAGCCCGGGATCAGTTTTACCACCGCGGCGTCGGCTTCGGCGATGAAAGCGGGCACGGCGGCCACGGGCACCGAGACGTCGTGCTTGATCGAGCCGCCCTCCGGCTTCTGCGCCGCCGACATTTCGTCGCGCAGTTTCCAGAACGCCTGGCGCTGGGAAAGGCTCGCCGCGATCACGGCGTCGTCGAGGATGCCGTCCTCCAGCCCCTGCGCCAAGATCGATTCAAGGGCGGCGCGGGCGTCGTCGCGCGACGACGACAATTCCATCAGCACGTACCATGGATGCCTTCCCGCCATCGGATTGCGGACGTCGATGCCGTGATGCACGCTGAAATCCACCGCGATGTCGGCCAGCAGCTCAAAACTGGTCAGGCTGCCGGCGGCGATGCCCTGCGACAGCGTCAGCAATTTCAAGGCCTCAGCCGGCGATTTCAGGCCGACGAAGGCGGTCTCGATCGCGCGCGGCTTTGGAAACAGCTTTAGGGTCGCCGCGGTAATAAAACCGAGCGTGCCCTCGGCGCCGATGAACAAATTGCGCAGATCGTAGCCGGTGTTGTCCTTTTTCAGCTTCGACAACAGATTGAGGATGCGACCGTCGGCCAGCACCACCTCCAGCCCGAGCGCCATCTCGCGCGCCACGCCATAGGCCAATGCGGCCGTGCCGCCGGCGTTGGTGGAGAGATTGCCGCCGATGGTGCAGCTTCCTTCCGCGCCGAGCGACAGCGGAAACAGCCGGTCGATCTCCGCGGCCTTCTGCTGCGCGATTTGCAGCACCACGCCGGCCTCGCAGGTCATGGTGTTGGAAGCGGCGTCGATCTCGCGAATTTTGTCGAGCCGGCGCATCGAGACCACCACCTCGCCGTTGTGCGGAGTCTGGCCGCCGACGAGGCCCGTGTTGCCGCCCTGCGGCACCAGCGCGAGTTTGTGCTCGCTGGCGATCTTGCAGATGGCGGACACCTCGGCGGTCGAGCCCGGGCGCAGCACCAGAGGCGAGCGGCCGTGAAACAAATCGCGCTCCTCGGTGAGGTAGGGCGCGATGTCGGCGGCATCCGTCACCGCATATTTGTCGCCGACCACGGCGCGAAAGCGCGCGACCAGGTCGGGCGAAAGCGGTGGCGTGACGGCGGCGGGCTTGACGATATTCATGGTCGCGTCTCTTTTTATTCTTGTCTTCTTGTACTCTGGCTCAAAACTTCAGCTTCGGCCGATCGCGGCGCGGCGCAGCCGGTCGTTGATCGCTTCGCCGAGGCCGTGATCCGGCACCGGCATCACCGCGATGCCGCGCGCGCCTTTGCCGTCGAGGCTGCGAAGATAGCCGAAAAGATTGGCGGCGGCTTCCGCCAGATCGCCGCGCTCGGAAAGATTCATCACCGTGATCGCCGTCTCATGTCCCGCGACGGGGAGGGGACCGAACGCCAGCAGCGTCTCGCCGGGCGCGACGCTTGTGGCCTCGAGCCGCACCGGCGTGCGCGGCGCGTAATGCGAGGCCAGCATGCCCGGCGCCAGCGGCGCCGCGGCCTCGCCGGCCGCTTCCTCGGGGACGCCGGCCAACGCGCGGCCAAGCACGCGCTCGATCGCCTCGCGCGGCAGCCCGCCGGGACGCAGCAGCAGCGGCGTCTCGAAGCATCCGACAATGGTGGATTCGACACCGACCTCGACGCGGCCGCCATCGACGATCAGATCGATCCGTCCGGAGAGGTCGCTTTGCACATGGGCCGCCGTGGTCGGCGACACATGGCCCGACAGATTGGCCGACGGCGCCACCACCGGGCCGCCAAACGCGCGCAGGATGTCGCGCGCGACCGGGTGGGCGGGAATCCGGATCGCGACGGTGTCGAGGCCCGCGGTGGCGAGATCGGCCACTGGGCAGCCCTCGGCCTTGGGCAGCACCAGCGTCAGCGGCCCCGGCCAGAATACTTCCGCGAGCCGGCCCGCCAGCGCGTCAAAACGCGCGATTTTGCAGGCCGCCTCGAGGTCGCCGACATGGGCAATCAGCGGATTGAAGGCGGGCCGGCCCTTGGCCTGATAGAGCCGGGCCACCGCCTGGGCGTTGGTGGCGTCGGCGCCGAGGCCGTAGACCGTCTCGGTCGGGAACCCCACCAGCCCGCCGCCCGCCAGCGTCCGCGTGGCGGCCGCCGTGGCAGCCTCGCCGGCCGGCAAAATCTGCGTTTTCAGCCCCACATTCACCGGGTCAGGCATCCTCAATTGAGCTTCTTGCGGTATGCGAAACCCAAGGCTATAAGCCGCGTTCTTGTCGGAGCGTGGCTCAGCCCGGTAGAGCACTGCGTTCGGGACGCAGGGGTCGCAGGTTCGAATCCTGCCGCTCCGACCATTCATTCAAGTACTTATACTTTCGGTGCTTTTGGCACGCAACGATTTGCGCCCGTGGGGTCGATATTCCGGTTAGGGACTTCGTTTTGGTCCACCGCCTGCGGATTTGCAGGCCCTCGGACCGATGTCGAATGTTTGGCCTGTTGGTCTGTTCTGCGGTGCCGCGGGGTTGGCTTCCGACGCCCGGAAAAGGTCAGGCGACAACCGGGAATCCAACGGCTTTCCGTTGCCTTGATCCAAAATCTGAACCTGTTCGCCGAAGGGCGATGGCTGTTGCGACCCTCGGTACGGCCGGCATCAGCGCCGCCTCGATTGTTCGTGTCGCGATGCGCTGAACTCAATTTGTCGAAAATTCCGACCCGGACGAGAAGGTGACATTGGGCGTGTTCCGCTATTCGGCAAAACCGATCAAAATTGAACAGCCGAATTCGAGCTGACGATAGATGCTGTTCCTCATCACCGCGATTTCAGCAGGGCCCAACATCGGTGACCGAGAGTGTTGTGCTCCCGCCTATCAAAGGGATGAGCATCATGCCCCAATTCCGGCAGGTAATCTGTTCGAAGTGCCAATCTGAAATGCTTTTGGGTCGCATCAAGGAAGGCCCCTCAGGTCATGACCTGAGGGTCTTTCAATGCCTTCATTGCGCGCACGAAATCAAGACGGCGGTGAAGCTCGGCGATCCCATGCAGTCGAAAAGGACGTTGGAATGGCTGCAGGGTCAGCTGGCCGCACCAAGGTAGGGCAGCCTCCGCATGACAATGCATTGCGACGCAGGTCGCCGGTCCTGACAAGCCGCGCCATGCAAGGCGGAGCTACGTCTTGCTGACGATAAATTCCAGAATGATGTCCGAAATTTTCCTTGATGCTGAGCTGAAATTTTCCTTGATGCTGAGCTCAAGTGCAAATTCGGTCACAGCTCTCCGCCCAGATCGTTACGCTGAGCGGCGCCCAGGGTATGGTCGTCTCGGTCACGCATTCCACTTTTGGGTCGAGACAAGACCGATACCCGGCAGCGGCTGGCGAGGCCCGGTCGGAGACGGGAGGCCGTTATTCGCCGCGCCTGAGCTCGGGCTTGTCATGCAATACCGCGCTGAGCAGCGAATTGTGGACCTCAATATGTCCATTGTAATCGATGAAGCCCAGTCTACGAAATTTGTTCATGAAAAAGCTGACGCGGGAACGGGTGGTGCCGATCATCTCAGCCAATGTTTCCTGGCCGATGTGTGGACTGATCGGCTGGGGGGAGCCTTCCTTGCCGAAATTCGCCAGCAGCAGCAGCATTCGCGCAAGCCGCCGTTCGCTGGAATTGAATAGTTGATCGATCAGGTCCTCCTCGATCCGGCTGTTCCGGGTGAGAAGATATGCCATGAACAGTTCCGAAAACGCCGGCTGGTCGTGAAGCGTGGCGATCATCGCCGCCCTCGTAATCGCCGTGACGACGCAATGTTCCATCGCGGTTGTCGTGGAGATGCGTAGCTTGTGCCCGTTGAGGCAGCCTTCACCGAAAAACTGGCCCGGTTCGAGGATCCCAACCACCGCTTCCTTGCCCTGATCGGACAAGACCGTCAGTTTGATCTTGCCTTGCTGAAGGTAATAGACCGTATCGGCGACGTCGCCCTGTTCGAAAATATTCTGGCCCTTTTCAAATTCAACGATCGTCTTGCCCACTCCGACCTTCGCCAGAGAGGCCTGCGCGTCAAATTTATCCTTGATTGATCTATCCAACCGAAGTCCCTCGTCGGCATCGTTGCCGGGCGAGATAGCAACCATGCACTGTAATCCGATCGCCAACGATACGTGGTTTTACCTTAATTTACAACTATTGGCTGGTACTGTTCCATGTTGCTCTGTGCGTCGATCTGACGCCGATCCCAGAGCTCGCGATCAGCAGCCGCGCGGAACGAGGAGTGCCGGAGCTTCTGGCGACCATCTGCCGGGAATTTGGTCAGCCCGGTTGAACCATTGCCCGCCATCGAACGCCTCGGCAGCGTTCGGGCGGGCGGCGGGGCGTCGTTTCCTGGCTTGACGCGCCGGCCGTCGAGCATCGATTCGATTTTCGCGGCGATGCGTGCAACGCGATCGATCGTCCGGATCAGGTTTTGCGCGGCCGGGTTCCGGTCGGACGAACCGGGCGCGCGGCACGACTGATCGCCTTCCCGACACTGCGCACGGATTGAACTATCCGCGCCGTTTCGACTTTGCCGCCGGACGCGACTTTTTCTTTTTTGCGACGGCCGGCTTTCGGACGCGCTTGGCGGACGACTTCCGTTTTTTTGCCCGCGGCGGTTTTTTTGCTCGCCTTCGCTGCTTTAGCCCGGCGAGGCGTCTTCGCCGCTGGTGCCTTTCGGGTCGTTTTTTTGGCCTTGGGGCTGGCCTCGCTTGAGGCGGTGCAGGCGCGGGCGCTCCGCCGGCCATTGCCTCGACTTGATCGGCGACGATGGCGACGGGCAGGCCGGGATCGGCGAGGGAAGAGGTGTTGAAATCCATCATGAGGGAGTGCACCGGGGCGCCGTTCGGGAACGTGACGACCGCGTCTTGCTCGCGTTG
>Ga0068856_100000514_pt1 | contig 42617 bp, 70 predicted proteins | sample KBSCornC62_FD_66595 | JGI IMG/M metagenome (GOLD analysis project Ga0068856, IMG submission 66595) | Corn rhizosphere microbial communities from Kellogg Biological Station, Michigan, USA - KBS Corn C6-2 | ecosystem: Host-associated > Plants > Roots > Rhizosphere > Soil ...
CCGGCAGCGCAATGCTAGACCGGGCCACCGATAACGATCCTGCCGCCGGGCAAGTGGGCAATCTTTTGCCCGTCAGCTGCGCACATATCCAAAGCAACGGATTGCGCGCGGGCAAGGTTGGCAAAGAACGTGTGCCGAGTGAGCGCCAAATGGACCGCTCCCCCGCTGTCGGTAATGTGGACGTGTTCGCCTCTGATCTCAAAGTCGAGGACAGAATCCACCAATATGGCGCTACGCATTTACACCCCTCCCGCTGGTGCCGCGCCAACAAGCGCGGAACTGGAAGGGTTAATCCACTTTGGTTTGATCTTGCAACATATGTTAGCGCCCGAAACGGCCCTACCGCGTTGTTTAATAGTCGTTTCGCACAAGATACGACACTAGCGGTTCGTTTACCATCGGGCGCGTCGGCATGACCGCCACGTTCCCCCGCCGCACCGTCACGATCGATAACGTGTCCGAGCCTGGTAGCTGGGCGCGCTCTATCGCTCGCGGTTGCCTGAATGGCTCCAGCCTTTCGCCCGTCGCGGATCTGAACGGGCGCAGTCGTTCGCAATCCAGCAATCCAACCAATCAACATGGGGAAGCCTCATGAGCGACATACTTCTTATCGTGGTCGCCGTCCCGATCGGCATCGGCGCGACCGGGCTGCTCGGCCTCATCCTTCAGCCGCGCGACTACCCGCGTCGCCGCTTCACCAAGATCGATCGGGGTCAGACTCCGTTCCATGGCCGCAACAACTAATCCTGGGGAGGAATAAGATCATGCCTGACAATGTTGCGATCATCCGCGAGCGCCAGTGCGGCATTCGTCGTGAGATCGACCGCCGGGGCATCGCCCTCAAGCTGGTAGCTGCTGACAGCCGCATTCCCTACGAAACGCTGCTCACCTATTTCCCGCAAGAGGGAAGCCGGGAGCCCGCGCAAATTCCCGGCGGCGCAATCTACGCGCTCTGCGAGGGTGAGGCGCTCCCCGCTGATCTGCTGTCGCTGCTGCTGCCCAACGGCTGGCAAGTCGTCCGCGTCCCTGAGGGCGTAGATCACGACAAGGTTGCGGAACTCGCTGCGGACTACCTCGCGGCGAAGAACGCCACGCACCACCCCGAGAGCGAAGCTGGCCGCGACATTGGGCCGGGTGAAGCTGCGAAGCTCACCGGGAAACTCGTTCAGTTGAGGGCTGCGGCATGAGCAAGACATGCAACCAATGCGCCAAACCGGTCAGTCGCGCCTCTAGGGGCCTTTGCCGGCTATGCGCGCTAGCCATCACGCGGAATAACCCGGAGGTACAGACAAAGCGCCTGGAGCGCCTTCGCGCCGCGCTGCGCACCCCCGAAGCCCGCGAAGCAAAGAGTATTGCCCGCGTAAAGCTTGAGCAAGAGCGCGCCAACGACCCGGCATGGATCGAATACAAGCGCCAGTGCGGCCTTCGCGTTAGGGCGCTATACGACGCCAGCCCGGACGGAAAGGCAAAGAACCTCGCCAAGCGCGCGGAAGTCGGCATTAAGGTTCGGGAGCATTGGCTGGGCTGGTGCCCGGTCGATCGCCGCGACGAATACGAACAGCTTCGCCGCAAGATTGGCTCCGGTGCTGCCAGAGAGGCCATCGAAGCCGAGATCCCCGGCACGATGGCGCACGCCCAAAGGATGATCGCATCAACCGAGCTGGCAATGCGCGTCCGCGCCGCCAACGTCGCCCGGCAGGAATACTAGGTCATGGCGGGGGGCTATAGCACCGTCGCGCTACCGTGGCCCCCCAGGGAGCTACACCCGAACGCGCGTCCGCATCACATGCAGCGCGCCCGTGCGGCGAAGGCATATCGTACGGTAGCATTTTGGGCGGCTGAGATGGCCGGCGTGATTGCCCCGACTGACGGGGAGGTCATGCTGTCGGTGACGTTCAATCCCCCTGACAATCGCAAGCGCGATCTGGACGGAATGTTTGCCGCAAGCAAGGCCGGGTTCGACGGGATCGCCGACGCGCTTCAGGTCAACGATTACCGCTTCGCCTTCACAATCCGCCGTGCCGAACCGCTCAAGGGCGGCAAGGTGGTTATTGCGATCGGGGAGGGCGCTAATGGGTAAGCGCTCATCCTTCGAGCGCATCCCGCGCGACTTCTACCCGACCCCACGCGAGGCCGTAGCGCCGCTATTGCCGCACCTATCGCCGCGCACCCGGTTCGTAGAGCCATGCGCCGGTAATGGGGCGTTGATCGCTGCGTTGGTAGCCGCTGGTCATCAGTGCACCTACGCATTCGATATCGAGCCACAGCGCTCGGATATCCATATCGGTGACGCTCGGATTGAGTTGAGCGCTGGCTACGGCGCGGATTGTTTCATCACGAATCCGCCGTGGGATCGACGCCTACTCCATCCCATCATCACCAACCTGTCCGACCGGCTACCCACATGGCTGCTGTTCGACGCCGACTGGCAGCATACCCGTCAGTCCGCCCCGTATCTGCCGCGACTCCGCAAGATCGTGAGCGTCGGGCGGGTCAAGTGGATTCCTGACAGCAAGATGACGGGCAAGGACAATTGCGCCTGGCACCTGTTCGATCGCCCATCGGAAGCCGCAGCGCTGTTCTTCGGGAGATTGGCGGCATGACCCTCTACGAACGCTACATCTCCACAGCTTCCCGCGATGATCTGGCCGTTCTGCGTCCCGACTGGTGGGCGCGATCGTCAGGCATTCCACTCGATACGATCACCGGCTGGATAGCAGCACGTGTCAAGGATCTGGACGATCAGGACATCATCCGGGCTCGCCCTGAGGCGGTGCCTGAGTGATCGCAGAGGCGCTCCGTCACATGCTGGCGGCTGGTATGCCCCACGAAGCTATCGTGGCGGCAGTCGCCGACATGGAAGCATCCATCGCCACCACCGACCCTGTTGCTGACAAGCGGCGAGCCTATGACCGCGAGCGGAAGCGCCTCGCTAAGATCGATCATTCCACCGGAATTCCACCGGAGTCGGCGGAAACCGCGGAATTGGTCCCCGTCCTTGATAAAGAAACGTCCCCCAGACCCCCTAAAGAAATTAATCCTACCCCCCGTGTGAGACGGGCGCGCGAGGCTGGCACACGATTGCCCGATGATTGGAAGCCGTCGCGGTTCAACGACGGCACGGTAGCCCGAGAGGTCGTTGACCGCCGGGGCCAGGATTGGGGCCGCAGAGCCCGCGAAAGCTTCGAAAACCACTGGCGCTCCGCGAACGGTCCGAACGCCGTCAAGCGAGACTGGCAAGCCGCATTCGCGAATTGGGTAATCGAGCAGGACAACCGAGATGGATCACGACCAGGACAACGACCAGCAAGCCAATCGGGGCACGGTAGTACGGTTGACGCCGCGCAGCGGTTCCTCGCTCGCCATTCGGCCGCAGCCGGCCAGCCTTCCTGAGTTCATCACCGCGCTAACCCCGTGCCTGCAACTGTGCGCCCCGGTCGGCATGACGGTAGAGGATCGGGATACGTGGTTCGACGCCGCGTACATGGCCGTTGGCCACTTACCGCCTGACGTGCTTCGGGCCGCCGCACTTCGGGCGATGCAGACGGCAGACCATCCGAGCAAGATCGTTCCCGCCATCATCCGCGAGACGGAGCAGGCCAAGGCTGGCCCGGTCGCAGGGTTCACGTCCGCCCCGAATTTTGGCGTTGGTGGCGATCGTTTCGAGCCCGACCGGCGCCCGCCAGAGGAACGCGCCGCCGTCGCTCAATCGATGGGCGCGCTGCTCAAGAAACTGAAGGCCGCCAATGGCATTCCGTAGATGGCCAAACAAGGGATACCCGCCGCGCGATCCAACCGCGCCGTTGGGAATCGAGTGGGCGAACGGAGTCATCTCCAAGCACGCCTACACCGCCGGCCAGCTCATCTGGAAGCTTAGGGTGATGCCCACGACATAGCGTGGTTTTGGCGAGTGAACGGACAGGACGATTTGGAGGAAGCGAGATGATCGAATTTGGCGAACGCGCTTATGCCTACAGCGACCCCCAAAGCATGGGTCGTTGGGTATCGCTCTACCTCGCCAGCTATGGCCAGGACGGCAAGCGGGCGGTTGCAACAAACGTCACCTTCGATGTGGTCGAGGATGGTTCTTACATCTCGCCTACCATGCGGATTCCGCGAGAGAATGCTCAAGAGCTGATGGACAGCCTTTGGCAATGCGGCCTGCGTCCAATCATGGGCAAGCAGTCCGAGGGCGTCACCGCTGCACAGGCCCGCCACTTGGAAGACATGCGCGCGGTCGCCTTCGCAAAGCTCAACATCGAAAAACCGCAGTAACTCATTTCAAGGGTGGGGTATCATGGCAAAGCGAACGAAACTGAAGATCGACACTCGCGGGCCGCTGCAAAAGCTGGCTGATGCGGAAGCTGCGAACGATCACGCCGCGCCGCTCGTCAACGAGTTCGCGGCCAAGCATGGCGACTACGATCGCAACCTAACTAAGGTCGTCAATCGCGGCGGAACTCCGGTTGACCGCTGGCTCGCCGCCAAGCAGCTTTCGTCCACGCAGGAACGCGCGATCGGCCATTGCCTGACACTCTGGCTCAAGATGCGCTCGCCCTCAAGGGGGCTGGTGGCCAACCTCGACCGAACAGCATTTGGAACGACGCAGCACTCCCGCGACACGGCGGATGACGCGATCGACCAGATGGCAGAGATCAAGGCCGGCATCCCCGCTCAATATTGGGCGATCTACGAATCCGTATGCAGGGACGGGGAGCCGGCCGGCGTTGCAGGATCTACCCTGGCGAACAACAAGCGATCGAGCATTGACGCAGCCCGCACAGTGGTTTGCTTCGTCGCGGATTTAATTGCGATGCGATACCGATTGTAGGTTGACATTAGGTGCGCAGCGGAGTAAGGGAACCGTATAAATTCGGAGAATTGCGCAAAACGCAGTTCGTTAGGGCTCGCCGGGAAACCGAGCGGGCTTTTTCTTTGGGCTTCGGCCCGACCAGCAAGCGTGTCATCTGACGCAAGCACATCCTCCCTATGCTGGCTGAACGCGAGCAGCGCTGGACGACTTGCTGGGTTAATCGAAGGGATGGCGATGAAAGCGATCGACACCGTTTCGCGTTCCGATCGCCAACGCCAACTGATCGACGATGCCGCACAGCTAGCGGATGACGTTGACGAGAGTTCCGAGCTGGTCGGGTATATCCTGTTAGCCGCATACTCGGATGGAACAACGCGCACCGCCGGCTACCGCCCATCGTCCGAAGATCACAAGATCGGCGCGGCTCTGTGGGAAGCCTGGATGCGCGACACGCTCGACGGCCACATCATTTACCGAGAGAGTGTTTCCGCAACGTACGATGTGTTGAACGGCGCGGTTTGATGCACTGGCGTCTTATCGCCCTGCACGCCCTCAAATCCGCTCTTGTAGAAGCAGCACGGCAAGTCGCCTCGATAGCTGAGAAGCGACACGAAACACAGTCGATCAAGTAACCCACCCAAGCCTGCCCACCCGATCGGGAGCAGAAACGCGGGGAATTTAATAGTGGCAGATACGAAACCCCCTGCGGCAGGTCGCGGGCGTCCTAAAGGTGCGCTCAACAAGACGACGTTGATCGCCAAGGAAGCAATCGCGTTGGCGGCCGAGAGTCTGGGCGGGACAAAGCGCCTGGTGGCGTGGGCGAAGGAAGATGAGAAGAACGAAGCTGCGTTCTGGACCACGATCTATCCGAAGCTGCTCCCGCTGCAAGTGAATGGCCCCGGCGACGGCGGCGAGCATATCCACAAGGTAGTGCGGGAAATTGTCCGCCCTTCGAATACCAACGGCTGAGGCGTTCGAACCTTTGCTAGCACCGGCCCGGTACAAGGGCGCATGGGGCGGGCGAGGCTCGGGCAAGTCTCACTTCTTCGCCGGGCTGTTGATCGAGGACGCGATTGCCGAGCGCGGCTTGCTGTCGGTGTGCATTCGCGAGGTTCAAAAGTCTCTCGCTCAATCGTCCAAGCGCCTGATCGAAACGAAGCTGTCCGACTTCCGCTTAGGCGAAGCTGACGGGTTCAAGGTGTTCAAGGAGCTGATCCAGACGCCGGGGGATGGTGTCATCATCTTCCAAGGCATGCAGGATCACACGGCGGAATCGATCAAGTCGCTGGAGGGGTTCAAGCGAGCGTGGCTGGAGGAAGCGCAGACGGTATCGGCGCACAGCCTATCGCTGCTTCGTCCGACGATCCGAGCGCCAGGCTCACAGATCCTCGCAAGCTGGAACGCCCGACGCAAGAGCGACCCGGTTGATGTGATGCTGAGAGGGGCTGAGAAGCCAACTGGTGCCGTCGTGGTGCAGGCCAACTGGCGCGATAACCCGTGGTTCACTCCCGAGCTTGAGCAAGAGCGTGTGGACTGCCTCCGAATGCAGCCAGACCAATACGAGCACATTTGGGAAGGCGGCTACATCACCGTTGCCGAGGGCGCCTATTACGCCAAGCAATTGACGGCAGCCAAGACCGAGGGCCGCATTGGCAAGGTCGCCTTTGACCCGCTGATGACGATCAGGCTGTTCGTTGACATTGGCGGCACTGGCGCAAGGTCAGACGCCTTCTCGATGTGGCCGGCACAGTTCATCGGCCGCGAGATACGCACGCGAGACTATTACGAAGCGGTTGGCCAGGATTTGGCCACCCACCTCAATTGGCTGCGATCGAAGGGATACACGCCTGACCGCGCTGAGTTCTGGCTACCGCATGATGGTGCGACACATGATCGCGTGATCGACGTGTCGTACGAAAGCGCGCTCAGAGATGCAGGCTACAGCGTGACGGTCATTCCCAATCAGGGGAAGGGCGCCAGCGCTGCCCGGATCGAAGCGGGGCGGCGCATGTTCCCGTCTATCTGGTTTGACGAAGAGACGACGCAGGCCGGGCGGGATGCCTTGGGATGGTATCACGAGAAGAAAGACGAAGCGCGGCAGATTGGCCTTGGTCCCGAGCATGATTGGGCAAGCCACGGCGCCGACGCCTTTGGTGCGATGTGCGTCGCTTACGAAGAGCCGCGCAAGTCCGCAAAGATCACCTATTCCAGCAGGGGCATTGCTTGATGAACGAAGCTCCAGCGCCCGACCAGATTGATGGTGGCGAAATCGTCCGCCAAATCGCCGAGTTGCTTGAATCGGAAGGATGGGACGTGACCGACACTTCCCTAATCCCGATGGACGTTCGCATGGCCGCCGTCCGCAAGGTCATGGCATGATTGACGCCCCCGAGCTTCTCCAGTTCCTCGAGCAGGAGGAAACGCGAGCCCGCGACAACACGCTAGACGAACAGCGCGCGGCATTGCTCGGCTTCTACAACGGTGAGCCCTACGGCGATGAAGAGGATGGGCGTTCGCAGCTCGTCACTCGTGACGTGGCCGAGGTCGTTGATCACATGACGGTCGCCGTTCTCCGTACGATGGTGTCGGGGGACAAGATCGCTGAGTTCGAAGACAGCGATCACGACAACGATGATGACGAAGAAGGTGAGGCGGCAGAGCAAGGTCAGACCCAGGCCGGGCCTGACGGGCAGCCAATGCCGCAGCAGCCGAAGCGCAACCCGATCGGGCCAGCACAGCAGGCAACAGAGGCGATCCACTACCTCTTCATGAAGAAGAGCCGTGGTTATGCCGTGCTTCACGACAGCCTGAAAGCCGGGTTGCTGGAAAAGACGGGTTGGGTGAAGACATACCCCGAAGCGGTCCCGCCCAAGCGCAGCGAGCACATCGTTCCGGCAGAAATGCTGTCGATGATCGAGGCTCAGGAAGCCGAGCCCGTCGATCCTGACAACGAGGAAGGCGATTGGCGCGTTGTAACGCATGAGCCGAAGCCCCCCAAGTTCTGCGTTGACGCTATCCCGAACGAGGAAATGCTAGTCTCGCCCGACACGCGCGACCTGATCTCCACCCCGTACATTGCCCACCGCACGCAAAAGACGTTGAGCGACTTGCGGGAGATGGGCTTCGACGTATCCAACGACGTGTCGGGCAGCGACAGTTACATTGATAGCGGCCTGTCGAGTGCGCGCGAGCCGAACCGCAACCAGATGTCAACGCTGGTTGAGCGTGACGGTTCGAACCGCAAGGTCTGGTTGCTGGAGGAATATACCCGCTTCGACGTGAACGATGACGGCGTGTCCGAGTTCATCTGTGTGCATCGTGCTGGCCGTGAGATCCTCAAGATCGAAGCTGTTGACGAGCATCCGTTTGAATATTGGTGCCCGTTCCCGATGCCACACCGGTTGGTCGGGCAATCGCTCGGTGACAAGGTGGCGGACATTCAGCGCACCAACTCGGTATTGCTGCGTAACGCCATGGACTCGCTCTACATCGGTCTGGCGCCGCGCACGTACGTCAACGAAAGCGCGATCGGCGAGAGCACGATTGACGACCTGCTAACGGTGCGCCCGAACGCGATTGTGCGTTGGAAGGGATCGATCAAGCCAGAGACGGTCAGCAATCAGGACACGTCGGCTACCGCATTCCAGGCTATCGAGTTCATGATTGGCCAGCGTGAGAGCCGCACGGGCATTACGCGCCACAATCAGGGCTTGGACGCCGACACGCTCAACAAGACCGCTACCGGCATGGCGCTGCAGACGGCAGCGGGTGAGCAGATTCAAGAGTACGTCGCGCGCAACTTCGCTGAAATGCTGGTCGCGCCGCTGTTTGCCAAGATCTACCGCCAGCTTCGCGAGTTCGGCAAGCCGTTCCCGATGCGGATCGACGGGCAAAAGGTCATGGTTGACCCCAGCCAGTGGCCGGAAGAGATCGATATCAACGTTCGCGTTGGCTTGGGTTCGGGGCGCAAGGATCAACGCCTCCAGTACCGCATGGAGCTTCTGAGCATCCAGCAGGCGGGCATGGCGGCCGGTCTGGCGGAAGTGACGCCGGACAAGATTTACAACAACGTCAAGGGGCTGATCGAGGATTGCAACCTTGGCGATCCGAACGACTATTGGGGCGACCCCGCCAACTCGCCGCCCACACAGCCGAAGCCCGATCCGGCGATGGCCAAGGCCCAGGCGGACGCACAGCTTGCCGCGCAGAAGATGCAGCACGACCAGCAATTGTCCGAGGCGCAAATGGCGATGCAGGCTCAAGAGGCGTCGCTTAAGCTCGACACGATGCGTTCGACCGCTGATCAGCAGGCGCAGCTTGCCCGCGAGAAGGCCACGTTTGAGGCTGACCTTGCCGAGCGCACGTTCATGACGAACGCCGCACTAGCCGAGCAGAAGCAGGCGCATGATTTGCAGATGGCGCGTGAGAAGCACGACCATGATTTGAGCATTTCGGCCGCCGCACATGACGCCAAGGTGCACCAGATGAAGGCTGGCGGGGATTTGGCGAAATGACGCCTGACAGCGAATGCACCCATGGCAACGCCGACAAACCGTATTGCTATGAATGCGTGAAGGAACGGGCTGCCCAACGTTGCCTAGACAAGCAAGAGGGTTGGCGCTGGGGATTGGCCGTTCGCGATCCCGCTACAGGCAAGGATATGCAGCATGCAGCCTGACGTGATCGTCCTAGGCCAGCAAGCCGAACGCGCGATGGAGCAGTTCCTAGCGCCCGCGTTCGACGCTGTGGCTGAGGCATACACCGCGCGTCTGTCCGAGGTCGCGGCTTCCGAGCCGTGGGCGTCCGACAAGATCGTCAAGCTGGCCTTGGCTAACCGCGTGCTTCGCGAAGTGCGCAACCAGATCGAAGCCGTGATTGCCGCCGGTGACGTGGCGAAAGCCGATCGCGCCCACGCAGATAAGATTGCAGCCATCCCGATCGAGCGCCGCAAGCTCATGGGGATGCTCTAACAGTCCAATGGGGAACGCCGCCCGATCTGCCGGTTGTCCCGGCATCGCGTAAGCGGAAGGCGTGACGGTCGTCAGAGACGGCAACAACCTGGCAACGTCGTGAGGCGTCGCCATTCGCACGTAGGAACCATATGACCCAGCTTGCAGATGATGCAGCAGTCGGCGGTGACATCGAGATCGATGACGCTCCGGCTACCCCAAAGACCGGAGACGACCTTGCCGACATGCTCGGCTTGGAAGAGGACGAAGAACTACCCGAGGAAGAGGCTGAAGAGCCCGACACCGAGGAAGACGAGCAAGAGGAAGACCCGGAAACTCCGGCCATCGACCCTCCGAACTCGTTAACGGCCGAGGAAAAGGAGGCTTTCAAGAAGCTCCCGCGCGAGGCGCAGGAATTTACCGCGCGCCGCATTGGGGAGCTTGAGAAGGGCTTCAACGCCAAGGCACAAGAGGCCGCCAACACTCGACAGGCGGTCGAGAATGAAGCCCGAGCAGTCATCGCCCAGCAATCGCAGCGAATGGCGCAAGAGCTTCAGCAATACGCGAGCATGGTCACCCCACAACGCCCTGACCCGGCCATGCTCCAGTACGACCCCCAGGGCTTTTACCAGGCGCAGTCCCAATACGAGGCCGCAATTGCCCAGCGCACAGAAGCGCAGCAACAGGCAGCCATCTATGAGGATCAGGCCCGACAGCAGGCGGCCGCGATCGAGCAGGCAGAAATGCAGGCCGAAGTCGTGACGCTCCGCAGTCAGTTTCCGGAATGGTTTGCCCCGGAAACCAGCGCGAACCTTCAGAAGGATCTGACGGCCATCGCCCTGGAGCTGGGCTATTCGGAAACGCACGTCAGCCAGGCACGCGCCGCTGACATTTTGGCAATGCGCAAAGCATCCGAATGGAAGGCGAAAGCCTCGAAATGGGATGCCGCGATGAGTGCCAAGATGAAAGGCGTCGCAGCCGCAAAGACGCTCCCCAAGGTCGCCAAGCCGGGCGTTGCTCGGACCGCAGACCAAGGGCGGGCGAACAAGGCTGAAGCCGCTTTCCAGCGCGCCGTAGGTGCCCGTTCGCGGGACGAGAAATCGGCAGCGTTTGGAGAATACCTCACCAACGCCGGCTTGCTCGACTGAGCAGCGGCTTGGGCCACGTCGTGAGACGTAAACCCTCCCAATAGATGGACAATTTACCATGGCTGTTGCAGCAAATACCATTCAGAACGTCGCGCGTGTCGGCGTTCGCGAAGACCTGGACGACAAGATCGCCGCCCTCTTCCCCGACGATACTCCTTTCATCGACGCGATCGGCCGTTCCAAGGCGTCGAATACCTACACCGAATGGCAGACGGATAGCCTTGTCGCGGCCAACGCGAACAACGCGACCATTCAGGGCGACGACCTGACCAACGACAACCGTCCGAACACGACCCGCGTCGGCACGCACACCCAGATCATGAAGAAGGTCGTTGGTTCGTCCACGACCGTCGAATGGACCAACAAGGCCGGGCGTCGCTCGGAACTGGCCCGCGAAATCATGAAGGCGGGGCGCGAGCTTCGCACCGACATGGAGGCCCGTTGCACCGGCAACTATGCGTCGGTTGCGGCTACGGCCGGCGTTGCGGGTCAGACCGCTGGCGCTCTGGCGTGGCTCACGTCCAACGTGTCGCGCGGTGCGACTGGTGCGAACGGCGGCTTCTCGGCCGGCATCGTTGCCGCTGCCACCAACGGCACGCAGCGCGCCTACACGGAAGCCCTGCTGAAGCCTGTGCTTCAGTCGGTCTGGGTCAACGGCGGTAACCCGACGATGGTTATCACCAACGGCACCCAGAAGCAGGCAGAGGCCGGTTTCGTCGGTCTGGCCACCCAGCGCCGCGAGACGGGTAACAAGAAGCTCACGATCGTTGCCGGCGCCGATGCCTATGTGTCGGACTTCGGTACGATCCAGTTCGTGCCCGACCGCTTCTGCTCGGCCCGTGATGCGCTGATCGTGGACCCCGAGTATTGGGACATCGCCGTTGGCGACTCGATGCAGGTCAACGATCTGGCCAAGACCGGCCTTGCCACCCGCAAGGAGATGCACACCGAATTTGCGTTGCGTTCCTTGAATCAGGCGGCGTCGGGCGTGGTGGCTGATCTCACCTAAGACTGATCGGGGCGGGCTTCGGCTCGCCCCTTTCATACGGGAGCAACAACATGGCGAAAGCTGCACAGCCTGCGAATGCGGGTGTGAAGATCCGCGTCACCAAAGATGGCGTGTTTATCGCCGACGACGAGCGCCGCGACACTGGCGCCGAAGAGACGGTTTCCGCTGACATTGCCAAAGCCTTGATCGGGTCGGACCATGCCGAGCGCGTCTGAGTGGGAGCTGGTTGACGACGGCTCATGGAACGGCGTCCGCAAGTGGATGAAGGCGACCGGAGAAGACCACGGCACGGTCACGGTCAAATATGAAGGTTTCGACGTTCCTCTGATCCTGGAGGACAACAAGCGAGCCCAGAGCGAGGCGCACGATCGCCGCTCGGAGATGTGGCACGCGGCTAAGATCCCGGCATCGGTGCTGCTCAAATGGCGCATCGAACACGGGTTGGACATTTTCAATCCCAATCATGCGGAAGGTGTGCGTCGGCTGCTCAACAGCAACGAATACCGCCACCTTCGCCGCGTGCCTTTCCAGATTTGAGGGCTAGACCATGACGGTAGTTACCATCAACGACACCGCCCAATACAAGGCGGCGAGTGGGGAAATTCGCGAGGCTCAGGGTGTCTTCAACATCGGGCTAACCGGTGATCCGAACGCACAGATTTTCCAGCCCGCACTGACGGCCAATTTCTGGAATTACGCCTGCCCGACTGGCGGTATCGTCAACTCGACTACGGCGGTAACGATCAAGGCGGCCGGCGGCGCTGGTGTCCGGAACTACATCGAAGGCATTCAGATTTCTTGGGACGCGCTTACTGCCGGCGGCGAATTTGCCATCCGTGACGGTGCTGCCGGAACGGTGCTGTGGCGCTTCAAGATCCCAACCGCCGCCGCTGGTCAGGCGCACACCAAGTTCGGCACCGCGTTACGCGGGACGGCCAACACGCTGCTTGAGGTCGTCACTCTGACTGCTTCGGGCGCCGGTGGCGTGTTCGTGGACGTACAGGGTTGGACGGGCGCATAAATCATGACGATCGCCCTCAACACCAACCCACCCGGCGCGATCGACAACTATACCGATTTGGTGACGGAGATCGGCGAATGGCTCAACCGCACCGATCTGAACGCACGTATCCCAGGGTTTATCAGGCTGTGCGAGTCCCGGCTTAACCGCCTGCTCCGCACGCCCGACATGGAGACGATAGCGCCGATCGTCGCGACGGCTGAGGACAACGCTCTTCCGCTCGACTTCCTGGCAATGCGCTCGCTCTATATCGAGGGCAGCCCCGACCGTCCGTTGAACGAATATTCGCCCAACTCGATCGCGCGGGCATACAACGGGTCGTCGGGTATCCCGGTCGGGTTCGCTGTGTTTAGCGGCATCCTTCGCCTTGTCCCGCCGCCCGCTGGTGCGACCACGCTGCAGATGGTCTATTTCGCCAAACTGACCCCGTTGACCGATGGTTCGCCGTCCAACTGGCTACTCGATTCACATGCAGATATTTATCTCTATGGGGCTCTGGTAGAGGCGTCGGCATTCATCGATGACAGCGCCCGCGCGCAACAGTGGAAGGGCGCGTATGATGAGGCGATCGGTGAGCTGATCGCGGCGGGCTCGAAGGCGCGCTACGGCTCTGGTCCGTTGGTCCCCACAGGCGTTCGGCAAGTTAGAGGCGTGACTTGTTGAAGCGCCTTGAGTTCGGCCCATGGGAGCCGGACAAGGCAGCGACAAGCACACTTCGCGACGCGCGCAACCTCATGCCGGGCAAGGACGGGTATTACCCCGTATCCGGCCTGAGCGCTGTTACGTCGGCAATGCCGGGGAATTTCATCGGGGGCGGGGCGTTCGTCGGGTTTGATGGCACAGCGGCATTGCTGGCCGGCACCTCGACGAACCTCTACCGCTATTCGGGTACAACGTGGTCGAGCGTTTACACGGGCTCGGCGTCGCATTGGCGTTTCGCTCAGTTCGGCACACTGGTGATCGCGGCTACAGGCGGCGCTCCGGTCAAGTTCGACTTGGCGGGCGGTGCAGCGGCTTTGCTCGGGGGCACGCCTCCCGCTGCATCGCTGGTCGCCACAGTGCGTGATTTTGTGGTTCTCGCGGGTGATCCTGCGGCAATCCAGACGGTCACGTGGTCGGGCTTCAACGACGCCGAAGGGTGGACCGGGGGCACGAACCAATCCGGTGATCAGATCCTTCCCGATGGCGGGGAGATCATGGGGCTTGCCGGGGGTGAATACGGGCTCATTCTCCAACGTCGGGCGATCAAGCGGTTGAGCTACGTCGGCACGCCGCTGGTGTTCCAGATTGACGAGATCAGCTCAAATGTCGGGTGCATGGCCAAGGGCAGCGTCGCTCAGGCTGGGCGGTTGGTGTTCTTCCTGTCCGAGCGCGGGTTTTTCTACACGGACGGCAACGACACGATCCCGATCGGTGATGAGAAGTTCAATCGCTGGTTTTTCGGCCGCTTCTCTCGCTCTGACATCGAGAATGGCTTGACCGCTGCGGTCGATCCTCGCGCCAACGTCGTTTATTGGACGATGCCGGGCTCGCCTGGCGTCGTGCTGGTCTATCACATCACCCTGCAAAGGGCGTCCTATCTCCAACTCTCGGTAAAAGCGGTGTTCGACGGGTTCACGGCCAATGTGTCGTTGGAAGCCCTGGACGCGCTCTATCCGAGCGGCATCGACTCTATCCCGGTATCGCTTGACGATCCGACCTTTTCCGGTGGCAGCCCGCTTATCCTGTTTTCGACCAACGGCAACGTCATCGCCACGCTGTCGGGCAACAATCTGGAAGCGAGGATCGAAACCGCAAGCTCCGAGCTGGCACCGGGCAAGCGCGTTCGTCTCCGTTCGTTCCGCCCTGTGACCGATGCCGAGAATGGCGCGATCGTGGTCGATATCAGGCCAACCGATGCCGGCGACCCGGCGACGTTCGCAGCTTCCGCAATGCGTCCGAACGGAGAGTATCCCGTCAGGGCGAACGGGCGTCATTCGTCAACCGCGTTCACGATCCCGGCGGCTACCAACTGGACCTATGTGTCAGGGCTCGACGTGACCTTTGAAGTGGAGGGCGGGCGATGACGCAGCACGTCTCTACGAACGATACGAATTTCCCTCGCTGGATTCGCTCGGCGGCGGTCGCCATCAACACAATGATCGGCGACCTGCTCTCGGTCGGTGACAGCATCACGACACTGACAACCGACGTTGGGACGCTCAATACGGAGGTCACGGCGCTTCAGGCGCCAACGATCATCAAGCTCACGCCTCTGGCATCTGCCCCACCCTCCCCGAGCGAAGGCTGGGTCTATCACGATAGCACGCTGCATAAGCTCCGCGTCTACGATGGCACCACGTGGCAGGCTTGCTGGTAGGCGTTTGGCCGTACTCGCTCACTGACGAAATTGTCGCATTACTCCAGCCCGCAGCCGACCTTGGCGGCGAGACTATTGAGTATGGACCGGGTTGGACGACCTGGACGGTACACGACGGCACGGATCTGGTTGGCGCGGCGCACTGCCGGCGCACCGTAGATCATGCGGTCGAAGTGGTTTTGGTTGGCGGACATGGCTTCCGCGATTGGATCGATCTGCTTGATGAGCGGATCGGGGCGTGGGCGCGCGACGAGGGGGCGACTGTCCTGCGCGCCTTTGGACGCAGGGGCTGGGCGCGCGTCCTATCGGAACAAGGTTGGTCGGTCATGCCCGGAGAACGGGTGACGATTTATGAGCGGGATATCTGCTAATGTCGAAGAAATCGAAAAGCACGACGACCAATGAACCGTCTGCTTATGCGAAGGGCTATATCACGCCTGCCGCGAATGCGTTGCAGGACACGTACAATGCCAATTCCGGCAACGTGCAGAACATGGCAAACTCGCTGTCTGGCGCGTTTCCCGGATTGCTTCAGCAGGCCACGACGACGAGCCCGCTTATGGGCGCCGCTAACGGCTATGCGACCGACGTGCTGAACGGGAAGTATCTGGGCCAAGGCAACCCATATCTCAACAACATGATCGATCAGACCGACCGCAGCGTATCGGATCGCGTGAACTCGACGTTCGGCGCGGCGGGTAGGACAGGAGGAACACAGCACGCCCAGGTTCTAGGCCAGAGCCTTGCCGATGCGGAAAACGGCCTGCGATATAACGATTACACGACAGAGCGCGCGAACATGCTGCAAGCGCTCGGTATGGCGCCGGGGCTCGATGCCGCGAAGTATGCGGGATACGCACCTGCGCTGGCTGTTGCTCAGGGCGCGGCTGGGCTGCCGATGCAGAATGCCAATCAGTATGCGAGCGGCGTTGGCGGCCTTCTTGGCCAATATAACACCCAAACCTCAACCCAGCAGCAAAGCCCGTTCTCCGGGCTGATGGGCCTGCTCGGTGCAGGGACTAGTATTGCATCACTATTCGTCAAACCGGGGGGTGGTCATTAATGGCTATGTTCGGCGCACTTCCGCGAGCGGCTTCGCTGTTCGCGCAACCCGGCTATGGCGCTCCGCAGGGCGCTACTCAGCCGGTGCAGAGCCCTCCTCAATATCAACCGTTCGCCCCGCCTGGGGGCATAGCCCCTGACTACAAGCCGACACTGCCTGAAAAGCTGGCGGCGATCGGCGGCATTTTGAGCCAATTGGGAGGCGTGCAAAACGACGCATTTTCGCAGTATCAGCAGAATCTCCAGCAGCATCGCCTGATGCAGCAGAAAGCGCAGGCTGACGCGGCGAAGATGTACCAGCCGCAGGACGTTGGCGGCTCACTGGTGCGTCTCAATCCGCAGACAGGCAAATACGAGGCGGTTTACACTCCCGACCCGAAGCCGGTGAACAACGACACTGCGAACGACTACGAGTACATCAAGGCGCACCTTGGACCGGAGGCGGCTGACGGCTACCTCCGCAACATAGCGGCCGGCCCCCCGATGGCTGTAGAGAATCCGGACGGCACGCGCACGATCTACCCGCGCGGCGCTTTCGGTGGCCAGCCCGCCGCTCCGATCGGTCCCGCGCTCCCCCCTGGATACAAGATCCGTACGCCGGGAGGTCCGACGCCGAGCGCGTCGGGCACCTTTCGACGTTAATGCGATCTGGCCCGCGCTGAACGCACAGGAAAGCAGCGGCAATTACGCGGCAGTTGGTCCGCAAACCCAATACGGCCAAGCACTCGGCGGAAACCAGCTTATGCCGGGAACTGCGAAGGACATGGCGGCCAAGCTGAAGCTGCCATGGCGCCCCGACCTACTCACCGACACGTCTCCGCAAGGCAAGCAGTATCAGGACATGCTCGGGCAGGCGTACCTGCAACAGGGCTATGACGCGACCGGCAATCTCCGGGACGCGCTGCGCTACTACCACGGCGGCCCCAATCGCGGGCTGTGGGGGCGCAAGACCAACAAATATGCTGACAGCATCCTCTCTCGGATGGGAACGAACTAATGCAGAGCTATCCCGAGGGCACGATTGCAGACGGCCCGAACGGCCCGATCGTGTTCCGTGGCGGGCAGTGGGTTCCGGCTGGCGGCAATGGTCCGCAGACGATCGGCGCGCCCAAGCCCGGCTATCAGTACGAGGGCCCCAAGGCCGCGACCGACCTTCAGAACGCGCAGCTCGAAACGCAAGCGAAGCGCATTGCGATCGAGAAGGCGCGCCGCGAGCTTGCCAACACGCCCGATCCCGATGCCCCGGTAACGCCGACCAGCAAGGTCAGTGGTGCGGAGTATCTCAAGACGCTTTCCCCTGCCGATGCAGCCCTGACTAAGAGCCTGGCCGAAGGACGCATGGCGTTCCCGACCGGCGCAGGATTGCGCAGCCCGTACTGGCAGAAGGCGTTGCAGAACGTCGCCAATTACGACCCGTCATTCGACGCGGTGAACTATGGCGCGCGAGCCGCGACCCGGAAGGACTTCACGTCCGGCAAGTCGGCGCAGAACATCAAGGCGCTGAACACCGCGATCGGCCACGTCGGGCAGCTTTACGACCAGATCAACGGCACGATGTCGACGGGCGGCTATCCCTTCGCGACGACGGTCAACAAGATTGGCAACTCGCTGGCGCGCGGCTCGGGCGATCCCGGCGTTACCAAGTTCTCCCAGACGGCAGGCGCTGTCGCGTCCGAGTTGACGCAGGTGTTCCGTGGTACGGGCGGCGCCGAAGCCGACGTGAAGCGCTACCTTGAGGAAATGGACCCCAACGCCTCGCTCGAACAGAAGCGCGCGGCGGTGCAAAACATCATGGGGCTACTCAAGTCGCGCCTTGACGCGATCGGCGACCAGTACACGAAGGGCATGGGCACTACTGCCCAGCCGCTCAACCTGCTGGACGACCACGCACAAAAGGTGTGGAACGCAGTCAATGGCGGCGCGGCTCCCGGCAGCACAAGCGTTCCCCCGGTTATCGGGAGCGGCCCGCCCACGATTGGTGGCGGTGGCGGCGCTCCCCCCGGAGGCGGGGGTCCGACCGGCCCGCAGTCGAACCCGCTCAACTACGCCCAAGGCCAGTATGGCGACGCCACCAATACGGAAGTAGCTGGCGCGACCAAGAGCATCCCCAACGAACTCGGCATCAAGTTCATGGGCGGCCTCAACGCGCTATTCCATGCCGGTGCGAGCGATGAGCGTATCCGCGCCTACGCCTCGCAGTTCGGCGTAGATCCGAGCGCACAGCTTGCCTATCGCAAGGCCAATCCCGGATTTCGTGGATCGATCCCGCCCGTTCCTGGCGGCCTATCGCTTCAGGTTCCCGTCACCGATCCCATGTCGAAGATCGCGAACGCGATGGCAGGTAGCCCGACCGGAACGTTTGTAGGGGAAGCTGGTAACGCGGCAGGGGCGGGCATCCCGCAATGGACGGCTGCACAGCTATCCGGCAATCCAGACCTTGCTCGCGCTCGCTTTGGTGTGGCGCGGGCGATGAATCCGCGTTCCGCGATCGGTGGCGAATTGATCGGCGGTACGCTCGGCGCAATCGGTGGGGAAACTGCCGCGCTCAAAGGCGCTGGCGCCCTCGGCAAGCTGGGCAATGTGGGTGAGGGCGCTATGGACGCGCTCAACTTCGGTGCGCGTCGTGCGGCAGATGCCGGGTATGGCGCGACCTCTGGCCTCACTGGCGCAGAGCCGGGGCAGGGCGGCTCTGGGGCGGTCAAGGGCGCCTTGGCGGGCACGTTCGGCGGGTTGCTGGGTGAGGGCATGGGCCGCTATGCCATAGAGCCTACCACGCGTCCGATCGGGCGGCTGTTTGGCAATGCTCCCGCTACGCCAAGCCCGGCTGATAACGCCCTGTTCAAGGCTGTCGGCAACAACGCCCCGGATATCAATGCGCAACTCGGTGAGGCGGCCAATCTCGACTTGCCGATGATGCTCGCCGATACCAATCCCGCGCTTCGTTCGCTGGCCGGAGCTGCCGTACGCCGCTCGCCCAATGCTTCGGGCATCGCAGAGAACGTACTGATCCCGCGCAACCGTGGCCAGATTGATCGCTTCGGCGCGGCTATCAACCGCGATCTCGGACCCATCGGAAACGTGCCACAAACAAGCCAGGAATTGCAGGCTGCGGCGCGCGCTAAGGCGGGCCCGCTCTACGATCAAGCGTACGCGGCGGGGCCGATCAATGACCCCGAACTGACCGCCTTGCTCAACAATCCGCAGATGAAGCCTGCGTTCGATGCCGCGAACATGTTCCGCGAGCAGGACGCAACGCTAGCGGCAGCGCGCGGCCAGCCCGTTCCTCCGCCCTTAGCTGACCCTAATGCCCCCGACATTCGGACCCTCGACTATATCAAGCGCGGACTTGACGGCAAAATCCGAACCGCGTTCACCGGCGGAGATCCACAGGCTGCTATGTCCGGCCCATTCTACAAGGATGCGCGCAATATCCTCCTGAGCAAGGCTGATGCGGCTGTCCCGGCATACGCTCAGGCTCGCTTGAGCTATGGTGGCCCAATGCGAGCCATGGACGCCATGGAAGCCGGGCAGAAGGCCGTAAGGCCGGGCATGACGGCTGATCAGCTTGGTGTCGATCTCGGCAAGATCGGACTTGGGGACATGCCGCAAATCCAACTTGGTTATCGCTCCGGGTTGATGGATCAAGCGAACAATATCCGCACGAACGGCAATCCGTATGAAGCGACGCTTGGCACACCGAACGCGGAAGCCAAGCTTAATGCGGTTTTCCCAGACAACGCCAATGTGACACGGCTGCTTCGCCAGCGCGACCTAGAGCGCCAAATGCAGGCCACCTCCAACGACATTCTCGGCAACTCGAAAACCGCTCAGCGCGGCATTGCCGACGAAGCGTTTGCGGGCGAGGATTTGCCCCAGATCGCCCTCGATACCGGGCTCAACCTAATGACCGGCCAGGTGCCGATCGGAACGATGGTCAAGGCGGGCATGGGTCAGTCCATGCGCGATGCGATCAAGTTCGGCGTGGGTAAGAGGGCGGCGAAGAAGGCTGATATTCTCGCGCCTACGCTGCTCAATCCTGATCCGGCAGCGTCGTCAGCCGAACTCGCCGATATTCTTGCCCGGTCGCAGGGTTATCGTGACTACCTTGCCCGTAGGCAGGGGATGTTCGGCCGCGCTCTCGGGATGGGTGGGGCGGGCGCGCTCACCGGCTACTCTACGAGCCAGTAATTTACGCTCTTTGCGGATCTCCCAGACGGTCAAGATCACGCCCTTAAAGAACACGACTAACCCGATTTTCCAAGGCTCCATGCAGCAATAATACCACGCCTTCGGGCGATGGGAAAGGACAGCCCGTGGCATTTTCCGATTATTCCACCACCCCAGGCTCCAACACGTCGATCGCGGGTACTAACGTTGCCGAGAATTGCCCGGCGGGTAACGTCAACAACGCAATCCGGCAGCTTATGGCGGACGGCAAGACGCTCAATAACATCGTCTCCGCGATCACCACGGGAATGCCGTACAGCGGCGGCGCGTTCACCGGGGCTATCACGTTCACTGGCGCAGGGGCCTATCGCTACAACGTCGATCCTACGCTTGTCAGCGGGCGGACGCACTTCTTGGTTGATGGCAGCGCGCGGCCGGCGAGCCCCGGTGAGGGCGAATTGGTCCTCTACTATACAGCATGAACCCCGATATTCGCGCTGGCGGAAGCTGGCACACCATCACTCGCGGCGAGATTTATCGCGGCGGATCATGGCGCACGCTTACTCGGGGTGAGATCTACAAGGGCGGGGCGTGGCACGCGCTGTTCAATTTCGTGCAGCCAATGTCGGTTGTGGTGTCACCCAACCCGGTGACGCGGACAGGGCATCACTCACCCGTTGAATCTGTCAGCGTAACCGCGACCCCGACCGGCGGTGCATCCCCGTACACCTATGTCTGGTCAGTCACTGGCGGGATCACGGCGACCGCCCCGACCAATGCAGTGACCACAATGTCGGCCGCTCTGGCTGACGGCAGCACGGCGACCGGCACTGCGACTGTGATCGTGACGGATTCCCTCGGGACGACCGCGACCGACTCCACGCCCGTCTCCCTGACCAACGCAGGCCCAATCGACACCGGCGGCCTGCAATAACCCTCACTGAGAGTGTTGCTCATGTTTCATTACTTTGAAGCTATCACCAATACCAAGGGTGATAGCCTGATCGGCTATTTCGCGCGCGTGACCGATCCAGCGACGGGCAATGTCGTGACGATCTCCGCAGATGCCAGCGGGACGCCGATCGAGACGGTATCTGGTGTTGCGGGGATGGCCAAGACCGATGCGGCAGGCAATCTGTCATTCTACATCGCCGCTGGCACGTACAACCTCAATATCTACGCGCCCGACGCCGCGACGTTCATCTATCAGGTAACGAATGTTGGCATGTCGCAAGGCACTGACGGCGATGACGGCCTGTCCGCTGCGATCGTCAGTGTTACGGCCAACACGCTTACGCCGGGCTCCCCCGCCACCGCGACCAATGTTGGCACTTCGCTCGCCGCGCAATTCGTGCTGGGCATTCCCGCCGGTACTCCGGGCACCAACGGCACGAACGGTCTTGACGGCACGACCGGTACACACTGGACCGGAAACGGGCCTCCCGCGAGCAATCTCGGCATCAATGGTGATGATTACGTCGATCTGCTGACCGGCATTACCTACGGGCAAAAGACCGGCAATCTGTGGCCGCTGGCGGGTACCGCCGATATAAATTCGCCGTGGTCGCATTATGACCTGAGCACTGGCGCAGCGTTCCCGTCGTCTATCCTCGCATGGACGCGCGCCACCCCCGCGACCGCGATCATGACGAACCTGTGCTATCACGACGCACCGGGGGCGAGCTATTCGACGTTCGGGCAGAACGTCCCGATCACGCGCGCAGATCTTGGCGTTGCGGTATTCCAGACCTCGCGCAACGTGTTCCTCAATTCGACTGCGCCGGTTACCCAGAATTGCACGGTCGTTGTCGGCACGATCATCGTTTGGTCGAACCACGACGCCGGTGTCACGATCACCACGGCAGCGGGCACGGCAACGGGTACGGGCTTTGGGGCCATCGTCCCCGGAACGCCGCAAATCCTGACGATCACCGGTGCGGGCACTATCTCGGTCACCAAGTCGGGTTCGGGCACGTGGTATGCCTGCCAGGTCGAATATGACCCGATCCTGCCCGCCAACTCGGTAGCCTCTCCGCTGATCATCACGGCAGGTGCGGCGGTCACTCGCGATGCCGACACAAACCTTGCGTCTGGCTCGTTGCTGTCGGTGTTCCAGGGCTCGACCGGCACGTTCCTGATGGAGGTGTCGCGGGTCGAACGCCAGACCGGATATGGTCGCACGCCTACTATGTTGGGCGTCAATAACACCAGTTACTCCGTGATTTCGAACAACACCACCGCCGCCCACAATGGCGCATTGGTGACCACCGGGCTTGGTAACCAGACCTTCGATACCAGCGAGAAATTCGCCTTTTGCTGGGGCTCGGGAACGCAGTCGTTCGGCTGCGGCGATGCTCGCCCGGCGGCCTATGCCACGGCGTTTATCTTCGGCTCGGTCACTGTCATCCGTATCGGCTGTAAGGATGCTCTGACGGCGGGTCAGTTCGCGCTCTGCGGCTGGATCAAGCGTATTAAGTGGCGGACTGATCGCGTCACCGATCGCCAGCTTTACGACGCCTATTCTGCGTACACGCTGCCGACCTCTTCGATCGTCCGCACCTTCGCGCCGGGCCTGCAACTGCCGCGCTTCAAAGCGGCGATTGCTGCCGTCCGCGCCGGCACGCGCGATGCGATCTATCTGGGCGAGGGCACCAGTCACACGGCGGGCGTGTTCCCCGGCGGCACCCCGCGCGCCAATAGCGTCCCGTCCAAGGTCGCGGCGCGGCTTGCGGCCTCGCTCGGCATTGCCGTCCGTGTCTGCGGCTGGTTCGGTAACAACAACTCTGCCCCCAGCACAGGCGCGAGCATCTATCAGCCCGAGCGCCTGACGTTCTCTGCCAACTGGAGCGCCTACGGGACGCAGCTTGGCGGCGCGTCCATGAAGACCTCTACCAACGGGGCGACGATCACCGATACGGTGCCGGGCACGTCCGACACGTACACGGTCTATTACTGGACGTTCCCCGGTTATGGAACTTGGACCGTTTCAGACGGTGGCGGTCACAGTAAGGCGGTAGCGTCGGAAACCTCCTACACCGCGTCGATCGCCACCACGACCATGACGGTGACCGCAATTGCGACCGGCTATCTGGCGCCGCGTGACATTCTGACTGGTTCGGGCGTCACCGCCGGTACGACGATCGTCAAGCAGCTTACTGGAACGACTGGCAGCACGGGCACCTATCAGGTCAGCGTGTCGCAGACCGTTGCCAGTACCAACATCAAATCGATCGGCTTGCATTCGGTCACGCTGGCTCCCGCTGACGGCGTGGTGCGGGGCACGAACACCTTTACGATCACCAGCACCGATACGCTCCCCAAGACGTTCTGCGGCGCACTCGATCGTGATAGTGTCGTCAAATCGCTACTTGTCGTCAATGGCGGCACGTCGCTTCGCACGGCGCTTGTCCTGTCGCTGGATGGCGCCAACTCGGCAGCGGCGGAAAACACCGTGCAAGAGGTCGTTCGCACGCTGGCCCCTGACCTGACCGTGTTTGAGGGCGTCACCAATGACGCTTCGACCGGCTCCGACCCGACCGCATTCCAAACGGCGATCACCACTTGCGTTTCGCAGGCGATGGCATTTGGTGATGCGATCGTACAGGGCGACCCGCCCACCGGGTTGGGCTTGATCACTCAGGCGACGCAAGACCTCTACACCGCGCTCCAATATCGTGCCGCCATGCCGTTCGGCATCCCGATCGTTCCGCTACCCGACGTTCTGCCAACGCAGGTTCGGCTGAGTGCTATGGGGTTCTACGGCGACACGACCCACTTCAACGGGACGGGTACGATCTCGGGTAACGATGACATCACCGGCAAGATCCTCGCCGACTTCATCACGGCCAACGTCTAATGGTCCTGATGTTCTGCCGTTCCGGGGTTGTCGATCGGGCCGGGGTTCTGGCTGGCGGCATACATCAGTCCCAGCATCAGCGCGATGGCGACAGCGACGATGGTTATTTTCGCGCGCGTCGAGATCATACGGCTGTCAGCCCGACACAATCCGAACACTCGCCCGGGCCAGAGCTTTCGATCTCACGCCCGCACGCATGGCAATGCCCGTCCTCGCCCAAAGCCGAGCGGAAAGCGGCCACTATTGCGTTGATGATGAAGCGCATTGGTGGAGTTTACCGCACCGCCCCAGCTTTGCAAAGTGTCGTCGCATGACCAGTTTGATTGAAGCGGCGGCCCTCGTCTTAGGTGGTGGCGGCTCAACCGTCTTTGCCCAAGCGATTGCCGGGTGGTGGAACGGGCGCAATGCCGAACACCGTAGCCAGCGCGACACCGACGTTAAGCTGGAGGAACACCGCGACAGCCTGACGTTCGACCTATTAGCAGCGGCGCGCGAGGAAATGGCCGCGCTCCGGTCGGAGGCGTCATCGCTTCGCCCGCTGCTGTTCCACGCCGCGCATCTGGAGGAAGCCCTAGACCACCTCTACGCCCTCCTCCACGCAGAGGGCGATATCGAGCGCTTGGCCGCAGAGCGCCGCGCCAAATCATTCCTGAGACGAATGCGCCCCGATCAGGGCGAGACTAAATAGCAACAGCATAGGGAGCAAGCTTTTGCCAACACCCCCGCTAGCGGACGAATTAGCGTTCGCGGCAGTCGAGGCCGTGCGCGAGCATGGTTCTGTGACAGCCGCCGCGCTCGCCTTGGGTATCCCACGGCAGACCTTTGACGGCAGATACAAGATCGGCGTTCAACGACAGGCTAAGACGGGGGTTGAGGCTCCTTACATCGTCAAGGGCACTAGCACCTATTTTGACAGCGACGGCAACGCTCGTGCGCAGTGGGTGAAAACGAGCGTAGACGCAGAGAAGCGCGCCGACATGATGCGCGCGGCAATCGAGGCGATGGCGGAAAAGCTTCCCCGCGTTCGCGCGCTCACGCCGCCCGCCGATACCAACGACGCACTCTGCAATCTCTACGTTCTCACTGATAGTCACGTCGGTATGCTCGCATGGGGCAAGGAGACGGGCGCCGATTGGGATCTAGGCATTGCCGAGCGCGTCTTGACTGGCTGCTTTATGCGCATGGTGGACGCCGCCCCGAGGGCGACAGAGGCCGTTGTCTGCCAGTTGGGGGACTTCCTGCACTTCGACTCCCTAACCGCTGTCACGCCCGCCCACGGGCACATTCTGGACGCGGACGGACGGTTCTCGAAAGTCGTTGCCATCGCCATTCGCGTGCTTCGCCGGGTGATCGATTACGCGCTCGCCAAGCATGACCGCGTGCATGTCGTGATGGCGGAAGGCAACCACGACGAAGCGTCATCGGTCTGGCTGCGATTGATGTTCGCCGCGCTCTATGAGAACGAGCCCCGCGTCATCGTCAACGATAGCGAGCTGCCGTACTACGTGCACCGCCACGGCGACACGATGCTGGCGTTCCACCACGGCCACAAGCGCAAGAACGAACAGCTTCCGCTCCTATTCGCCGCGCAATTCCCGGTCATGTGGGGCGCCACGACCAAGCGCTATTGCCACACCGGGCACCGGCACCACGAAGAAACCAAAGAGCAGGCGGGCATGAAGGTGACGCAGCACCCGACGCTTGCCGCCAAGGATGCCTACGCAGCGCGCGGCGGGTGGCTGAGTGAGCGCCAGGCATCCGCGATCACCTATCACAGCCGGTACGGGAAGGTCGGGGAAACGATCGTCACGCCCGAGATGCTGGAGGCAGCATGAGCGCCCTCAACACACAAGAGGGCGGCGACCATTATCGCAAGCTCCCAATCCAGCCCATCGAATACATCATCGCGAACAAGCTGCCCTTCATTGAAGGTGCGGTTGTGAAATACGCTACCCGCTGGCGCGACAAAGGCGGGATCGAAGACCTGAAGAAGGCCCGCCACTTGCTCGACATTCTGATCGAGCACGAGGGGCGCGGCGTCTTCGACTGAACCACCAAAGGACCGCGCCGATGACGCCAGAGCTATTGCTGTGGCGATCGTATCGGCTCGTCCGCCAGAGAAGGCCCTACGAAATGAAGTTCAAGCTAATCGAGGAATGGCGTTCCGCGTGGCGCTGGTGGAGCATGCGCCTTGCCGTGATCGGCTCGGCCGCTGTCGCCTATGTGCTGGCCTATCCCGATATCCTGCTTTCGACGTTGAACGCGCTGCCGCCTGAAATGCGCGCCGTGTTTCCGCCGTTCATGGGCTTTGCGTTGCTCGCGGTCGTTTCGATCGCTCGGCTGGTAAAGCAGGGGAAGCACGATGGCTGATCGCGCGAAGAAGGCGATCGGCGGTAGCCTTGCCGCTGCAACCGCTATGGCGCTCGCTATGGCCGTAGCATCGCTCAAGACCGATGAGGGTAAGCGCAACGTCGATTATCTCGACATAGCCCGCATTCCGACAGCCTGTTACGGTCACACCGGGGCAGGGGTGAAGGTCGGGACGCGCCGTTCCGACGCAGAGTGCGAACGCCTGCTGACTGACGACGCGCAAAAGCACATCAACGGCGTGCTGCTCTGTACGCCGGCACTGGCCTATCACCCGTACCAGCTCGCCGCTGCCACGCGCTTGACGTTCAATATTGGGCAGAGCGCCTATTGCGGCTCCACGATCGCGCGTCGGTTCAACGCGGAGGACTATCGCGGGGGGTGTGACGGCTTCCTCGCGTGGAACAAGGCGCGGATGAACGGCAAGATTGTCGTCGTGAAGGGCCTTGCTGACCGTCGGTCAAGGGAGCGGGCCATGTGCCTGACCGACCTATGATCACGTTCCTAGAGACTGTCGGCTCCTATCTCTGGCGCAACTGGCGCGTGGCGATCAGCATTGTCGTCGCTGTCGTCGCCGCATGGTTCCTTCACGGCATGGCTGTCACGTCCGCCTATAACCGGGCGTTCAACGCTGGCTGGGCAGCGCTGGCGAAGGCCAACGCCGACACCGCTAACAAGGCGCTTCGGGTCAACGACGCGGCTAAGGACAAGGCCGCCACAGAGCGCGTGAACGATACCGCGATCATCTCCAATCAACAGGACGCCCGCAATGTCGCTATTTCCGCCGCCCCGCCTTCTAGCACTGGCTCTGCTACTCGCGCCGCTAACTGCGTGCGCTGGACGCAACAGCATCCAGGTCGTTCCGATCGGCCCGCCGGTTGCTGATCTAGCGGTTGATGCCAAGCCGGTGATGCCGGATGCCGCGATCACAGACGACGCGGTGTCGGCTAAGTACGGCAGCGACGTGGAGGGCTGGGGAGATCGCGGCTGGGCTGCCGTAGCGCGCCTCTGCCGCTGGGCTCAAGCGAACCATATGCCGCACCCGGATTGCCCCACCCCCTAAGGCGCCGTGGACACGAGGCAAGTAACGACTCAAGCAGGGTGTCCACGGCGGGTTATGGGTGCCCGTGCGTTTCCAACATGTCGATATGCTTTTGCGCGACAGTCACCACAGCGCTATTGAGATTGGCCACTAGCGGGCGCAGGGCGGCGCTTTGTAGGTACATCTCCCGATCGATACTCGACCATGTGCGCTCGCGCTGGAAGTTCACGCCTAGTCGGTCCTGCACACCTTTTTCCATCCCTTCACCTTACTCCTTTCCTCTACCGAACGCAACTTGACGGGGAGGGGGTTATCTGTTAGCGATGGTGTTGGTCGCGGTGAACCGGAGACGGTAACGGAATCGGAAAACCCGCCAGACAAGCACCGGCCGATTTGGGGCAGCGGATACCCTGGAAAGCCCGCGAAAAACGGTCTGGATCGTGACCAACATGGCTGGAGACCGGGGAGCCCGCCACCGCGCGGCTACGGGCGCGATGAGTCTCCAGCCACTTCCTTTGTTGGAAACCGCGCTGCACGATAGCGGCATGAAATACGAACCCGACCCCGAATTCGGCATCCCCATCGGCCTCCCTCCCGAGATGATGCCAGATATACCCCGTATAAGAACGGCAAAGGAGGATGGAGAAGCTATCTACTTTGCGATGGCGAAAGCTGGGAAGCGGGAGCGGCGGCGCTAGGCGCGGCGCCCAACATTGCCGCGTAAATATCGCCGGGTGAGTTCAATAACGCGCTGATAGGTCCGCGCATGATCTTCGCGTCGCCGGCCTCGAACATCTCCATGGTCGGCTCAATCGGAACCAGTTTCCAGCCTTCGGGAATTTCCATCATATATCCTCCTAGCCTATCTCAGGGTTTGGGAGAGACGCCTTCGCAGCTGATTTCTTGCCGTCGCTATATGCGAGTAGAACGGCGACGATCAGGATCAGCAGCTGCCACCAATGATCAGCGGTTACCCCGATCAGCACGGATGCTGCAATTAATCTGACCATCTCGTCCTAATCCAATGTATAGCAGCAGCTATAAGGGTGAAAGCTAGTATCCATAGACCGAGTTCAACGAGGGTAGGGCCTATCATTGGGCGCGTCCTTCGGACCGGGCTACCCATGAACGGAGCCGCAAGCGTCTCCGCCTTCGGTGGGTATCCCTCGCGCTTCGAACTTCGCGCAAAAGAAGTCGGGTCCTGTCCATAGCTCGGCAATGTATTGGCTGCCGTCTTGCACAAAGGCCCGCTCTTTGCGGAATGCCTCGGTCATTGCCTTCGCCCAGCGCTCCCCAACATCATCGTAGAGTATTTCGACTGTCGGCTCGTTATCGGGATATTTTGGTACGCCAGCTGTCGCCTCATCCTGAATGTCCCATCGGGCGCGCACGGCGACACATTTCCGGAAGCCGGCCATCTCGGCCTCCCATTGGTCGCCCTTTTCCCAATGGCGGCATTGATCACAGCGCATAAGTTACCTCCATACGCGATAGCGATCGCAGCGCGGTATGGTCGCAGCGGCTTCTCCCGCGCCATATTTTGAATATATGCGACGAACTTACACCTAGGGAACGGGCGACAGATTTTTTGGACTCTCCGTTGGAGACACGGCAGATGACATCCGACACCTGCCGGTCGGTCAATTTAGCTTGCGGGTTTCGCTCTCCCAACAGGGCCGTTCCGTGCGCCCGCTTATCGGCCTCATTCATGCTTCTTGTTTTATAGCTTAAGTTCGATAGCCTAGCATCAAGTCGATCGCCATTTGAATGGGCAACCTGATGCCCATCCGGACGCTTGCCAAGAAACGCATGCGCCACCTCAGCATGAACGCGAATGGTCTTAGACTTTCCATCGGCATAAATGCCTACCGAGAGATACCCGTTTGTGTCGGGCCTCGTTGATAGTATTCTCCGTGGACCACGCACTCTTCCATCAGTGCTTACATCGTATCCGGGGTACCTAGTTGGCGCCCACTGCTCTATAGCTTCGCTCATTTTGATGACCTGTCTATGCTGTGCTGCGGAGACAACTTGTTGGCTCGACCGTAGGCAAGAGCGCGGGCCGTCAGGCATCGCACAGCCACTATTCCCTACCGATCGGAAGGGAACGGATAGCAGCGGCGATGTGCTCACCCGCTTCGTTCCACACCTCCATCTCGCGATCGGTCGGCGTATTGTAGCACGCGTTCTCCGCCACCTTCGCACAAGCCTCTCTGACCCTCTCGGCAGTTGTTTGCGTTTTCTGCAAAGAAGTGGCTTCGGCCGAGCAATTTGCGTTTTCTGCAATTTGCTCCCCTGGTATCGGCGCTACGTCGAGCATGGCGGTCAGGGCGGAGACGGGATAGATCTGCACCGATCCCGGTTCGTACATGCTCTCGACTGCATAGCCGAGCGCCGTGAGATCGGTGCGATACCAGCCCCGGACATGCCCACGCCAAGATGCTCGACCCTTCTTCATGACGAGATCGCCCAGCTTGAACTCCGCGTCTGCCGGCCACCCCTCTAGCTGCTGTGCAAAGGCGAGGAACACGTCAGCCTGTGCCCGATTGCGGATCGTCTTTGCCTCATCGAACTTCACGATCTGCGACAGATTCTCGCCCGGCCAATTGACCTCCGGCTCGGCTTTGGACGTGTCGATCACGTAGTAGCTGTCGGTCTTCGCATCGAGACATTCGATCCGGATCGCGTTCGCAAGCTCAAGCGCCCTTAGCGCCCGTTCAGCATCATCCTTCATGGGAGGAGTCCTTGAGGGTGGCGCCACGCTTGATGCAGCCGCGTTCCGAGCACGCGATCGGGTGATTGCACCGTTCGCCGGGTACGTCGCAGACCCCTCCGCTCTGGCGGCTGGACTGTTTCGCATCATCCTTCATGGGGCGCTCCTAGTGTTGCGCGTCGGGCGGCATCACCCATCTCGAAGCGTGCATCACCGATGCTTGGGCGGCGGTCGTAGACGGCCATCGCGAAGCAACATGACTGGCACCAACGATAGGTCACCAGTTCGCCCTCTGCGCGCTCGACCATGACGCGATTACGGGTTCCCGGCTCGCAGGAACCGGCACACGTGTGGCATGTTCCGCCCTTCCGGTTCGTCACCATCTTGTCGGACAGCGCAACCTCACCATCGCCGAAGTCGCGACGAATAGCCCCGCCTCTGGATGCCTCGTAATTGCGGTACCGTTCAATTGGAATGCGTCGCCATTCAACCATTGAACCGCTCCGTTTCGCTCTCGTGAACGGAACCCGTTCCGGTTTCCGCCCTCCGGGCTTCGATCGCTTGCGCGTATGCGTCAGCCAGCATCCGCAGGTCGCCGATGGTCGGCGTTTCCGGCGCTCCGCAGGGCGGGTTAGCGGTCGATGTGAGGCAGGGCCGATAGTTCGGCTCCGGGTCGTGCATGAAGATGCTACCAGGATAGCGCGGCGTGCCTCCGGCGTAGTGCGGCACTGCCGCCGCGAACTTGGCGACGAACGGGGCGATAAGGTCGAACGCCTCTTCCGCCCGACGGCGCGCCTCTCGGTCGCGTTCCGCCTGCCGATACAGGTTGAGCTGCGCAGCCTCGGCCCTTGCCACTGCCCTGCACGCCGCGCAGGTCACGTTATCCGATTGGTCGGTAAAACGGTGCGGGAAGGTATACGGCGTACCGCACAGGGATGTTTCATCCTCGGCGACCTTAAGGTGCCACGGACCGTCCGCGTTAGGGATCGAAACCGAAGGCGACGACGGAACGGCGTCGTGCGGAGCATGAGAGCCCGACGGCGAAGCCGGAACGCAATTATCCGTCACTTTTCATATCCTTATCCATGTCAGGGGAAGGTGAAGGGGGTGTGGCGAGGGCTTCGGCAGTCAGTGCGTGGGCTCGCCAATCTGCTTCCGCGAAAGGCTCCCCGTCGATCCCGATGCGACTTGCCCAGCCGCAATCGCACACCCATTTCACTTGGCGGAACGCGGGCACAATCTCTCGGCCGTGATGGCCAGCCACCGATGGACGCGGCATCGCAACCAGTTGTTGGGCGGAGCGTAGCCCGAGATATGCTGCGGCTCGGTAGTGAGCGTGAACAGGGAGGTTCGCCAAAGCCGCGAATGCCTCACCCAAGCCAGATATTTCGTCGTCAGCGTCCGTCACAATCCCTCTCCTATTGCTCGGAGGCTGGCGGCGGTGATTGCGCGGGCGGTTCGGCCAATCTCGTCATCGCCAGATGCGCGGCCACGAACGCATAGGTCGTCGTTGACGCCGTAGCTGGCCCCATCGTTTGGCACGATGTACGCAGACCCGTGGCCAGTCGCGATGACGACGTTATGTGGTCGCCCGCACTGGTAACCCACCAGCGACATGGCACTGTCTATCGAATCGGTGACCGGCGTAGCGTGCGGCACGCCCGACTTTCCCGTCACCTTCCTGCCGTTATGCGGCGGCTCGCGGTATTCGACCTGCGTTAGCCCATCGCCGAGAGCAAGGTGTCCGACGTACCGAACACCCTTCAATGCGCACCAGATCAGCGCGTCAGTTTCCCGACACGGCCCGCTCAACGCCTCAACTTGCTCAGCCAGGCTTCGTAGCGTTTCCCGGTTAGTCATGACCCGACAGTCCTTTCTGCAAATCTTTCTGCAAACATGACTTCGGCGCGGAAATTTCGGGCGTGCAGAAAGGAGGTGCGCCCAGGGGCATGAAGCCAGAACCAGCGCAGGACGGGCAGTTTCCACCCAGATAGTCGCGCTTGGATTCGAACACCCATCCGTCGCCGTGGCATTGCTTGCACCACAGATCAGGCGACGCGCCGAGCAGGCATGGATCGCAATCGCCGCACGCCATCGGGTGGCCGGCAGGGTGATGCGAAACAGCGCACCTGTTGTGGACACGCTCACCCACGCGCGCCTCCCTCATTCGAGGGGTTGGGGAGAGGGCGGTTCATGCTGCCCTCCGTTGCGCATGTGACATATTCTGGGTCTGATCCATTTCAGACCCATGATTTGTGACAAACCCGCCCCATTGATCGGCCATCGCTGCCGCAATTCCTGGATAGAACCGCGCCCGCTCCTTGCCGCGATCGGCGCCCGGCGACATGAAGAACACCCGCTCCCGCTCAGCGCGGGGCAGCGTCATCATGTGTTCGTAGACGTTGTCCGTTTCGGTGAGGCGCGGAAGGCCCCACAAAGCGAGCCCGGTCTTTTTCTGCTCGGGGTGACCGTGCTGCCATGGCTGGACGTACTGAACGTCTGCAACAAGCTCGCGGCGCAGGATCGGGAAGATGACGCTGGCAGGATTCTCGACGGCGACATGCTCGGCATTGGCCAGAGCAAGCTGCACAGTATCTACAGACCAGTCGATCGCCGCCAGCCGCTCGTCGTGCTTCGCTTTGCCGGCGCCGTAGTGCTTGTTACCGCACACAGCCATCGCGGTGCAGTCGATGTGCAGCACAATGAGCGACCACCAGCGGGACGTGATCGCAACCCGAACATCGCCCTGGATATGCCAGTGCTGTTCACCCTCAGTCGGCAGCAGATCGCAGGACCATGCATCGAACCCAAGTGCCCGGAAAGCGTCGCGAACCGTAGCGCTGTATTCACAGCCGATGAGAACGGGCCCGCTCATGCCCTTTCCCCATCATTCAGGATAGAAGTGAGACTAGGGTTGGCATTAAGCCGCTCGATCTCTGCTTCGATCTCAGGGCAGCGGGTGAACCATTCGCCGTGGAGGCGGTGGGCTGCGAACTGGCGGTGGTATTCACGTTCTAGCGACGGCGCTGCTTGCACCGATGCCCACAGCCGTAGCGGGTAGGCATTGGCCAACCGCAGGTCGCGCAGGCGGGTATTGACGCGCGCGGCGAAGCCAATCTTGATCGGCCCGCCCTCAGGACCAGCGAAGTAGATCGTGGCCGTCGCTGGCATTGGTCGCAGAAGACGCGGGGCTTCGAAACCCCCGCCAGCAAGGGTAACGATGACCTGTTCGATCAATTCGCCATTGTCACCAGGAACCATCTTGCCGGTGTGCGTGACTGACGCTTCACCGCCCATCCGAACGATGTAGGGTGAGGTGTCGCGGCTCATAGCGAGGCACCTTTGACCATGGCGGTCTGAGGCTTATAATGGGAACAATCCATGACGCGCTCCAATCGCGTTGTGGCGCCCTCGCTTGCTGGCAGGCAGGCGGGGGCAAAAACCCGAGAGGTTCGGGTGGTTCGACTTGTACCACCAACACGAACGCAAACGGAACGAAGCAAGCCTATAGTGGCGAAATCTCCAGCGCGGTTGGCTGGAAAACCCCAAAGTGGCTTACTGGTCCTACGTTTACACCGAGAATGCCGGGGGTTCAAGTCCCTCACCGCCCACCACGCTTTTCCGCCATTTTTGGCGATGCACCCGAGAGGTTCGCGTGGTTCCAATGTACCACCGGATGCTATCGATTGAGCGCATCCGCCGCGTCTTGCTGGTACGCTGGGCTGTACCGGGCGTAGTGCTTTTCCGCGATCCGCACCGTTGTGCCGAGCCGCTGGGCAATCTTGTCCATCGATATATTCGCGTTGGCCATCCAGACGCCAGACGTGTGCCGAAACACATGCGGGGAGCATGGAACACCCGATCGCGCCGCAGCGGCTCGGATAGCCTTCTTGATGCTCTTCACCGGTTGGCCGCTGTACTCGATCACATGGTCTGACTGTCTGGCCTTGTACGCCGTCTCCAGTGCCTCCACGGCCAATTGGTGCAGTTTCACGGTCGTGCGGCGCTTGTTCGTTATCTCGCGCCCGGCGGGGTTCAAATCGACCGTCCCGATCGTCAAGTCTACGCGGTCCCAGGTGAGATCCAATATCGCGCTCATCCGCGCGCCCGTCCACACCGCTAGGTTGACGAACAGCTTGACGTGCGGCGCGTCGATCTTCGCAACCAGTGTGTCGCGTTCCTCGGGTGTTAGAAACCGATCGCGAGGTTTCGAGTCTGGCGGCATCCATAAGGCCGGCGCATCCTTCTTGAGGTGAAACCGGAGGCATGCGCGCAAAAACTCCAGCTCGGTTTTCACGGTGCTGTTCGCCATGCCCGCTTGCTTGCGCGCCTTGTGATAGGCGCGGCAGTCGTCGCGGGTTATCGCGGTCGCCAGCCGGTGCCCGAAATGCGGCGCCAGCGCCTTCCATAGGCTGTCGAAGCGATCCTTGCGGGACACCTCGCGTTGCCGGTCTGAGACGTAGGCTGGCCATAAATCCTCTACTCGCTCGCTTGCCGGGGTTGTCCGCTGGCGCCAGATTTCACGAGCGCGAGCCTCCGCGAGCCCTCGGTCATCCGTACCAAGCGCGACCCGAACGCGGCCGGATCGGTTGTCTGCGGTGACTTTGTCGGGGTCATTGTAGGCAAGGGAGAATTTCCCTCGGTGCATGACGATTCTGTAATCTGACATTCGTAGCGCTCGACCTCATTGGCAGGGATGCGAATCAGCTTCCCCAGCCGGAAGCCGCCCAACTCTCCACCGTGATACATGCGCCGAACAGTCTCCGCGCTGCAATCCCAGCGCTCAGCGAGCGTTTCTGGCGAGAAGGGTTTGGGCGCTGTCATCCCTGAATGTCCTTGGGGGGAGGGGCTGCCTTCAGGTAGAAGGGCGGGAACCCATCAGCGCCGTCGTCAATGACGAACTTGTCCGAGTGGTGACGCATACCGATCACCTTGCATCCGAAGCGCTCTAGCTGCTTCGCGCGCTGGCTGTCGCCGCTCGCCAAATACCGCGCCAAAAAGACCAACCACTCCTGATCGCTCAGGCAATCAGCGTAATCGTGGTTCAGTTCGATAAGGGTTCGCATGCTCACAACACCGCCCTCCGCTTGATCCTCTGTAACCTGGTCATGATACGACACTCCGCAGCGCGCCGACGCGAGGAAAAACGCGGCAACCCTGCGCTTCCCAATAGGCGCGGCCCGTTTCGATCAGGTCTCGGTCAGCGGCGCGTAGCTCTGCTTCCAGCCGATCGCGCTTTTCGATCTTCTCTCGAATGTCGTCCTTGGTCGGTGTCATCATCTCGACGGGAGGACTTATTAGGCCCTCCCGCTCCCTAGGAAACTAAGCAGCGAATGCCTCAATGGCTTCGCGTAAATCGTTGTCAGCAACAGGCAGCCACCAACGTTGGACAGCGGCGATTGCCTGTTCGTAGAATGCTTCAAAATCGTCCTGCGCCATGTTCTCGAAAGCGATGCTGTCGGGCACGAACACTTCCCGCTCGGCCTTCGGATGCAGCAGCTTCCACGACCCGTAGCCAAGCACGGCCTTGAGCCCGAGCAAGGCGTCATCGGCCGATGAGAACTCGTCTCGATTGTCCGCCAGCAATGCCAAGAGCGCGAACAGCTTGCGGTGATGAGCAGCGTTGCGCGGGCGCCTGCCTTTCAATTCTACGCGCTGGCCAATCTTGGTCTTGGCGTGGAACGCGCGGGCAGCAGCGGACACCGGGATAAAGCCCTGTACCGTCTTGGCGAAGTGGAGCGGGGCGATGCGATCAGCCATAGGGGTCATCTAGCTTTTGACGGTGTGGGGACGCGCGGAAGAACTCTTGCGCTTTCGCGAGCATGTCCAAGCCGTATTTGCGTGAGAACGTCTGTTCGCCCCGATGGCTTTCGGCGTGATGATCGCGGCAAAGACTGATCGTCATCGCGTCGCTGCTTTTCTCGCCCATGCCTCCGCTCCACGCCCGGCTGACATGCGCGACCTCGATCGGCATCAGTTGGCAGCCAGGGACAGAGCAATAGTGACCCCTGACCCAATCGCGATGCGCAGTTGAGCGCAGCCGCAGCTTGGGTTTGAAGTGGTCAGCCTTGAGGCGTTGCGGCAGCATTACCGTGCCCGATATTCCAGCGCCGGATCGCACGACGCGAAGGGTACGTCGTCATCCAGGTCGGCGTTCTGTGTCGGAGCGCCTCGGCTGCCATCAGGTTCGCTCCGATCGCCACCAGCGGGGTTCGGCCCGTCGAGCATGACCAGCACGCCGCCGAAGCCCTGCAACACGATCTCGGTCGAGTATCGATCCTTGCCGTCTTGGTCTTGCCATTTCCGGGTTTGCAGGGCGCCCTCAATATAGACTTTCGATCCTTTGCGAAGGAACCGCTCGGCAACGCCGACAAGCCCTTCGGTGAAAATCTTCACCGTGTGCCATTCGGTGCGTTCCTTGCGCTCGCCGCTGCTACGATCCTTCCATTGCTCGGACGTTGCGATACGGAGTTCGGCGACCTTGCCGCCATTCTGGAAAGATCGGACTTCGGGATCACGCCCCAGGTTACCGACGAGAATTACCTTATTGACCGATGCCATTACGCTGCCTTTGCGGTTGGAGATTTTAGCCAGTCGCGGGCGGGCTCAAGCTCGCCAACGGTGAAGTCTTTCATGGTGTTCTTGCCGAAGTGCCGGCACAGTTCCGCGACGCCGACAGACTTCTCGGCATGACCGATTAGCCAGTCGCGCTGCTTGTCAGTAATCTTGGCGTTAGGGTCGGGCTTGATATCCTCGACGTTCGATTGCGACTTGTCGTAGAGCGCTAGGCCGAACGGGTTGCCGAAGGTCATCAGGGCGCGCTTCATCGCGTCGGTCTCAGCTTCCTTCAGGGCGCTTTCGTGAGCCTGCCCAACGTCCTTGTCGATGCCCTGGCCGAACCCGCAGCCATCGCGGACGACAGTGCCCACGGTGATGCGGACGCGAGCGGAGTAATCGACGCGCATTTTGCCATTCACTTCGCGCGGCTCTCCGAGCTGGCGCAGTTCGATCATTTCGCGCTGCCATCCGTCGAAGCCGAAAATACGATTTGCCTCGGCGATTGCGTGCCAGCCCTCGATATAGCTGACCTTGCCGCCGCCTTGGTCGCGTTGGGCGACATGGGCGCGGTTAAGCGGTGCTTCCAAGAGTTGGATCTGATCGGGCGTCATGCCGCTCTCCGCTCTTCGTTGATTGCGAACCCAGGGATAACCCGAGCGCCCGCATGGGTGTCGCGTTGTGCTTGATCGACCAGCCATGCTTTCAGAGCTTCGGGTTGATGCTCGCGGTAGTGCTTGAGCGCCGCGACAGGATCGACCAGTTGGGCAGTCCAATATGACCGCAGGCCGATCGCGCGGGTTCCGCCAGTGGCGTGCGCCTTTGCTTTACCAATTTTGCCGGCAGCCTTACCGAGCGCGTCCGCCTCCTTGAGCAGCGCTTCGGCATATTCCTGGCTGGCTAGATCACCGACCGGAACGCTCTGTCGGGCCGCCATGGCTGCCTGCCGCGCTCGCTCGGCATCTGCTTCAGCCTTTGCCGCAGCTTCGCGCTGCGCGGTCTCCTTGGCCTCCAGAAACGGCGCCAGGGCCTTCCTACACACGTCAGCCACAAGATCGCACTTGGCGAGCAACGGCTTCCATGCGGTCTGGACTGCTGCCGCCGCGTCGTCGTGGGGCTTCTTCTCGGTTGTCCGCTGTGCGTCCGCGTCCTTCTTCGCTTGCCGCGTCATATCGAGCAGCTTGGCGACCACCTCCGCATCAGCGTCCGACTTGACCCCGGCGCCGTCCAAGATACCCTTGGCTTCGTCGTAGAGGTCATCGATATGCATACCCATCGCTTCTACGGGTGGAGCGTTCGGGATCATGCCGCCCTCCGTGCCAGACGGAACGCCAGGCGCTCGATAGCTTGCTCGGGAGTAGCGCCAGTCTGAAACACACCGCGATTGACCTGATAGTCTATGCGGTTGTCAGGATAGGCGAGGAAGAAGTGGCCGCCGGGTAGCTCTGCGTACTCTGCACGCTCTACCGTGAAGCCGGTTGCTTCGTCATGCCAGATGGCTGGTTCACTCACCATTGTTAGGGTCTTTCTGAATGAGTGCGGCGCTGGCTATTTTGGCGCTTTCTTTCTTGGCCACCGCGTACCCGTCTGCGAAGGTATCTTCCCCGCCATCGATTTCGTGGGTTGCCTCAGCGACAATTTGCTCAAGCGCCTTTCTCAGTCTCTCTGTATCGGACATGATGGCTATCCTTGTGAGGGTGGGAGGGGAGGTGTTTGGGCGTCTGCGCTTTGCGCACCGCTCTGGCGGGCTTCGCCCTGAGCCACGTTCCGTGTCTCAGCCGTGCCGGCGCCTGCCGCTGACGCGATCAATGGCATACTGAAGCCGGCCGCGTTGCGGTGACCGCCGCCGCCAAAGATTGCCGCCACAGCCGACACATCTTGGCGATCGTCACGACTGCGGAGGCTCCACATGCGCTTGCCCCTGCTTTCGAACCACATGGCGGAAAATGGGGCGTTGGTGTGCTTGTCTAGTAGGGCGTGCCCCACCTCGCTTGCGAACATGGGCGGGCAATTGACCACGATTGGGTTATGTTCGGCCAACCCCTCATAGCTGGCGAATGACGCGATCTCTTCGACCTTGGCGTCAAAGAAACGCTGCATCGCTCGCGCCTCGGTCATAATTTCGTGTCCGTCGCGGCCATCCTCCAATTGCTGTGCCAGCAACTCGAAACGGTCGAAACTGAACGGCTCGGCACGTAGCCAAAGTGAAAACGGCTTTGTATCTTCCATAGTGAAGCGCCACAGATCGCGGTCTTCGATCAATTTGATGAGCATCGGGACCGTCTCATCATGGCAAAACTCCCAAGCCAGACGGGCGCCAGACTTGTTCATGTCGAACAGCGCTGCGATCGGTTGGCCGACGAACTCGTCATTCTGTGCCACCGCCTTCATGGGCGCGTCACCGGCCCAGAACTCGCCAGACACGTCGTCGATTGCCCAATCGTCCAAATCTGCTTGCGCTGTTTTGTGGTGATCGAGAACGATGACCGAACTCGCGGCCCTGCCCATTTCGCGCAGAACGTCCCGCTTATAGCTGAAGTCCACCATGAGAACGTGCTTACCGGCCACATCGGGCGGCGCTTCTCCGTAGTTGGCGGGCACGTACTGGCAGGCATCGCGCCAGCGCATCCAGCACGCCCAGGCCGCGCCGAAGCCGTCCGCACAATGATCGTGATAAATAACGATGTCGGGCTGATATACGGTCATGCGGATTCTCCTTCGCGATAGTGGCCGGCGCCCGGCAGGGCCGAGACAACTTGTTGGCTCGGGGTCGAAGACCCGCCAGAACGGCGCGAGCAAGGCGAGCGCATCGCCCGCTCTTCCATCATTTCTTCGTATGCCTTCCGAGCAACATTCCCGTTAGTTTCCATCCATTTACTATTAGGACCAGGAATCTCCAGGCTATCGAAAAGCCGGTCTATGAAACTCATCGCTCGTTCCAATATCCAAAGTTCAACCCACGATCGGCAGTAAAGAAGGGGGTCATGAGGACTTTGCCAGTTCGACAAGGCGAGCCGTGACGACGGGGCTAAGTTGCACCGTTCTGACATGACGCTGGATCACTGACCCGCGCACTACGTCGATCTGGAAATCCTCATCGGCCGCCGCGTCGATCGCATCAGCTTCCGCGCGCAACATTTTAGCGCGGTGGCGGATGTGTTCGATCATGCCGGCTGCCGAAAGCTCTCCCCATTCCGCTAGGCCGCTACCAAACTTGGAGGTTGGCAAATGAATGGTCGTGAGCAAGGGTGCAGCCATTACAAATATCCACGGTTGAGCGCCCTATCCGGCGCAAAGAAGGGATCGACAGGCTCAGCACATTCCATTGCGCGAGCATCGGAAGCCCATGCTTCCTCTGTTTCCTGCCAGAGGGTCAGGTCGATGATGGAGAGGCATTCAAGACACGTTCCGTCTTCATCCATCTCTGACATTGCTGTGCAGGAGGGACAGTAACGGAGGGCGTTGTGTTCGGTCAGGGTGGCGGGCGCGTTCACTTCGACGCCTCAGCGATAAGGCGAGCGATCTGCTGATTTGCTGCCGTAATAGCGGCCGTCATTCGCGCGGAAAGCTCGTCTTGCGCGGCTCTGCGTCGGCGTTCGTACTCGCCAGCGATACCGCCAATCGAGTCACTCACGCGCTCTGCCGTCGCCTTGTCGGCGAACGACCCAACAACCTCAAGGATGCCGCACTGGCGGGGATAGTTGGCGCCGACGAACTTGACCAATCGCGGGGTGACCTTCTCGGCCTGCTTCATCTCGACAGCAACTTTCTGATATCCAGTGGCCGATCGGAACAGCACCCAATCGCCGCGCGATGGGATTGAAGCCTCTGGTCGAGACGGCGAAGCTGGCTCGATCGGCGCAGCCGACGAAAGCCCGGTCGGCAACGCCGACGCGCCACTATCCTGCCCCTCTTCTAGGTGAGCGTGAGCGGTCAAGCCAACGACGCCTTACATTCGTTGACGGTCGAGAAGACTTCACCAGCATTGCGCGAGCCCTTGGGCTGATACTGGAAACCGGCGCGAACGCTGCGGATGGTCCCGACTTCAGATCCGTCGAGATATACGACTATCCCGCGAGCCAGCTTTTTGTACGTAAGGGCCATATTCCGCCTCCAACACTCTGATCGTGTTGAAGGGGTGTTACCGATAATCGGTTATGACGTCAATACCGAATTTCGGTTATTTTGGTTTGGATGCATTTTTCCCGGCGAGGACGAAGCGCGCGGACCAATATAAGAGAAGGGCGGCCAGCCACCCTATAACGCAACACGCCAGGGCAAAGCTGAACGCTAGTTGCCACATATTGCCCTCGGCCGCCGACACACGCTCAAACCCAGCCTTCGAGCTGTCATAGCAACGACGCCAGGCCGTGTTGAACTTGTCGATCGGGACGTTGTAGACGGCGCGATAGCAAAGGTCGGCAGATGAGTAGACCAACCCCGTGCGCTCATGCTCGTCGCGGTGCTCGAACCAGTAGGTTCCGATCGGCAGCCACCAGAGCGACAGGATTAAGCAAAGGCGGACATACCAGCCCAGCCTCAAAGTGGTGAACCCGTCCAGACAACGCGGCCCAATACGATGAAGTCGCAATCGCTCACCAGAAAGGACTGGTGATCCTCGTTATCCGACATAGGCTCAAAGCGCGGCGGCTTGGCCCGATACGCCTTCACCGTCACTTCATGCTCGCCATTCTGGATAAGGTAGCACTTGCTGTCCGTGAGAGACTTTTGGCCAGGGTCAACAACGATCCACCCGCCATCGCGGATTAGCAAGTTCATGCTGTCGCCGACGACCTCAACCGCGAAAGCTCGGTTGCTGGCAATGCCGGCGGGTATGGTCATCCGGGGGCCTGGCATGTCCACAGCTTCGCGCCAACGACCGGCGGACGCCATCCCTATCACCGGCACGCTCTGGACGCCCACAGCTCCTTCAGGGGCCAAGCGCAGGAAGTCGTAGATCTTGGCGGCCTCGGCAATCTGTACGCGGCGCTCGCCCTTGAAAATCTTTGCCAACGCGGACTTATGGGTAAGCCCGATCGCCTTGGCCAAGGTTTCCTGAGTGACGCGCTGATCGCGCATCGCCTCCCTAACGCGGTCCAGATCAAATGCGGGTTCAGCCATAGACCGATTATGGCGCTCATCCAAAATTCCGAAATCCACCAAAAACGGTAACGACGGCTCTTGCAAAGAGTACCGATAATCGGTAATAGATGAGCTATGCATGTAGTTCACACGATCTTCAAGGCGTTCGGTGGCACAAGCGCGATTGCCGATAAGGCGAACGTGCCGCAGCAAACCGCGAGCTATTGGAAGACAAGAGAGCCGCCAGAAATTCCGCCATCGCAGCGCCTTGGCGTGATGCTGGCGGCTCAATCAAATTCGGTCGAGCTACCGGCCGACGCGCTGAAATATCTCCAGTCGCGTGATCGCACGCCGCCGGCAGCGCAATGCTAGACCGGGCCACCGATAACGATCCTGCCGCCGGGCAAGTGGGCAATCTTTTGCCCGTCAGCTGCGCACATATCCAAAGCAACGGATTGCGCGCGGGCAAGGTTG
>Ga0068856_100000523_pt1 | contig 42440 bp, 41 predicted proteins | sample KBSCornC62_FD_66595 | JGI IMG/M metagenome (GOLD analysis project Ga0068856, IMG submission 66595) | Corn rhizosphere microbial communities from Kellogg Biological Station, Michigan, USA - KBS Corn C6-2 | ecosystem: Host-associated > Plants > Roots > Rhizosphere > Soil ...
CTGGCCTTTTTTCCTGCCGTGACGAACATCGCCACCGGCGATCAGGTGGTGTGGAATTGGAATAACACCGTCAATCAACATTCCACGACAGACACGGGCGTTTGGGATTCCGGGCTCCATCCCAACCCGTTTGCGTTCACCAATACATTCAATACGGCGGGCACCTTCCCGTATTTCTGCTCACTTCACTCCGGTTTTGGCATGACCGGCTCCATCATCGTCAGTGCGCCCAATTTACCGCCCGTCGTCACCATCACCAACCCGTCGTCTGGCACCGTTCTGGCCGCGCCCGCCAACCTGACCATTCAAGCCTCGGCGACGGACGACGGCTCCGTCACCAACGTGCAATTCCTCGTCGGTTCCGTCGTGGTAACGAATCAGACCGCTGCGCCCTACTCTGCCACAACCAACAACCTCGCCGCCGGCAGCTACACCCTTTCCGCCATCGCCACCGATAATCTCGGCGTCAAGGCCACGAACGCAGTTACCCTTTCCGTCGTCACACCGGTGACGATCACCATCAGCGCACCAGCGAGGACCTCCGCGAGCAATTTTCAATTCAGTTACGCTGCCAACGTTGGGTTACGATATGTCATCCAGCGCTCGACCAATTTGCTCGTCGCCGACTGGCTGACGCTGGCGACGAATACCGCCGCCGCCAATCCCGCTAATTTTGCCGACACGAACGCGACGACCAGCCCCGGCTTTTATCGCGTCGGAAGATTGCCCAATCCGTAAGCGGGCCGCCGTTTGGTTTAACTGTGTTTAACGAATCAATATGAACTCTCAGTGGTTATGGCGACTTTTCACCAGCGCATTGCCGTTCAGTTTATGGATACTGAGCTTGTCCGGTGTCCGATCCGCCGAATTGCCACCCGCTTCAAACCAAGACGCTGGCAGCGTCCTGTGTTTCGCAACTCGCGGTGTGGTGCAGGAAGTCCGGCCGGCCGAACAAACCCTCGTCATCCGCCACGAAACGATCACCAATTACATGCCCGCCATGACCATGCCGTTCCGGGTCCGAACCTCCGCAGAAATGGCCGGTTTGAAACGCGGCGATGAAATTGCCTTTCAACTGTTCGTCACCGAAACCAATAGCTGGGTGCAGCACATCGTTAAAACCGGAAAGGTGGCTTTGCCGGAAATCAAAACGCCTGCCACCCCGCCACGGGAGATGAACGCAACCGCCCGCTCGCACCATCCGTTGCTGGATTACAAATTCACGAACGAACTGGGACAAGCCGTCAGCTTGAACGATTTTCGCGGAACCGCCCTGGCCATCACGTTCTTCTACACCCGCTGCCCGATCCCGGAATATTGTCCGCGCCTCTCGAAAAATTTTCAGGCCGCCACCCAAAAGCTCATCGCACGACCCGACGCGCCGACCAACTGGCATTTTCTTTCCATCTCGTTCGACAGCACCTTCGACACTCCCGAAATGCTCAAGGTTTATGGCGCATCGTATCAGGCCGACCCGGCGCACTGGAGCTTCCTGACCGGCCCAGCGGAACAAATCGGCGAACTCGCCCGGCAATCCGGCCTGACCTACGAATCCACCAACGGCATCTTCAATCACGACTTTCGAACCTTGATCGTTGATGCCGCCGGTCATTTACAGACGGTTTTCCCCACCGGCGGCGATCTTTCGGACGCCATCGTTGAAGAAATTTTGAAAGCAGCTTCGGTCACCAATGCGAGCGCAGCCGGCATTCCTCGCTGACAATCTGACATCGGTTCGATTTCCCCCTTGATACGCCAAGGCGGATTGGTTACGCGTAAGCCGAAATGAAATTCGGCATCAACACGTTCCTGTTCACTTCGCCGTTCACGAATGCGAGCACCAAACTTTTCCGGCAGTTCAAGGCGTGGGGTTTTGACGGTGTGGAAATCGCGGTGGAAGACCCGAAAAAGTTCGACGCTCTATTCGTGCGCGCGGAATTGGACCAGCACAAATTGATTTGCACCTCCGTTTGCGCGTGCTTCCCGCCATCGCGGGATTTGCGCGGCACACCGGCACAGCAACGCGCGACGATTGCCTACATGAAGCAGCTCGTGGACATCGCCGGCGTGCTGGGCACAAATATTGTGATCGGCCCGCTCTATTCGGCGACCGGCCGCGCAGATGCCGTGCCGGCGGCGGAATACAAAAAGCAATGGCGCACCGTGCGCGGTCATTTGAAAACCATCTGCGCCTACGCCGAAGCGCACGGGAAAATTATTTGCATGGAGCCGCTCAACCGGTTCGAGACGGATTTTATGAACACAGTGGAGCAAGGCTTGCAAATGATCGCGGACGTGAAGAATCCGGCGCTGAAACTCCTGCTCGACACGTTTCACATGAACATCGAGGAGAAAGATCCCGTCGCCGCCATCCGGCGCGCGGGCAAGCACGTCGGGCATTTTCATGCGAGCGCGAGTGATCGCGGCACGCCCGGCAACGACCACGTGGACTGGCGCGGTGCAGCCCAGGCTTTGCGCGACATCAATTATCAAGGCGCGGTGGTCATCGAATCCTTCACGACCGATGTGAAAGTCATCGCCCGCGCCGCCGCCATCTGGCGAAAGATCGAGCCCAACCGCGACGAGATCGCCCGCGACGGCGTGAAGTTCTTGAAGAAAACCTTTGCTGCCGTAAACTCCAAGCGCACCCCATGAAAAAACTGTTCCTCGCCCTCACGCTGCTGTCGTTGTTCGTAACCGCCCAAGCGTTCGCCGCCGATAAAAAAATCGTCCTCATCGCCGGCAAAGCCAGCCACGGTCCGGGCGAACACGAACACAACGCCGGCTTGTTGATGTTCCAAAAATGTCTGGCGTCCGTTCCCGGCCTCAAGGTCGTGGAGATTGCCGGCGGATGGCCGACGAACGAAGCCGTGCTGGATGACGCAGCAGCGATTGTGATTTACAGCGACGGCGGCGACGGCCATCCGGCGTTACAGGACGACCATCTCAAAACTCTTGGCGCGCTTATGGAAAAAGGGGTTGGACTCGCGTGCCTTCATTACGCGGTGGAGCCGACGCCGGCGAAGGGTGAAAAAGAATTTCTCGCGTGGCTCGGTGGCTGTTTTGAGATCAACTGGTCGGTGAATCCCATTTGGGAAGCGCAGTTCACATCCTTGCCCAAGCATCCCATCACTCGCGGCGTGCAGCCGTTTACTCTACGGGACGAATGGTATTTCAACATGCGCTTCGCGGACGGAATGAAAGGTGTTACCCCCATCCTCACCGCGGTTCCACCGTCATCCACCATGAGCCGCCCCGATGGCCTGCACGAGGGCAATCCCGCTGTGCGCGCGGCAGTGGCGGCAGGCAAGCCGCAGACGGTGGCGTGGGCGTTTGAAAATACGTATGGCGGACGCGGCTTCGGATTCACCGGCGGCCATTTCCACAGGAACTGGGCGAACGCGAACATGCGCAAGCTCGTGCTCAACGGAATTCTGTGGACGGCCAAAGTCGAGGTGCCCAAGGATGGCGTGGCTTCCGAAGCAACGGCCGCCGATCTTGCGACAAACCTCGACGTCAAAACGCCGAGACCAAAGAAGTAATGATCACTTCGCGGCGTAGCCCGGCTTGGGTTTGCCGTCGGTGTCCAGTTTGTCACAAGCCCAGAGCATTCCACGCGTGACGAGGTCTAGATAGCGCGCATCCGCAACCGTTTCGTTGTTGTGGCCGATGGTCGTGGAGAAGACGCGGGTTTTGCCTTGGTAAATATTTTCCCACGCGACCACAAAATCATTCGTCCGCTGCGGTTCGCCGGCCTTGTTCTTGATGACCTGCGTGCCGTGCGCGAGCGCGTGAGCGGTGGGGAAAATCTGCACGTTGTTGTAATGCTCCTCGCGAATCGTTGTCCAGTCGGCGAGACCAGTGGAGACGGCGTTGGTCTTGTCGGTGAAGGTAATGGCAATCGGCTCCTGCGGGCCGTGGCCACTGGATTGGAGACCGAGGTATTCATACCAGCGCGAATTGTCAGCGCCCGCCATGACCGGCTTGGTGAATTCGCCGAAGCGGTAGCTGTGCATCGCACAATGCAGATTCACGCCGGGGATGCCGTCCTGATGCGGCTTGAGCACGCCTTGAATAATCGCGGGATCTTTAATATCCGCCGCGCATTCGTCATGGATCACCACATCGTAGCCGTTGGCATAATCGGGATGACCATAGATCGGCAGCGCGGGATGCGTATTGCTGTCGGCGGAATAGATGACGTCCACGACGACATTCGCACGCGCCTCGATGCCGTGCTTGAGGATCACTTGCTGATTGGCGTAATCATGGCAGCAGCCGCCGATGACCAGCAACGCCTTGAGCGGCTTAACGGTTTCGGCGGCATGAGCAAACCCAGTCGCCAGCACGACGGCTGAGGCGAACACGGCGCTGCGAATCGAAGGAGAAATGAATTTCATGCCTAGCTGCTACACGTGCCGGCGGAATGAGGCAAGCTTGAAAACGCGTGGCTTGACTTGGCGCATCATAAAAGCCGATTTTATGCGCACACCAAAATTAATTGTAACGCAGGCCCACGACCACGGGTCTGCCTCTGAAACCAACACACATCATGAACACACCCGAACCCATCAGCCGCCGCCATTTCATCAATCACCTCGCCCTGGCCGGCACCGTCATCGCCGCGACTCCCCTCTTCAGCCTCCGCGCGCAGGACGCGGGCAAAAAATTTAAGGTCGGCGTCGTCGGCTGCGGCGGACGCGGCAGTGGCGCGATGGAAAATATCCTCGAGGCCGGGAAAGCTTCGGGCATCGAAATTGAGATTTATTCCGTGGCGGACTTTTTCCCCGAGCGCGCGGCCAGCGCCGCCAAGAAGCACGGCATCCCGACGGAACGCACGTTTTCCGGCGCAACCGCCTATCACGACGTCTTCGCGCAGCCGGTCGAGATCGTGATTCTGGCGACGCCGCCCATTTTCCGCCCGACGCATCTCGAAGCCGCGCTGGCCGCCGGCAAACATTGTTTCATCGAGAAACCCGTCGCGGTGGACCCCGTCGGCGCACGCAAAATCATGGCCCTCGGCGACGTTGCCAAGGCCAAGGGGCTGGCGGTCGTGGCCGGCACCCAGCGTCGTCACACCGGCAGCTACCTGCGCAATCAATTTGCCGTGGCGAACGGCGCCATCGGCAAGATCAAAGGCGGCACAGTGAGCTGGTGCGGCGGCAAACTATGGTTCAAACGCCGCGACGCGGGCGAAAGCGACGCCAGCTATCTCGTGCGCAACTGGACCAGCTTTTCCGAAATGTCCGGCGACCACATCGTGGAGCAACACGTTCACAACATTGACGTCGCGAACTGGTTCATCGGCCGCACACCGCAGTCCGCCATCGGTTTCGGTGGCCGCGCCCGCCGGCAGACCGGCGACCAATTCGATTTCTTCAGCGTGGATTTTAATTATGGCGAGGATTGTCACATCCATAGCATGTGCCGTCAGGTCAGCGGTTGTTACACCAGCGTCAGTGAAAATTTCATCGGCACCGACGGTAGCTGCTTTGGTTCGGGCAAGATCACTTCCGCCAAACTCGACACGCTCAAGATTCCTGAATTCAAGACGCATGAAAACGGCCAGGTGCAGGAGCACATTGACCTGTTGCAAAGCATCGTCAGCGGCCAACCGATCAATGACGCCCGCCGCATTGCCGAATCCACGCTCACCGCTATCATGGGCCGCATCTCCGCCTATACCGGTCAGATGGTGCGCTGGAGCGATCTGACGACGAATGCCGAATCGCCGTGGTTCAACCTCGCGCTCTCGCCCAACCCGGCTGACTTTGAGACCGGCAAGGTCATCGCGCCGAAAGATGACGTGTGGCCCGTTCCCGGAGAAGCGTAAGCGACGATTGAGAGCTTCAGCTAATCCCCAAGTTCAACCCGCCTGAAACTTCAGGCGGGTTGCTTCGCTTTTCAGCTTGGTGCTTGGAATTTCTGATTTCTTTGGCAGCATTCCCGTCCGATGAAAAAGAAATCCGCCGCCAACAAAGCCATCAACATCCGCCCCTTTTCCAGTTCCCTCCTCGACGGACCGCATCGCGCCGCCGCGCGCTCCATGCTGTATCCCGTCGGCTTCACTGAGGAAGATTTCAAGAAACCCATCATCGGCATCGCGTCCACCTGGAGCAACGTCACGCCGTGCAACATGCACATTGATAAACTCGCGCTCGAAGCCGAGAAAGGCGCGAACGCCGGCGGCGGCAAAGCGATCGTCTTCAACACCATCACCGTTTCCGACGGCATCTCGAACGGCAACGAAGCCATGAAGTATTCGCTCGTCTCGCGCGAAGTCATCGCAGATTCGATTGAAACCGTCGTCGGCTGCGGCGGCATGGACGGCTACGTCGCCATCGGTGGTTGCGACAAGAACATGCCCGGCGCGATGATCTGCATCGCCCGCATGAATCGCCCGGCTGTGTTCGTCTATGGCGGCACAATTCTTCCCGGCTGCCTCACCGCCGCCACCGCGCCCGCCAATTCACCGAACGTTGGCAAAGACCTCGACATCGTTTCCGTCTTCGAAGCGGTCGGCCAGCACGCCGCGGGCAAACTCAGCGACGAAGAATTGCACGCCGTGGAATCCTGCGCGATTCCCGGACCGGGCTCATGCGGCGGCATGTATACCGCCAACACCATGGCCAGCGCGATCGAAGCGCTCGGCATGAGTCTGCCCAACAGCTCCGCGCAAAACGCCATTTCGCCCGCGAAGATGGACGATTGCCGCCGCGCCGGTGCGGCCGTCGTGGACATGCTCCGTAAAGACATCAAGCCGCTCGACATCCTCACGAAGAAAGCGTTTGAGAACGCCATCACTGTCGTCATCGCACTCGGTGGTTCGACCAATGCCGTGTTGCACCTGCTTGCCATCGCGCACGCCGCGAAGGTGAAGCTGACCATTGACGACTTCACGCGCATCGGCAAACGCGTGCCCGTGCTCGCCGACCTCAAACCCAGCGGCAAATACAGCATGAGCGCGCTCGTCGCCATCGGCGGCATCCGTCCGCTCATGAAGACGCTGCTCGACGCCGGATTGCTCCACGGCGACACCGTGACGGTGACCGGTCAAACAATGGCTCAAACCCTTGAAGGCGTCGCACCGTATCCGAACGGCCAGCAGATCATCCGCCCGCTCGACAATCCCATCAAGAAAGACAGCCACCTCGTCATCTTCTACGGCAACCTCGCCCCCACCGGCGCGGTCGGAAAGATCACCGGCAAGGAAGGCACGGGCTTCACCGGCAAAGCCATCGTGTTCGAAGGCGAAGAAAAGGCGCTCAAAGCCATTCTCGACGGCACCGTCAAAGCCGGCCACGTCATCGTCATCCGCAGCGAAGGACCGAAAGGCGGACCGGGCATGCGCGAAATGCTTGCGCCCACCAGCGCCATCATGGGCAAAGGCCTCGGCAAAGACGTCGCGCTGCTCACCGACGGACGTTTCAGCGGCGGCAGCCACGGCTTCGTCGTCGGCCACGTCACGCCGGAATCCTACGTCGGCGGCCCGATCGCCATCGTGAAGAACGGCGACACGATCATCTTCGACTCCGTGAAACGCACGCTCACCCTCGACGTGCCCGCGAAGGAACTGGCCAAGCGCAAGAAAGCATGGAAGAAACCCGCCCCGCGTTACCCGCGCGGCGTGCTCGCCAAATTCGCCGCCCACGTCACCAGCGCCAGCGAAGGCGCGGTGACGGATAAGGATTTGAAGTTGTAAATCGAGCCGTGCAGCTTTGAGCGTATCTCATGAATCTGTTTTCAAGAGTTCATCGAAACAAAAGTCCTGAAGCTCTGTCTTACGAACTGCCAGAAGGGCTTCGTAATCAGATCGTGCATATTTGGGAAAAGGGATTCGCGGCGAATGAAAGGATTAGCAGCGGCGCCCCTTTGGCTTACGAAAGAATTTACAAGATTCTTTGCGAAGAACATCGGTTGCTTTCCATTCCAGTTTACAGCAGTGGCAGCATTACGCATGAGATAGCAGTTATTGAATACTTTTTGAACGTCGAAGACGTTTCAAAAGCGGTGGACATTGTCCAAATTGTGTTTCGCACGATGGAAGCAATGGTTCATCGCACTTTTAACGCATGGAACGATGATATTTTTGCGCGCGCTCCAAGGACAGCCGACATGATTGACGAGTTGAATACGCGCTTTCGGGAAAACAATGTAGGCTACCAATACTGGCAGGGTGAAATCATTAAACAAGAAAGCCAGTTCACACACTCGGAGATTGTCACTCCCGCTCTTCAAGTCTTGCAACAAAGTCACCTTGCGGGTGCAAACCAAGAATTTTTGTGCGCGCATGACCATTTCCGTCACGGTCGCTTCAAGGAGTGCATCAACGAATGCTTGAAAGCATTTGAAAGCACAATGAAGGCAATCTGTGACAAGCGAGGATGGACGTATAACCCTACGCGAGACACGGCGAGTGCATTGATAAAAGCTTGCGAAAACAACGGTCTTTTTCCCGTGTTTTTGGAGAGCCACTTAACCGCAGTGCGAACGGCTTTGGAATCGGGTGTGCCGACTGCGAGAAATAGAACCAGCGGTCACGGGCAAGGCTCTCAACCCACTGACGTATCAGAAGAGTTTGCGCGCTACGTGATGAATCTTACAGCAACGAACGTTCGATTTCTTGCGGACAGCGACGAAAAGTTAGGTTAAGCGTTCACCATGGTTGTGTTGAAACCGAATTTGCTCTAACTCACTTCAATCCCAACTGGATTCCATCCATCAACCCAGGGTTGCGCGGCACGCGCTACCCTTGGGTCAACGCCCCAAACATTTCCTCAACCAGCGTAGCGGCGTCTCGGTAGAGCGCCGCATTAATGTTTTTCAAAATGCGGCTCTACCGAGGAGCCGCTACGATATCTCAGAACGCTGCCGTTGAATTCTCCTGAAAACCGAGCGCGTTCATGCTGACCGGATGAGCACGCGAGGTGCGAGCCGCACTGGCGGGGAGTGCAGTGCGAGCAGAATCATCAGTTGAGCGACGCGAACTAACGTCGTCTTTCGAGCGCAGGTGAATTACCGACCAGTCAAATCGTCTACGGCTCATCATTTCGGAGCGTCGCCAGCAACGGGATTTTGAATTGATGGGGGGGGGCAACCGCAGCGGCTCCGTTACAGGGCGATCCGGCATGATAGCCCAGCAAAGCTCCGTTTGGAGAAACGCTCACCTCGGAATAACTGACGGTTGCGGCGTCGGTGCGGTGCATACACGTCGAGAAGGGACCGGATTGTGGTGAGTGGGAGCGATGCAACCGCCGCAGCCAGTCCAGACTCCCGGCGGATTTTTGTTTCAATGCGCGCTGGAAGGTTTCGCTACGGATGCGCTGCGCCTTCGGTTCATCAAAGCCGGATGAAATCCACTGCTGCGCCTCCCATGGGTGATTCTTCCGAACCAATCTTTTTAAATCCCAGCGCCACTCGGCAATGCCGTTCGGGGCGGGAAAAACTCCGATGAGCCGGAACGGACTGATTTTGTTGAGCGGCAACTCCGCCAGCGCGTCATCGGCACGGCCCAACGTGACGGCGGCGCTCACCGCATTGACAACTTTGCCGCGACTGGCGGCCTCGCCTTTCACTTGTGCCGTGATGGAATACCAGTTGATGAGCGCGAACGTGATGCCGGAATCATTCAGTGCTATCCAAGTCCCGCCGCCAGGTTCAGATGGGCAAATGACGGTGCGTCCGCGGACTGTTTTCTCCGATGGCGGCAGGCCCTTGACGCGCGTCAGCTTTTCATCGCGGTTCATGGCCAGCGCATAGCCGCGCCGTCGGGGTAAGAAAGTGACGGTGCACATGATTCAATCGGCGGCGGGATACGTCGCCGCGAGCAAAGAGTAGCTGCGCCATTCGCGCCAGAGAAGCGGGAGTTTCGTCGTCGCGCAGCCACGCTTACGGTTTTCGGCGCCGATGGCGAACACCAGATCCCACTGCCGGAACAATGTCCGATACGCCGACCAAAGTGAATTGCGCGCGTCATAAATGCTCGTAGCTTCGGAGGCCGCGCCGTTCAGCTCGATGATCTGGAAATTCCTGCCCGCGCGCAGATCAGATTCATTTGCATAACGGATGTCATAGCGCCCGATGAAAAATCCATCAACCTTTTGAGAAATGACGTCAATGCACTCTGCCAACGCAGGTGTGCACAGGTGCATGCCATCGCGAAAGATACAGCCCTGCGCGTGATTGCCGGCCTCGACCAATTTGAGCGTCTCGCCCGCTGGCAACACGTCGTCGTTTCGTGCCTGAAGCCGATTAAGGTATTTCGAGGCCATGAAACGCGCACGCGAATCGCGCCAGACCAGTTCCGCCACGGTGGATTTCCCATCCCCGGTGATAATGGGGAAGATCTTTTCCGTGATGGCAAAGATGCGTCCGCGTGATTCACCGGGAAAACGATAATAGAAAATGCCGGCTTCGTGCGGTCCATCCGCAAAACGTTGAACCACGAGCGCCGCGCGGGTCTGCCGCAAGTAAGCCAGCGCCTGCGCTTCATTGCGAATCAGTTTGATGCCTACGCCCCGCTGGCCGAGGTCGGGTTTCAAGATGAAGGGATAGCCAATATTCCGCCGGGCACAAATATCCTGAAGCGATGCCAGCCGCTCCTCCACCGACGAACCCAGGATCAATTCTGCGTCCGCCGTAAATTCCGGACTGTGGGTCATGAGATCACGCAACGTGGCCATCTTGGATTCGCCTACCATGCCGCCGGAGAAAATCCCGGGATTCGCAGCCGTCGGTAGCATCGCGCCCCGATACTTGATGGCCAGCCAGAGATAGCAAATCGCCACCGGCGGATAGAACATCCACGCCGGCCAGAATTCCCAATGCCGCCAGCGCCCGATGCTCGCGGCAAATTTGCGGGAATCAAATTTCAGTAATGCGCGGCGAAGGAATTGCAGTGTTATGAATAAAATCAATCCGGCACCAATCAACAGCAGACCACTGGATTTGTAATGGCCTAACCATTTGGCCAACTGGGCGCCAAATGCTTCCGCGAGGATGAGAATGGCAAACGTCCAGACAAACGCGGCCATTCCAGTGATGAGCAGGAAGCGGGGTGCCGGCACACGCAAAAAACCGGCGGCAAGATACGTCGGCAACCGCGCACCGGGAACGAGACGGCTGAAAATCAAAATCGGCGTGCCACGGTTGGCGAACCACTTTTCGCTGCGCGCAACCTTGGCTGAGAATTTTCGGAGGGAAGAACGCTCGAACCAGCCGCGCCCGGCAAATCGAGCCAGTGCGTAAAGCCCGGCGTCGCCCAGCCAGATGCCGAGGAAACACGCCGTGAATGCTGCGGGCCAGCTTATTTGCCCGGCAGCCAATAGCAGTCCCGCGCCAACGGCCGCGACATCCTCCAATACAAACGTGGCCAGAAAGAATCCCGTCGCTTTCCAGAACGGCATCCAGCCGGCAACCGCTTCGGGTGACAATGGCAATACCTCGGTCATCGCAGCTTAGGCCGCCTTGGCGGTTTGTTGATGCTTGAGCGTGGACGGCGCGACGCCGAAACCGGCGGGCATGGGCAGCCCCATGATGCCGCCCATCACGCCGATGAGCGCGTAGTGATGCACGGCGTGCGCGACGGCATACATGATTTCGCGCCCGACGGTGGAAGGCGAACTTTGCGAGCCGCTGGCGGCATAGCTCGTCTTGCAGGTGACCTCCAGCTTGCGCGACAGGAAAAATAAATTCAGGTTCTCCCAGCCGGCGATGAGTTCGCGCGTGGCGTTGAGCGCGGCGAACCGGTCGTTCTCGACGAGCGTGCCGCGTTCGCGATGATCGTAGTTCAGGTCGCCCGACTGCGCGGCGTCCAGCAGCGTGCGGAAGTGGTCGAGGCAATGCCGGTAATGTCCGCCGATGGAGGCGTTGAAGGCGACCGGCACCTTGTGCGTGTAGGCCGTGTCGCTGATCTCGGCGAGCAGCGTTTCGCCCTGGCGCAGCGTTTCGATGACGGACTGGAGCAGTTCGCGGTTTTCGTTTTGTTGGCTCATACCTTTTGAGTTTTGAATCGTCCAGGCAGGAAAGGAATCTGGTTGCGGTGCAGAAAAACAACGAGGGCGCTGGTGATGAACACGCCAAGCGCCAGTGCAAACAGCAATCCGTGATCGCCCTGCACCTCGATGCCGAGCACGGTCAGGTGGCTGGCAATCGCCCCGCTGATGACGCCAAGCGCTAGCAGCGCACCCGCCCAGGCGAAGCGCGGCGTGAGCAGCAGGATGGCGGCAACCAGTTCTGCGCCGCCCGAGCCGTAGCGTCCCCACGGTTCCATGCCGACCTTGGTGAAAATATAAACCGACTCCGGTGCGCCGGTGAATTTGAAGAACAGCGTTTGCGCCAGGATGACCGCCGCCGTGATACGGCAAAGCCAACTGGCGATGAGTTGAGGTTTGGTGAGCGGTTCCATAAGTCTGCTGGTTGGTCGAGGTGGCGTTCGGATCCTTACAGGCTATTTTCCTTTTTTTGCAACGAGCGCCGGCCAGTTGGCATCGGCTTTGGTCAGGTTGCCTTTGGTGTCCTTGTTGAAATCGTCGCGGACGCCTTTGCTGTATTGAAGCAGAAGCTTGCCATCAACGATCTGAAATGCGTCCACGTCAATCTCAACCAGCTTGTTCCGCGAAACGCCGTAAGCGCAGTAGCCGCCAAACACAGGCTCGTATTTGGCCGGGTCGGCCTTGAAGAGATCCCGGTGCTCCTTGGACGCGAAGAAGTAGATCGCGCCACCGTGTTTGACCAAAAACTTTTCGTCGCCTTTCACCGGCTTGTTGTCCGTGAAAAACGCAACCGGGTCGTAGCCTTGGATGGCCACGCCGGTCTTGTCGAGATTGAGCAGGGTTTTGTTTTGCGCGAAAGTCGGTAGGGCCAGCACCACGAACAGCACGAGCAGATAGAATCGTTTCATGCCAGTTCGTCGTGGCAAAACGGCGAACCTTACAAATTATTTTTTGGCCGGCGGAACGAGCCAGCCGCCAGTGGCCTGCAGCGGTTCAAGCTGGCCGGCGTGCGTGACCCAAGCTGTCAGAGCCAGGGTTTTCCCGGACTTGAACGGCGATGGGTTCAGAATGAATTTCCCCCTCGCCGCGCCATTGCTGGTGGTCATGCCGATTTGTAACGAGTTCACGACGACGAAATCATGATTCAAGCGGCGACCGGCGTTTTCACCCGCCTTCACGTCGGAAATGATTCCTCCCGCCAGCAGCGCGGCGTGGATTTCGTAGTGCGCGTCCGGCTTCTTCTCCGGGACAAAACTGACCTGCCAGTGGTTCGTATCCGTCGAGGTCACGGTCAGGATGCCAACCTGTTCACCGCTGGATGCCGGCCCGTTTTTGCCAGTAAACCAGTTATGCCATTCCTTGCCGTTGAGAACCAATTCCGGCGTGTAGATGTTCGCGCTGTGCCAGAGCTGTGCATAGTCGCGCTGTCGCTCGGAAAATGCCGCATCCGACCAGGCGTCTTTCCAGCCGAGGTAATTCCAGTAGTCCACATGAAATGCGACCGGCGCAAAATCCTTCCACAGGCGCGGCGAATCTTGCAGCCGCGACAGCCATTCTTCCGCCGGTGGACAACTGCTGCACCCTTCCGAGGTGTAAAGCTCCAGCAAGGCGGTGTGTTCGCGCGGACTTTGAAACTGGATGCTGTTGGTTTGGGCGTTTGCAGTCATGCCCACAAGCAGCGTCAGGCAGAGGGAGAATTTGAAAGCAGCAAACATTTCACCAGTAGGAGATCGGAGTTACAAACGGGATTTGATGACGGTGCATGATCAAGATCGTAAAACCACAGGTAAACGTCGTGATGGCCATGCCGAACAGCAAGCCGTGATCGCCGAGCACCGATAATCCCAGCCAGGTGAGATGGCTCAAGATGGCCGCACCCATCGCGCCGGTCGTCAGAATGCCACCCATCCAGCGCAGGCGGGGCGCGAGCAGGCAGATTGAGGCAAGCAATTCCCAGATACCCTGCCCCCAGCGCATAAATGGATCGGTGCCCATCTTTTGAAAAATGTAATGCGACTCCGCTGAACCGCTGAATTTAAAGAACAACGTCTCAATCATGATGGCGGCGGCGATCAAGGCGCAAATCCAGCTTGCGATGCGCTGGCCGCGCGTGAGAGTTTCCGGCAATGCCTCCTGACGCCGGGCTGCCGCTTTCAAGGCCGCTGCAGACGGGCGATAGACTTCAAAATGATCCAGCCGTTTGAGGTTTCCATTCTGTTTCATAAAGTGCGGGTAGTTTTGTGATTTGGAAAAACTGGGTTCAATCATTCAAAGGTGAAAAGGGAACGCCATGATTGGGAAACCTGCCGTCGTCGGAACGTGAAACCGGCCGGTTCAATTCCGATGTCGGCTGCGTTTTGACGACGACGGGTGGTTGCCAGTGGACGGAAACGATTCCCACTTCAAGCCGGGTAATATTTCCCGGCAATGCGGCGCTTGATTTGATTTTAGTTTGCATGAGATTTAGTCCGTTGCGCGAATGATTCCTTGCAAATCATTTCACTGAAACAGTCCCGGTCGGGTTACGGTTTCAGCAGCGGTTTGATGTCCGATTCAAAGTCTGACTTCTCGGTAAAACCCAGATGCCGCTTAACAATGCGACCGTTTGCATCAATGATGAACGTCGTAGGCAGGCCATCAATACCTCCAAAGGCGTCCACGATGTTGGTATCGGCCAGAACCACGGGATAATTGATGCCGGATTTTTGGGCGAATGCTTTCACGGTCTCGGCACTGGCTTGGTCAACAGACACGCCGACAACCCGGAGACCTTGAGCCTGATATTTTTTCTGCAACTCAACGAAGCCGGGAATTTCTGCGCGGCACGGCGGACACCAGGTGGCCCAAAAATCCAGAATGACGACCTTGTCTTTGAAATCGGAAGAACGAACGGTTTTGCCATCCAAATCCGATAGCTCCCAGCCGGGCGCGGGCTTTGCGCTTTCGATTGGTTTGGCGTCCTGGGCAACAGAATAGTTTTCCCCCAGCCACACCGTGGCGATGGTAACTGCTGCGATTCCCACGGTCGTGGCGATGAGTTTGTTTTTATTCATGCTCGTTGGTCGGCGATCCGCATCATTCCTTACACGGTTTGAAATTGTTGTAAGGAATCGTCAGCACTCCGCGACGTAGAGGTATGAAACGATACTATCTTGGATTATGCGGTGCCGTCGCCTTGACTTTGACTCTGGCCGGTTGCCGCCCCGGCGAGAGCACCCGATCCAGTTTAACCCCAACCGATTTTACCATGAACCACTTCACACCCATTCCGCCCGCTGAACGCAAACAAAAGCTCGATCCGATGCAATATCGAGTCACTCAGGAAGCCGCCACGGAGCCGGCTTTTGCCAATGCCTATTGGGATAATCACGAGCCGGGAATCTATGTGGACGTCGTGTCCGGAAAACCGCTGTTCAGTTCTTTGGACAAGTTTGATTCCGGCTGCGGCTGGCCCAGTTTTTCCAAACCGGTTGATGGCAAGGAAATCGTCGAGAAGACCGATAGCTCTTTCGGCATGGAACGAACCGAGGTGCGTTCGGCAACAGCCGATTCGCATCTGGGGCACGTCTTTGATGACGGCCCGGGGCCGACACATCTGCGCTATTGCATCAACTCCGCGTCGTTGAAATTCATCCCTCTGGCGCAGATGGCGGCGGCGGGTTATGGCGACCAGCTTGCCCCGTTTGTAAAGGCTGGATTGATCAAGCCGCTGCCGAAGACCGAGACCGCGATTTTTGCCGGCGGCTGCTTTTGGGGGATGCAGGAAATCCTCCGCCAGATTCCCGGTGTCATCCAAACGACGGTTGGCTACACCGGCGGCACCGTGCCGAATCCCACGTATGAAATGGTTTGCTCCCACACCACCGGGCACGCGGAAGCGGTCCAGATCGTGTTCGATCCGGCAAAGTTGAGTTACGAACAATTGCTGGGCTACTTCTTTCGGATGCACGATCCGACCACGCGCGACCAGCAACACAACGACATCGGCTCGCAATATCGTTCAGCCATCTTCTATACCAGCGAGGAACAAAAGCAGATTGCCGAAAGCGTCAAGGCGGAGGTGGACAAATCCGGCAAGTGGAAACGCCCCATTGTCACGGAGATCACCCAGGCCACCGTGTTTTATCCGGCGGAGGAATATCACCAGGATTACTTGCAGAAAAATCCCGGAGGCTACAACTGTCATTATTTGCGGGACTGACGCGACCGACAGCCACCAGCCTTCTGGACTCCATGAACCAACAAGTTGACGCACCCGAACCCGTGCTGCTCATCATCGCCGACATCAGCGGTTATACACGCTACATGACGGCAAATGCCAAGACGCTCGCGCACAGCCAGACCATAATCACCGAACTGGTCAAGGCCATCATCAAGCAGATCGAACTGCCCCTGGAGGTTGCCAAGCTGGAAGGTGACGCGGTTTTCCTCTTTTGCCGGAAAGAAGGCGGCGCGCAACCGTGGACGGAGACGAAGCAAATCGTCGGCGACAAATTGTTCACGTTCTTCCGCAGGTTCAGCGAGAAGGTCAGCGAGTTGAGCCAGTCCACCACCTGCACCTGCAACGCTTGCACGCACATAGAAAAACTCCGGCTCAAAGTCGTCGTCCACAGCGGCGAGGCGCTGTTCCATCGCGTCCTCAACTTTATCGAACTGGCGGGCGTGGATGTCATCATCGTGCATCGGTTGCTCAAGAATTCGGTCGAGGCGGATCAATACCTGTTGCTCACCGAAACCGCGCGACGCGACCTGGAATTTACCGAGCCGCTTCAATTGAACCGTAGCTCGGAGACTTACGACGACATCGGTCAGATCAGCACGCTGGTTTATCAGCCGGAAAGTCAATCCGCCGCCGATACGACTACCGCCGAACCCTCATTTGGAAGCCGGTTTAGCAAATCATCGAGGTTGTTTTGGAAGCTATGGCTCTCGGCCTTCGCCTCAAAGCCGAAGTTCAGTCATGTGACTTCCGCGACAAGCCGTGCGGGAAGAATTGGTTTTGCCATCCTGATGGTGTTGCTCGCGCCCATTTATCTGCCGGTGGGAATTTTATTTGTCTTAATTCATGCGCTTCGCGAACCCGGAGTTTCTCATCGCCATAATGCTCAACACGAACACAAGGCGGATGGCTCATGCTGCAACGGCCATTGATTTATTTCTTCACCCAGGCACCAGCACCCGGATTGTTCAAGCGAATGCGATAAATGCCGGTTTGCGCGGCGAGATACAGCGCTCGGTGATCAGCATCGCCCCAAGCCATATTGTGCGGATGTTCCGACCCGTGCAATGTGCCGAGGTGTTTGCCTGATGACGAAAATATCCATAATCCGCCCGGCCCGCTCACGAAGACATTCCCGGCCTGATCCACTTTGATGCCGTCAATCGCGTCGTCGCTGCCCGCCGTGGTGAGGTCGAAAAACAATTCGCCCTTGCCCAGCGTGCCGTCCGTGTTCACCGGATAACGATTGACCACAGCTTTCGTGGTATTCCAGTCGCCGACATAAAGGAATTTTTCATCCGGCGAAAACGCCAGGCCATTCGGTCCGGTGAAATCCTTGCTCACGAGCCGCACCTTGCCGTCTTTTACCGAATAGACACCGGAGAAATTCAGCTCGCGTCGCGGGTCATCGCCAAACCTCGGCAAGCCAAACGGTGGATCGGTGAAAAACAGCGTGCCGTCGCTCCGATAAACCAGATCGTTCGGTGAATTGAGGCGTTTGCCCTCGTATTTGTCCGCCAACACGGTGGTTGTGCCGTTCTTTTCAATGCGGATGACACGGCGGTTGCCATGCTGGCAAATCGTGAGCCGGCCTTGTTCGTCGGTCGTAAGCCCGTTCGAGCCGGGTTGGCGATACTCGCCGATGTTCTCGCCGCTGTAACCGGATTTGGTTTTGTAAACCTGCACATCACCGTCGGGTGTCATGCGATAGATGACGTTGTTGTTGGGATCGCTGAACAACAAGAAGCCATCCACCGAGTCCGGCGCAATCGCTGGATTGCCTGCATCCACCCACACCGGGCCTTCCGTGAAGGTGAATCCATCGGCGACTTTTTCCAGCTTCGCATTCGCCGGCAGGATCGAATCAAGGGCGGCATCCCTTTTGTCCACTTCCAGTTTCACTTCGCGCGCATGGCTCAACTTGCCGGTCCGGTAAAAGTCCAGCGTGGCGCTACGCACCCAGATATAGGTATCAGGATGTGTCGAGAGCGGGCCGTTGATGCCGAACACCGCGATTTGAAATTTCTCTCCGGGCCTGGCGTCGCGGGTGAGCACCACTCGGTTTGGCGCATTCCAGCCGGCGACTACCGAGCCACCCTGTTGGCCGAGCACATTGCCGAGCTTGCCGTTGACCCAAACCTCGGCGTAATCATCCACGACAATTTCAAACACCACCGTTGCCCCGCGCGTGTCAAAGTCCGCGACTTTTTCCGGAACCGTAACATTGATGCGATACCAATTGAACGAAAGCCGTCCATACCCACGCCGCTGCTCCAACGAGTCGGCCGAAATGACTTCCCATTTACTATCGTCGTAATCAGCGGCCCGCGCGTCCGGCGAAAAATCGAAGGTGTGATTAGCTTTGCCGCTCGCCTTCAAATCCGCGCCGACATCGCGATGCTCAATCTGGCCGATAGTCGTGTCGCTATAGCGCCATTGAGCATTCACGCGTGAAGTGCCTTCCGACGTCCGCAAATCCACGACGGCGTCCGGCAGCACGGCGCGTGGTGCGGTTTCGGCTTTGGATGAAATAATTTCGGCAAGTGCCAGCGAGGCGAGGAGAAGAATGAGACTAGGTTTATTCATAGTTTTGATAGCGATTTCGTCGCGTCCACCCGGAGTTCCTTACAACCCACGACCTGTCGTGGCCGCCCGCGACATTTCGTGGCCACGAGTCCGAGTCGGAAGAACCGCAAAAGCAGAGAGTGCATAAACGGCCTGTATTAATTGAGGATTATTGCCATTCATAAAATTGGCGGCTTCGTGGCACACGCTTTGCAAATGAGATTATTGCTATGAACGTGATTGCCGAAACCAATCCAAACCCCGGATGCGAACCCGCGCTGTCGAGCGACTGGGTTGAAGCCCATGCCGATTACCTTTTCAATTTCGCCGTCGGTCAAGTGCGCGATCCGGGCGTCGCCGAGGATCTCGTGCAGGAGACATTCCTGGCAGCGGTGAAATCACAGAATAATTTCTCCGGCCGGTCATCCGAGCGGACGTGGCTGGTGGGAATCCTGCGCCACAAAATTTACGATCACCTACGCCGGCATTGCCGCGAGCGTGCCGTGCGGGTGGATCCGATGCCAACGAACGACGAGCAAGCGTGGGAAGACTCCGTGCTCTGGCTACATGACGTCGCCGCCGAATGCCAGTTGCCCATCCGCCGGATGGAGCTGGATGAATTCCGTGAAAGCCTGGAGATCGCGCTAGGCAAATTGCCCCCGCGTTTGGCGCAAGTTTTTCAGCTTTACGCCGTTGAAGAACGCTCCAACCGCGAGGTGTGCGAGCAATTGAACATCTCCGAAAGCAATCTCTGGGTGATGTTGCATCGCGGTCGGAATCAACTGCGCGAACATTTAAGCGATTGGTGGAACGGCAACCGCTGACCCGGCGAAATTTGAACAGTGAAGCTTTTTTATGTTGAAAATATCTCAAATCGGAGCAGTCGGTCATTCGGTCACCCTCAAACTGGAAGGCCGGATGGTCGGGCCGTGGGTTGAGGAAGCGCGCGATACTTGTGAACAATTTTTAGCCGAAGGTCGCCGGGTGGAATTGAACCTGGCCGAAGTCTCGTTCGTGGACCAGGACGGCGTAAAACTCCTAAAAAATCTGATTCCGCGAGGGGTTGCGTTGACCGATTGCTCGTTGTTTGTGGAAGAGCAGTTGAAGCCGGCCATGAACGATTAACCCATCGAGAAGTTAAGCCGTCTTGGACGACAGGCAGACCGAAAGTTCCTCCGGGAAAACGGAGTTTTTGAGCCGAGCTACGCCGGTTTTCCCGGGCGCTTGATGCCAAGTTTCTGCATCCGGCTGCGGAGCGTGCTCGGGTTCATGTCCAAAACCTTGGCCGCGCCGCCATTGCCCTCGATCATCCAATTGACCTGATTCAAAACGGATTCAATATGCCGCCGCTCGACTTCGTCAAGCGAGCCACCATTGCCTGTCGCAGGCGCAGCTTCTACCGGCGCGGTTTTCACGGGCATCGCGACGGCGGACGTTGCTGATGAGCCGCGTAATTTCTCGGCCAATACCAGCACTTTGCCCGGCGACAAGATTACCGCGCGCTCGATGACGTTCTGCAACTCGCGGATGTTGCCCGGCCACGAGTAGTTTGTCAGTTGCTGCATCGCCTCATCGCTCACCGAACTGATTTGCTTGCCGAGCTTCTTCGCACATTTTTGAACAAAGAACATCGTGAGCAAGTGGATGTCGGTGGCCCGCTCACGCAAGGCGGGCATCCGCAATGGCACGACGTTGAGGCGGTAAAACAAATCCGCACGGAATTTCCCCTCGCGCACCAGTTCTTCCAAGTCGCGATTTGTTGCCGCCACGACGCGCACGTTGACTTTGATCGTCTTGCTGCTGCCGATCGGCTCAAACTCCTGTTCCTGCAACACACGCAACAGTTTTACCTGCGTGTCCATCGGCAGTTCGCCGACTTCATCCAGAAAAATGGTCCCGCCATCCGCGAGCTTGAAGCGGCCATCGCGATTGGCAATGGCACCCGTGAACGCGCCTTTGACATGGCCGAACAATTCGCTCTCGACTAGGCCGGCGGAAATTGCCCCGCAGTTCACTTTCACCAACGCCCGGTTCTTGCGCGGGCTGCGGTCATGAATGGCGCGAGCGATGAGTTCCTTGCCCGTGCCGGTCTCGCCCAGGATGAGCACGGTGGAGTCAATTTTGGCGATCTGATCCACTTGCCGAAGCACATCGATCAACGCCGGGCTGCTACCGACGATTTCCCCGAAGTTGTGTTCGCTGCGGATTTCCTCCTGCAAGTAAGTGTTCTGAGCTTCGAGCCGGGCTTTCTCTTGCTCCATCAGCACGCGCTCGGTGATGTCCACGAACATCGTGCGCGTGAACTTGCCGCTCGGGTCGGGCCGCGACCACCATTGGATCCACAGTGGTTTGCCGTTGTCCTTGCGACGCATTTCGAGAACGACGCCGCTGGTGTCAATGCCCTTGCCGATTGATTCAAAGGCCTCGCGCATCCGGCGCTGTGCATCCGGCGTGTCCGGCGCGAACGTTTTTCCGTAGGTGGTGAGAACGTCTTCCGGCTTGATGCCCAGGACTTTTATCGCGGTTTTATTGGCGCGGATGAATTTGGAATCCAGCCCCTCGTGGACGTAGGCAATTGGTGCTTCCTCGAACAGATCGCGGAAACGCTCGTCGCTTTCCTCTTTCCGCCGTTTCAAATCTTCAAACGCCCGCTCGCGTTCCAGTTCCACGGCGGCGCGCGCGGCAAAGGTTTCCATCACCGACAGCGCCAGCGGATCGGCCGGCATCGGCTTGTCGTCAAACGTGACAAGATGGCCGATGACGCGCCCGTCCGAGCCGCGCAACGGCACGCCGAGATAGCTCACCGTGCCAAGATCAATCATGCCCTTGTCTTCGGGAAAAGCTTCCGGCAGCCGGTCGGGAACATGACACACGCGGCCCTGGGCCACCTCCATGCACGGCGTGCCCGGCAGGGCGTATTCAAAGTCCGCGCCAAAATTGTTATCCTGAAAATAAGCCAGCGAACGGGCACGCAAGTTCGGCAGGCATTCGGCGATGAAGGCGAAGCGCACATGAAGTCCCTCGGCCAGATGCTTGACGAGCGAACGGAAAAAATTTGTGCCGCTCGTCGCCGCCGTTCCCTGGATGATCGCGTGCAGCAGTTCGGCCGCGCGTTCGGGTGAAGTGTCGAGAATTCCGCCGCACCGCGCGGCCACCGGCGGCTTCGCTTCCGTTTTTGCGGGACGAGGTTTCATCAAAAAGACGCGAGCGTCAGTTGGGAACGCTCGCGCCCACTTTAATCAAAAGGCTGGGCTTCAACAAGGGTATCCTCTGTGGTCATCCTGCTTTCTTGGAATTGAAAAAGGCCGCACCAGCCTTGGCGACTTCCTCGTCCTGGGCCGCGCTTTTCGCGCCGCTGCAACCGATCGCACCGATGACCTGTCCATCCACGATGATCGGCACGCCGCCCTGCAAGGGCGTAAAATCCGGCAACGCCGTCATCGTGTAGCGTCCCTTGTTAATGGTGTCTTCAAAGAACGACGTTGGCTTTTTGAAGATCGCCGCCGTATGCGCCTTGCCAATGGAGACGTTAGCGCCGGCGGAGAAACTTTCCTCCGGGCGGACGAAGTAAAGCAGACTGCCGCCGGCATCCACGATGGCGATGGACGGCGCGCAGTTGTTTTCCTTCGCGTATTTCATGGCTGCCTCGCCAACTTTTTTAGCACCGTCCAGTGTGAGCGCCGGTTTGGTGACAATGTCATCGGCGCGTAGCGTGAAGGCAGTCGCAGCCATCAGTGAGAGAATGAATGACAGGGTTTTCATAAGGGTGTTTCGATTTTGATTACTTGATGGCCGTCAGGTTGAGGACGGATTTACCGAGCAACGAGTCCACCGGATCGCGGGTTCCGGCCTTCGCTTCAATCAGCAGCGGCCAGTATTTGTCAGCCTTAGCCTTGTTGCCAGCCACGTCCTTTTTCCACAATTCATCCGCGCCTTTCGTGTGTTGCACGATGAGTTGCCCATCCACGATGGACCACACCAGCGGGTTGGCGGGGCGAACCTTGCCGACGCTGGCGGCGTAACCACAGTAGCCGCCGTAAGCGGGGGCGTATTTCGTGGGGTTGCTTTCAAACGTCGCGCGATGTTCCTGTGAAACGAAGTGATATAGCGCACCGTTGTAGGTGCCTTCGATTTTCTGGTCGCCCTTCACCGGCTTGCCGTCGGTGAAATAGGAAACCGGGTCATAGCCACCGAGCGCAACTCCGTGCTTATCCACGTTCACGAGTGTCTTGCCACCCAACACGCCGTTGGCCTCAACGAGTCCAGGCCAGTTTTGATCCGCCTTCGCGACATTGCTTTTCAACTCGGCGTTGAACTTGTCGAAGGCCTTTTTGTTGTGCTGCAAAATCAATTTACCGTCCTCGATCTGGAACCATTCCGGCGAAATCGGCGACAGCCGGTCAATGCTGGCCGCGTAGCCGCAATAGCCGCCGTAAGCCGGCGCATACTTCGCGGGACTGGCGTCGAACAGCGCCTTGTGTTCGGCGGACGCGAAATAATAATTCGCGCCTTCGTATGACGATTTGATCTTCGGGTTACCTTTCATCGGCTTGTTGTCGGTGAAATAGGCGACTGGGTCGTAGCCTTGCAACGCAAGGCCGTCCTTGGTTTTGTTGACCAAAAGCTTCTGGCCTTCGGCGTGACTCGCAATCGCCAATGCCAGCGATGCGACCAGTGTAAAGATTGATGTTTTAATTTTCATTTTCGATTTCAAAGGTTGGTTGTTGTTTTGCAGAAATTGGTCGGAGCAGCCGGAAAAACCTTGCACCGGAAAATTATTATCGGACGTCGGCACGGCTTTCTTGATCCAGCTCCAGCGCATGGCCATCCGGGTCGCGGACGATTAGCGATGGTGAGGTTTTGGCCGGCTTGGAAACGAAGCGCACGCCTTGCGCACGAAGCGTGGACGACACTGTGGCCACGTCGTCCACGAGCAAATGGGTGTTCCAAAAAATCAGATCATTAGCCTTAGCGTCGGCAGGCAGAGCGCGTCCGCCCGGCGGCGTGAGGTATTCCAAAAACTCGATGCCTGGCCCGTGTCCCGCGCGCAAAGCCGTGATTCGCAGACGTGCGCCGAAGACCTGGTTCAAGTGTTCCTGTTCGACGCCGTAGTTCTCGCTTTCGCCGGCGACCCGCATTCCCAAAATATCTCGATAAAACTCCAGGCTCCGCTCGGTATCGCTCACGACGATGGCGGTGTGATCAATGCCGAGAAAGACATTGGTGGTAATCGCCTGCCACTTCGGATCGCCTTTGCCGGACGGGAAGAAAATGATCTCCAGCACATGATTCTCCGGGTCGCGAAAGTAAAACGCCTTGATCCCGGCCGCGCCTTTGTTCCACGCCGGCAAAGTCTGTGGCTCGGTGGAAACGTATTTTACATGATGTTGCCGCAATCGCTCGTAGGCCTTGTCCATGTCGGTCACGACGATGGCGATGTGCTGGAACCAGTGGTCGTAGCTGCGCGAATCCGCCGGAATCGGCCTGCCCTTGTAGCCAAGATGTTCAGTCAGCGTGATGTGCTCGTCACCGAGCTTCAATTCTGCCACGCGCAACTTCACATTCTTCAAACCGAGCAGCGCATCCAGCTCCTTGCCGCTGGCTTCCGAAATGGAAACCAGTTCAAACGGCAGCGTGTTCGTGAAGAAGTTTAGTTCGCTCCCGAGGTCGTTCACCGTCAGACCAATCGCGCCGACCTTGCGCACGCCCGCTTGCGCTGAAAGCGTAAGCAGCACGAACGACAAGGCAATCATCGCCCGCGCCGTCAGCGCCCAGAACGGGCCGAAGCCTCGTCGTTCGGGCCGGTGCTGATTTACCGATTCAAGAAAAGCGTTCAGGGCGGGATCGGATTCCCGCCATCCCGAATTGGTTGCGGGAGGGATTGCTGGCGGGATGACGGCCGGGATCCGATTCGTCCTGATAAATCGTTTGACCGAAACATCGAGAAATACATTTGGCTTTTGCATTCACGAATTGGTCGCCCGCTCGCCCGATTCCTTACTCGAAGGCAAAAAGTAGTTTTATTTGGCGCAACTGGGGTTCCGTTTCTTTGCGCCTCGCTGATACCACACACCTGAGAAAATCAAGACTACCGCGCAGCCGCCTGTGAAGTAGATGAGGAAAGGAGACGGCAACATGAACCACGCCGCAACTGCCGCGCCGGCCGACAATCCACCGCAGAGGTAACAGTAAAACGCACTGGCACGCGCGCTTTGCTCGCTTTTGTGGAGCAGCAGTTGCATGGTGTTTTCATTGAGCGCGAGTGCCGCCGAACAGTCATCGGAGCAAAACATGCGGGTTGTTGATGCCGAGGGGATACAGTCGAGGCACAGGGCGCGTCCACAATAGGCGCAAATCGCCACGGCTTCGTTGGCGTTATGTTTGAAGCATTTCATGGCTGGCTGATGCGGCGATACGTTGCCGGGTCGGCTCGCAAAATCAGGAGTTCACCTTGTCGTTCGACTTCTCCGGTGATTTCCACCGGTTCGGCAACCAGATTCAATACCTGCTTGTTCACGGGCTTGCCGTCAGCGGAGACGAGCAGGAGATAAATCGCCGGGCCATCTTTCTGCCGCACCAGCAACACGGGCGGCACACCGCCGCTGATGCAGCGGATGGCGCACGCGCGATGCGGCGTGAGCTGGCCGGGATTCATCACGCCGAGAAAACATTTGCTGTCCACGATTTCGCCAGTGAGCGTCTGCCGTCCAAGCCCGACCGTTTCCGTGCCGGACAGAACAGGAAGCTGCTTGTCGGCGGCCTTGAAGGAATCGGCCAGCGCTTCAATCATTGTCTGGTTGCCGCGATAGATCAACGTGCCTTGCAGCGAAACCGTTTTGCCGTCGAGCGCGGAAAGTTTCTCGCGGTCGAGGCCAAACTTGAATGGCGCGACCAGATAGTAGGTCGAGAAACCGGCTTGCGCACCAATCGCGCCCGGTCGCGGCACGAGCAGATGTGGATACGGCTGGAGTTTCAATAGGCCGGAAAATTTTTTCACCGTGCCCCATTCGAAAACGCTCGAACCGATCATGTGTTGCGAAATCGCCAGCAGCACCGCAGCGACCAGCGCCAGCAGGAGCAAACCGATGACAGCCTTGCGAACCGTCTTGCCGATGCCCGACGCGGCTTTCGCTTCCCAGCCGATGTAAAATTCGTCATTCATGTTTCGAGCAATGCAGGTTCGGCTTTCGTTCCTGCCGGATTGGGCTTGGGATGAACCAACACACGGCCATTTTTCACGCGCACATTGAATGTCGGCACTTTCTCCACAAACGGCGGCGGCGACGCGCCTGTCTCCGGCACATATTGGTAGCCGTGCCACGGACAGGTGATACAGCCAAAAACAATTTTACCTTCGCCCAGTGGCCCATTCTGGTGCTGGCAGACGTTCGAGACAGCGGAAATTTTCCCCTCGTATTTGAAAATCGCCACGCGTTCGCCGGCCACGCAGGCGATGCGGGCACGGTTCTCGGGAATATCGGCGACGGCACACGCATCAACAAAACCATCCGCGGTGTCTGTCTTCGATTCCCGGTCAGAGGGGATCTCTTTTTGCGCGGCGGTGATATGCAGCCCGAGCATAGTCACAAATCCGACCGCCATCGCCCCGACATAAACCGGACTCGCCTCGCCCTGCAATGCGCCGAATGTGACGTGCAGGACGAGCAGCGCGTAAGCGACATAAACCAGCATGTGCAATGATTTCCAAAACGGCGCGCTCAGATTCGCAAGCCAGAAATCGTGACTGGTAGCCGCCATGAGGAACAAGATCACGAGCGCGAAAAATCCGAATGGCTGGAACGGCACACCCGCGACCGAGCTGGTGAGCGGACTGGAAACAAAGATGCTCAGGATGGGATTCGTGTCACTGCCCGCGTGGTAGGTGGCGATGACAAGCGCGGCGTGAATCAATGCCAAAAGGAAGCAGGTCACTCCGGCGTGGCGGCGATTGTAAAGCAATGGCAGAAACTTCGGATTCAGCCGGCAGAGCGGCCCGATGCACAGGATGACGTGCAACAACACAAACGCCGCCACACCAAACGTGCGGATGACCAGGATTTCGTCCGTGATCAGCGGGAATCGTATTTTCGTCAGCGCGGCAAAGGTGATAAGAAACGCCGCTACTCCGCCGACCAGCGTGAAGTCATAGAACTTCTTCTGGCGATTCCATTGAACGGATGTGTATTCGACTCCCATGATGCGTTACTTCGTTGAATCGTTGAACCGGATTGGTTTCGACACGTCCACGATCTCGTTATCGGCCAGGCTGAACAGCACCAGTTGGCCGGTTGATTGTGCGACTTCATCCGACAGTGCCAATGACGTCGAGCTGAACGAGCCGAGTAGAATCGCGCTATCCGGCAGCGTGTCGGTAATGGTTGGATTTCCGGCGACCCAATAGACAATCAGGTCCGGCTTCACGAAGTCTTTAGCGGCGGAAAACTCGACGGCGAGCCGCCCGCCATCCGCGTTCTCCCCAATCAGGCGGACTTGGATGGGAGTCTTGGCGAACATATCGCTACGTTCCCATTTTGTGACGGCAAATTTTTGAGACGACGCGGCAAGTCCAGCGGGCAACGAAGGCGTGGCCGGCACTGTCTTTCGTGCGGCGATGCCCGCCGCGAAAGCGATCGGCAGAAAAATTCCAATGACAATCACCATGCGACGATGACGCTGGCGCAAGGGTCGGATCATGGGATGACTCCTTCCCGCGTGGCCTTACGATGCGCATTGCACTCTTCCGACGGTTCGTGAACGCCCTTCAGCCAACGCCGCAATAGCAGCGGCCAGAAAGCCATCGTGCCCGGAATGATCAGGATGCGAAATCCCCACGAACCGTGCGCGGCGTGCGGATCAATTCTTTTGACACCAAACATCACAAACGGGATTGCGAACAAAAATCCACAGGCCAGATAAATTCCAAGCAGGATGAGAAAGGCGGCGGCGATCATGGCGTAGCGGGTTTGTGTTGTTGCCCGGCCTTCAATTCGGCATTGAGCGAATAACTGATGACCGTGCGGATCAGGACAATGGCTCCCAGCACACCAAGTTCCTGCAAGGTCGGACGCATCAACGTGTCAATGATGTCAGCGGCGATGAGAAATTCCAAGCCGAGCAAAAGGTAATAGCCAAGCGCGTGCCGTAATTGTTGTCGTTCGCTTGAAACTTCCTTCCCCCGGGCCGCCGAAATTTCCGAGCGCAGAAACCGCGCCAGTCCGGTGAACACGCCCAGCACAATCACCAGCACGCCGAGCACGCTGATGGCAAAACTGGCTTGATGCAGATAATTCATGCGACAAATTCAAACCGCGCGGGCAAAGGCACCGCGCCGTCAGCAGTTTGTCGCGCAGGAAAGAAAAACCTTACAAGTTTTTAGCGAAGCCGTTTTCCGCGCAGGCTTTCCACGAAACCAACAAAACCTTCCGCCTGTTTGCCCAGGCGTTTCGCCATGTCGGGACCGGTGAATTGACCGGCCTCGTTCAGCAGCTTGCCGATGCCGGGCATGAAAACGCGTTCGGGATAGATGAAGGCGTTGCGATAGCCGAAGATCGCCTGCAACTGTTCGACCGGACGCAACGCGCCCCAAATCCCCGCCGCTAGCCCGATGAAACAAACGGGGCGCTGCTCAAAACTTTCCGGGAATGGCAGCATGTCTATGAAATACTTCAGAACGCCGGGAACGCTGCCGTTGTATTCCGGCGTCACGATAACCAGCCCGTCGGAAGCCAGAATCGCATCGGTGAACTGTTCGAAGGTGGCTGGCTTCTCGGTGTAGGAGGTCGGGGAAAATATCTCCGGTGGCATCCCTGCCAAGTCGAGCAACCGCGTTTGCACACCAAGCGCCTTGTAGATCGCCTCGACGTGCGCGGTGACTTTGCGCGTGTTGCTGCCGGGGCGGTTCGTGCCGCTGATGATGACAATCATGGGGATGGTTAGCGGATGGCCAGTTCCGGCATAAGCGGAGTTTTCAAAGTTCCCAAACTTGCGGACACGGCGGTCCGCGCTCCGAGTCGCTCCAGCAAATGATCCCCCACGCGCAGAGCATTGGCGACAATGGTGAGTGTCGGATTCACCGCGCCGCTCGAAACGAAGAAGCTGCCGTCCACGACGTAGAGATTGTCCACGTCGTGAGCGCGGCAATTCAGATCGAGCACGGACGTCTTGGGGTCTTCGCCGAACTTACATGTGCCGACCTGGTGGCCGAGGCTGTGCATCGGCATCTTGGTTTGGAAATATCCGGTCGTGGCTTTCGGCGCGGTGGCGGAATCTATTTCGCGGAGAATGTTTTCCCAGCGTGCATTCAGCCGCGCAAATGGCTCGCTGTTGTTCTCTGTGTAATCAATCACGATCTTGTCGCCGTCGGTGCGAACTTGATTGCGCGTATCGGGCAAGTCCTCCGTCGTGAGCCACCAATCCACGGAACACTTCGCAACTTCTTCCAGCGTGAGCGGCGCGTAGCTGGCTTCCTGACCAGCGAGCGCTTCCAGCACTGTCTTGCCCATGAGCTGGATGTTGCCCATCGGAAATTCGTAGCTCGGCTCGCCCCAGTAAAAATCATTGATCGCCATCGTCTTTTGGAATTTCGACGGATTGATCTTCGCGTTCGTGACCGCGATGAGCGAGCCGAGCACATGCTTCATCAGATTGCGACCGACGAGGCCGGAGGAATTGTTCGCCAACCCATTTGGATGTCTTTCATTCGCGGAACGAAGCAGCAACGCCGCTGAATTCACCGCACCACACGCCACGACGACGATGTAGCCCGTAAATGTCACGGGCTCACCTTTCACTTCAGCCACGACACCGCTGACTTCTCGACCCGACGCGCTGGTCAGCAACCGCAAAACTTTCGCTTCCGTGACGAGCGTGATGTTCGATTGATCCATCACCGGCCGCACACCGAGCATGTCCGAATCGGATTTCGCACCGACCATGCACGGGTAGCCGTCACACGTCGCGCAACGGATGCACGGACTGGTGTGCATCGCCGCCTCGTTGAGACGCACGCCCATCGGCGCGGGATAAGGCTTGAGGCCGCGCGCCTTGAGCGCCTGAAACACTTCCGCGATGCGCAGCTCGTGGCTGATAGGCGGGAACGGATAACCCTTCGCGCGCCACGGTTCGGTCGGGTCTTCGCCGGCCTTGCCGTGGACCTGAAACAATTCCTCCGCCTGCGTGTAATAATTTTCCCAATCGCGATACTTGATCGGCCACTCCGGCGAAATGCCGTCGCGATGCCGGAACTTCTCAAAATCCTTTTCGCGCAGCCGGAACAGCGCGGCACCATAGACCTTGGTGTTGCCGCCAACGTGATAACTGAAGCCCGGATAAATCGCGCCGCCGTCCTTGTTGAACATCGGCTCGGACGAATAATACTTGAAGGACCCCTTGTAGCTCCAGTTGTCCTGCTCGCGCGGCAGGAACGGCCCGCGTTCCAGCACGAGGATGCGCTTGCCGCTCGGCGCGAGACGATTGAGCAACGAGCCTCCGCCCGCGCCCGTGCCGATGATGATGACGTCAAAGTGTTCGTTCATGACGGGAGTTGGTCGGGGAAGGAGCGGAAACCTTACAGCGTAAAACACGATGGAATTGGCTTTCTGGTAGAGCTAAAAGAAACTATAAACCTCTTGGATTTTATGGAAGACACGAAACAAACAACTTGGACTCCAGAACGAATTCAGGAGCTAATTGATAAGAAGATCGAGGAAGGGCCTCAACTCGACTACAAAGCCGCAGCAGCGTTAAGCCGGCATGAATCAAAGAAGATTGAAGTAACCAAGGACATCTCGGCTTTTGCCAATTCAGCAGGAGGCACTGTAATTTATGGCTTAAAAGAATTTAGTGACGATGCAAGAAAGCATTTACCTGAAAAGATCGATCCCGTAGATGGAAAGGAATTCTCACGTGAATGGCTTGATCAAATTATTGGCCAAATTAGTCCCAGAATTCGAGACGTTCTAATCACGCCGGTGCGCGTCGGTCCAGAAGTAACACAAACTTGTTATGTGGTGGAAATTCCGCAAGGTCACACCGCCCACCAAGCGCGCGACTTAAAATATTACAGGCGCTACAACTTTGAATCCGTGCCGATGGCGGATTACGAAATTCGTGATGTAATGAATAGGAGAGAGCATCCCAATCTGGAGTTTAGTATCCGCTTAACCAATACCACAAATGGCGAAATCAGAATCAGGGCAAAGATTTGGAATAAGGGTTTAGTCCTTGCGCGTCATTTCAAACTCCGTGTTCTTGTTCCGACAGTTATTGGCAAGGCAAAGCTATGGAAAAAGGACTTGCCCGTTCAGGAAGTAGACGGCTACAAATTTTATCGAATATCACTACCCGGCTTTTTTGTTGGTCCAATCTTTCCAAGTTACGATGTGATTTATGACCACGAAATACCGGCAGTTCCAGAGAATGTTCCTCTACCCGCTGCGGATTTCTTGCTGTGCACGTTATATGCAGACGAGATGCAACCACTGAACAGAAAGGTGCCGGTTGCAGCGGCTTTGTTTGATTGGGCCTAGATTTACTTCCCAATTTTCCTTCCATACCCGCAGAAGATGCAGCGGCGGTTTGTATGGTGATTCAGTTTCGCGCACGCGACTTGTGCGCCTTTGCGTAGCGCCCGGTAAATTTCCACCGCGAGCAACATCCCGCCCACCGGTGCGACGAAATAAATCCAGCCTGCCGTCCACACGCCGCTCGGCAACGCCGACGCCACGGTGCGCGCCGGGTTGATGCTCATGCCTGAATACGGCGCTTCAAACGTGATGTAGAGCGTGACGAGCGTGCCGGCAAACACACCGGTCCAGCGCGCAAGCTTGGGCGTGTTGGTCACGAACAGGATCATCAGCATCAGGCCGCAGGCGATGAGCGCTTCGCCCGCGAACGCCGCCGTCACACCCGCCTCGCCGGGCACGGTGACGACGTAGTTCACCGCGGGATGCGTGAAGGTCATGCCGAGCACTGCCTTGGTCAGCAGCACGCCGGAGAGTCCGCCGATGAATTGCGCGGCGATGTAAAAGATGGCGTCCCACTTCGGCACTTTGCCGAGTCGGAAAAAGGTGAGCGTCACGGCGGGATTCATGTGCGCGCCAGATTGCTGTCCCCACGGCGAATAAATCAAGCCGACGGCGGTGAGTCCCATCGCAATGCCGATGAGCGCACGGCGGAGGTCGGGGCTGGCAATCGCATGATGCGCGGGCGAATTGGGATATTCAAACAACGCGGTGAACACGCCCGCCGAAATCATAAAGATGCCGAGACACGCGGCTTCGATGAGATATTCCGGCCAGTGTTTGCGGAGGGCGGCGAACATTTTGTTTTTAACCACAGATGGACACAGATGAACACTGATTCAAACCAGCGCTGGCTCTTGCTTAAGTGGCTTTTGTGCTTTTGCCGTTTGCGGTTTGGTCGCCGGCTTGTGGTTGTGTTCGCGCGGCATCAGGAGCTTGGCGATGAGCCCGGTCCAGCCGGTTTGATGCGAGGCGCCGACGCCGCGACCGTTGTCGCCGTGGAAATATTCATGGAACAAGACGTAATCCTTGAAATGCGGATCGGTTGCGAGCTTGGGATGATATTTCAGCACGGGGCGCTGGCCGTCGTCGCCTTTGAGAAATAATTTTGCGAGGCGGTGCGAGAGTTCGTCGGCCACTTCAGCGAGGGTGAGGAAATTTCCGGAACCGGTCGGGCATTCGACCTTGAAGTCGTCGCCGTAGTAGTGATGGAATTTTTGCAGGGATTCGATGAGCAAATAATTCACCGGCATCCAGATCGGGCCGCGCCAGTTGGAATTGCCGCCGAAAAGTCCGCTCTTGGATTCAGCGGGCCAGTAGGCGACTTCGTTCGTCATGCCGCCGGCATCGAGACGATACGGCTCGCGTTCGTGGACTTTGGAAAGTGCTCGCACGCCGAAGTCGGAAAGAAATTCCGTCTCGTCGAGCATCCGGCGGAGCAGGCATTTCATGCGATGGCCGCGCAGCAGCGAGAGCAGATGCCGATGACCCATGCCGTGCTCCTGCCAGCGCGAAACCAGTTGGGCTAGGTCGGGACGGTATTTCAAAAACCAGTCCAAGCGCCCGGCAAAATCCGGGAGTTGTTCCAGCAGCTCCGGCTCGAGTGTCTCGACCGCAAAGAGCGGGATGAGTCCGACCATCGAACGAATCTTAAGCGCCTGACTCTGGCCGTTGGGTAGGTTGAGCGCGTCGTAATAAAACTCGTCCTTGTCGCACCACAGGCCGATGCCCTCATCGGCAATGTTATTCATCGCCTCGGCGATGTGCAGGAAGTGCTCGAAAAATTTCGTGGCGATGTCCTCGTAAACCTTGTTGTGCTTCGCCAGCTCCAGCGCGATGCGCATGAGATTGAGCGAATACATGGCCATCCAGCTCGTGCCGTCGGCCTGATTGATGAAACCGCCGGTCGGCAAGGGCGAACTGCGGTCGAATACGCCGATGTTGTCGAGGCCGAGAAAGCCGCCCTGAAAAATATTTCTTCCCTGCGCGTCCTTGCGGTTGACCCACCAGGTGAAGTTCAGCATCAGCTTGTGAAAAACGCGTTCGAGAAAAGCGAGATCACCGTGGTCGTGTGGATTGGATTCACGACGCTGCTTGCGATCCATCTGGAACACGCGCCACGTAGCCCACGCGTGGACGGGCGGGTTCACGTCGCCGAACGCCCATTCGTAGGCGGGCAACTGTCCGTTCGGGTGCATATACCATTCGCGCGTGAGCAGAACGAGCTGCTGCTTGGCGAACTCGGCGTCCACGAGCGCGAGCGGAATGCAATGAAACGCCAAATCCCACGCGGCATACCACGGATACTCCCATTTGTCCGGCATCGAAATGATGTCGGCGTTGTTGAGATGCAACCATTCGCGGTTGCGGCCATGCTTGCGTCCCACCGGCGGAGGTGGCTGGGCCGGGTCGCCCTTGATCCATTCCGGCACGTCGTAATAGAAGAATTGTTTCGACCAGATCATGCCGGCAAACGCCTGGCGCTGAACGGCGCGTTCGTCGGCGCTGGTGATTCCTTTTTGCAGTTCGGCATAAAACTCGTCCGCCTCCAGAACGCGCTGAGCGAAGACTGAATTGAAATCGGCAAATGGTTTCGCCGTGCTCGATTTGGAGAGCCGCAGGCGCACGGTGGCAGAACCACCAGCAGGTATTGTCAGCTTATGAAGCACGCCAGCTTTTGTGCCGGTGCGTTCGGAGTTCACGGCGGATTGGTCGCCGTGAATAACGAATTCGTGGAAGGCATCCTTGAAGTGGCCTTTCGCCTCATTCTGGCCATAAAGACGGCGGACATTCGTTTCATTGTCGCAGAAAAGGACCTCTGGTTTTCCATCGGAATAAAATTGATAGTCGCCAAGATCCGGATGTCTGGCGGTGATGGCTCCGCGATTTGTCAGCGACAGTTCCGGCTTCTGGGAGTTCTGTTTCCAAGACCAAGTGTTGCGAAACCAGAGCTGCGGCAGCAAGCGAATCGTCGCCTCCTCCGGCCCGCGATTATGGACGGTGACACGCATCAACACATCATCCGTCCCGGCTTTGGCGTATTCCACGAACACATCGAAGTAACGGTCATCGTCAAAGATTCCTGTGTCGAGCAGTTCAAATTCCGGCAACTCCGGGTTGTTTTTTCGATTCCCGTTCTCCGCCACGAGTTGCCCGTAGGGAAATTCCGCCTGTGGATACTTGTAGAGCATCTTCAGGTAGGAATGCGTCGGTGTGGCATCAAGGTAATAATACAGTTCCTTCGCGTCCTCGCCGTGATTGCCCTCGGAATTGGTGAGACCGAATATGCGCTCCTTCAAGATCGGGTCCCTGCCATTCCACATCGCGAGCGACAAACAGAGGCGCGACTGATCATCGCTGATGCCGGCAATGCCATCTTCGCCCCAGCGATACGCCCGGCTGCGCGCGTGGTCGTGCGGCAAGTGATCCCACGCCGTGCCGCCGGGCGAATAATCCTCGCGCACCGTTCCCCATTGACGTTCGGAAAGATACGGACCGAAAAATTTCCAGTTGGCTTTGCCCGCGCGGTCTTCGGCGAGGCGGTTTTTTTCTGCGTTCATTTTATTTAGGCGGCGATTGGTTCGCGGGTTGGTTTGCGAGCCGGTTTGATTTTCATTTTGGTTCCGGCGAGAACGACTTGATCCAAGCGCAAGACTTCGCCGACCGACCATGCCTGAAACGGGCAGCCGCGCGGCGCATGTGGTTGTTCGGCGTCGGCAATTTCAGAAACGTGGCCGAGTCCGGCTTCGTCAAGATGAGCGAGGAGTGGTGACAGAAACTGTTCCCGAGCCTCAAGTTTGGCCTTCGCAGTTCCGCCACGAATTCGCACCCATGCCTCGACAAATGGCCCGATCAGCCACGGCCATACGGTGCCCTGGTGATACGCCCCGTCGCGCTCGCGGACTCCGCCCTCGTAATGCGGCGTGTAGCCCGGCTCTCCAGGCGCGAGTGAACGCAAGCCGAGTGGCGTCAAAAGCTTTTCCTGCACGATGGACACGATGCGCTCCGCCTGCCGGCCTTCGAGCAATGGGAACGGCAGGCCACCGACAGCGAAAATCTGGTTCGGGCGAAATGACGCATCGGTTTTCCCGGCTTGATGATCGGCATCCACCACGTCGAATAGAAAACCACCGGCTTCGTTCCAGAATTTTTCGCGGAATGATTTCAAGCCTCGGTCAAAATGCTGCGTCCAGCCTTTGGAAAAAAGGCCGGCAATCTTCAGAGTATTGAGCCACAAACATTGGAGTTCGACCGGCTTGCCGATGCGCGGAGTGACGACCCAATCGCCGACCTTTGCGTCCATCCAGGTGAGTTGCACGCCGGACACACCGCAGGCGAGCAGACCGTCGCCGTCCATGCGGATGCCGAAACGCGTGCCTTTGGAATAGCCTTCGAGGATTTGTTCGATGGCGTTCTGAAACGTGCGCTTGTGTTTGGCTGACACAATTCCGCTGCCGTTGGCGGCTTGGAGCAGTTCATGCACAGCGACGACATACCAAAGTGACGCATCCACGGAATTGTATTCCGGCTGTTCGCCACTGTCGGGAAAACGGTTGGGCAACATGCCTTCCGAGACACTTCCGGCCCACGCAAGCAGGATGTCACGGGCATCTTCGAGCCGCCCCGTGGCGAGACACAGGCCACGCAGGGCGATAAACGTATCGCGTCCCCAATCGGCAAACCACGGATACCCGGCGATGATTGTTTTGCCGTGGCGGCCGTTCACGATGTAAGCATCTGCGGCACGATGGAGACGCGAGGGGAATTCGGAGCGACGCATCCGCTCAAACTCGCGGAGCCGGTCGCAAAATTTTCTGACGGACAAATCGCCCTTGTGTGCCAGCGCAGGTGAATCGGTCGAAGCCAGCAACAGAACAGCCTCGCCGGCGAAAAAATCCCAGTCGAATACGCCCGGCGACGCAAGATCTTCGGTGGCGTCAAGACCTCGCGCCTGCTCTTCCGTGTAGAGAAAATTGCGATACCACTGCGGATCGTGCGTGTAATGGCCGTTGCTGCCATACATCGCGTAAATGCCGGGCACACCATCGTAAGGCCGCCACAATACTTTTTCGCCATTCGGCGTCGGCTCAAAGCGGAAGCCAAAGTTTTCCTTGTGCAAGCCATGGTAGTCGCGACCGGAGAGAAAGGGCCGGACGAATAACTTTGTCTCTTGGGTGTTGTTCAGCAACCGCCACGTCACGGCGGTGACGCCTGCGCCACGCGCAATAAAAATCTCCTGCACCACCTGCGTGCCGTCCTCGAATTCAAAAACCCACCTGGGCCACGGTTCACTGGTGAACTCCTTGATGCGTTCCGATCCGTCGCCGCCGATGACACCAGGCGCGTATCGCTGCGACGTCAGTGCGAAACGACCGGCAGGCGTTTCAATCCAGGCGTCGAAGCCATTCACCAAAACCATCCGTCCGGTCGGTGGCGTGGTGGCCGAAAGCAGCAACGCATGGTAGCGACGCGTGCGAATGCCACTGACCGTGCCGCTGGCGAAGCCGCCTTGTCCGTCGGCCTCGAGCCATTCGCGCGAGAACATTGGATCGGATGGTGCAGGTGGGGTTTTCATGATTAAAAATTGCAGGTGGGTATTCTTTCAAGCACGGCCATGGCATAACTCGCGTTTAATCCCGGTCCAATGCCAGAGCCAATGGTGATCACGCACGGCGCACAACGTGTGAAGCAGGACGCGTCCAAGATGGGTTTTGGCGAGGGTGTTCATATTGGCCAAGGTTTGCAATGGATTGAGGTTCACGTTCACTGCCAGCAGATCAGCCACCGGTTTCGAATCCAGGATAGAGCGTCATGCCGCCATCCACGAAAATGCTCGCGCCGTGGATGTAATCTGAATCGTCACTCGCGAGCCACACGGCGGCCCGGCCGATGTCGTCCGGCTCGCCAATACGTTTGTAGGGAATGAGCCGCATCAATTCCCGATACGCCTCGGGTGTGCCCCAGGCTTCCATGTTGATGGGCGTGCGGACGGCACCAGGGCAGACGCTGTTCACACGGATGCGATGCGGCGCGACTTCCTGCGCGATGCTCTTCATCATTAACATCACGCCGCCTTTGCTCGCGGCGTAGTTCACGTGGCCGGCCCACGGGATGACTTCATGCACGCTGCTCATGCAAATGATTTTTCCGGCGGCGCAGGAAACTTCTTTGCGAATGCCTCGCCGTTTGAATTCACGGATGGCTTCGCGTGAGCAGAGAAACTGGCCGGTGAGATTCACATCCAGAACGAACTGCCAATCGGCCATCGTCATCTGGTCAATGGGCGCGTCTTTTTGCAGTCCGGCGTTATTGACAAGAATGTCAATCGTCCCAAACTCCTGGATCATCTTCTTGAACATCGACTGGACATCATCTTCCTTGGCAACGTTGGCCTTGTAGGTAAAAGCATTGCCGCCGTGGCTGGTGATGTGCTCGACGACTTCCTCGGCGGCTTCGGGACGTGAGACGTAATTGACCACGACGTCCGCGCCTGCGTGCGCAAGCGAGAGGGCGACGGCCTTGCCGATGCCGGAATTTGCGCCGGTCACGAGCGCCTTTTGGCCTTTAAGCACCTTGTTGACGTGACACGCCGGCATCACGGCTTCCGGCAGGTTTTCCTCGCGGAGATGTTGCTGCATCAATTCTTCGTGCTCCGCCGGCATGGACATCATGCGACTGGCAGGTAATTTGATTTCGGGCATTTGATTCATAATCTGTTTTTCAGGTTGAAATTTATTGCTTTGCGCTCTGGTTGGTCGTTGGCAGGAAAAGTTCCTTACACGGATTGAACTTGAGCTGGAAGATCGCTGGTAAAAATTTGCAAAGTCCGGGCGAACAATTAGCTTTTGGCCATGCGAACAGAGGGCGAATTCAGTAACCAACCAAAATCTCCGGGCCTTTCCGATCCCGAGCAATGGGTGGAATTACATGGTGATTATCTTTTCAAGTATGCGCTGATGCGGCTGCGTGACCCGGCCAAGGCCGAGGACGCCGTGCAGGAGACTTTTCTCGCGGCGCTCAAGGGCGGACGGAGTTTCGCCGGTCGTTCGGCGGAAAAGAGCTGGCTGATCGGCATCCTCAAAAACAAAATCTTCGACCACTACCGCAAGGCCAGCCGCGAGACGTCTTTCACCGACTTGGATTTTTACGGTGACGAGGAAGGCGACCGGTTTAAAGCGGACGGCCTCGGCAAAGGCGGCTGGATTCACGAGCTGGGGCCGGTGGAATGGTCGTCCGATCCGGGTGCAGGAGTGGACAATGAGCTTTTTTGGAAAACCTTCCATGATTGCGCCGGCAAATTGCCAAAGAACGTCGCCGCCGTCTTCTGTCTCCGCGAAATGGACGATGTGGATAGCAAGGACATCTGCCAGCAGTTGGGCATCTCCGAGAGCAACCTGTGGGTCATGCTGCACCGCGCCCGCATGGCGTTGCGCCGCTGCCTGGAAACCAACTGGTTCGGAAAACTTTAAAAAACTGTAAGGATACGGAAATTACCCCGACAAACTATCAGTCATGAACTGGCTCACCAAAACCATCCGTGCGCTTTCGCCTAATTGCAAGGAGGCCATCCGCCTGCAATCTGATGCGCTCGACCGTCCGCTGCCACCGCTCCGGCGCATCGGATTGCGCATTCATCTTTTCCTTTGTGTGTGGTGCTCACGCTACGGGAAGCAGATTAAATTTTTACGCGTCGCCGCAAAGCAATGCGACCATGAGCATGAGCCAGTGTCCGCCATGCCGCCGGAGGCGCGGGAACGAATCAAGGAACAAGTCAAACGGGCACTCGAAACCGGAAAATAACACCAACGGCACGAAACCGACACACAACCCTGTGACCATGAGCTTCGTGAAATCAACCCTTGAATCTGTCCGCCTGATTGTCGCCTCGCCAACGCACTACGCCGTGCGGCTGGCGCGTGATACCGGGGAAGTCCGCGCCGCACAGACGTTGCGCTTTGAAGTGTTCAATCTCGAACTGAACGAAGGACTCGCACAATCGTATGCCAGCGGTTTCGACGAAGATCCCTTTGACTCAGTTTGCGACCATCTCATCGTTGAGCATCTGCCGTCACGACGAATTGTCGGCACATATCGTCTGCAAACCGGCCAGAATGCTGCAACGAATCTGGGTTACTATTGCGCGCAGGAATTTGAATTCGATGTGTTTGAGCCGCTGCGACCGGAAATGATTGAACTAGGACGCGCCTGCGTGCATCGCCAGCATCGGAACCTGGTTGTGCTGGGAATGTTGTGGAAAGGCATCGCCGATTACGCCCGGTTACATGGGGCGCGCTATCTGTTTGGCTGTAGTTCCATCACCTCACAAGATCCGGCAGTTGGGGCGTCGGCTTATACGGAGTTGTGCCGCAAACATCTGGTCGAGCCACAATGGCGGACGCGCCCGTTGGATGCGTTTGATTGTTCATTGAACCAGCTCGCCGCCGAAGCGGTGCCAATTCCAAAATTGCTCCGCGCATATCTGACGCTTGGCGCAAAGATTTGCGGACCACCCGCACTGGATTGCCAGTTCAAGACGATTGATTTTCTGACATTGCTGGACTTGAACACCCTGTCCCCGCTGGCACGGCAACGGTTTCTCGGCTGATATGATATGAAAGTCATCGTCACCTGCGGCCCCAGCTTCGAACCGATTGACCAAGTTCGGCGGCTGACCAATTTCTCCACCGGCGAACTCGGTGTTCTTTTATGTGATCAACTTGCACGCGCCGGCTTTGAAGTTTTTTGCTTCAAGGGTAGCGGAGCAACGCATCCCGGCCCTGGTGAGCCATGTCATTTGAGCCGGTTCGATACGAACGATGATTTGCTCGAATTGCTGGAGCAAGCCAGCGAGGTTCACGAAATTGCGGCCGTCTTTCACGTTGCCGCGCTCTGCGACTACAAAGTGAAGCGCGTGGAAGACGATCAGGGCCGAAGCTGCAACTCACCCAAAATCGCCAGCCGCTCTGGCGCGCTCACCATCAGCCTTGAACCGGCAACGAAGATCATTTTCAGACTGCGAGATTTATTTCCGCAAAGCATGATCGTTGGGTGGAAATGCGAACTGGCTGGAACACGCACCGAGGCGATTGGCAAAGCCGAGCGGCAGATTCGAGAAAACCAAACGGACGCCTGCGTTCTGAACGGCCAGGCCTGCGGCAGCGGCTTTGTATTTTGCCGGGCAACGCAACCCATTCACGAATGTCGGAACAAGACCGAACTGGTCTGGTTCTTGATGGCTTGGCTGCCAGAGATGCTGCGCCAGACGCGTTAGCCAAAACCGGTTGGAAATGGCGGTCTCGGGTGGCAGGGCTTTGCGATAGGGAAAACCGGTTGCCACCAGTTGCCTAAAATGACTTTTTGCTCCCCATTGGGACGGTTTTGGCAGATTGACAAAGGCGGGGGCTGAAGTGCGGCTTAACCCTTATTAAACCATGTGTTTATTGTGTATTGTGATGTTTTCACACCGCAAACCACACATAGAAATGCTGTCCCAACGGGATTCCATCCATCAGCCCAGGGTTGCGCGGTCCGTGCCGGACTTGCCACCAGCGCTACCCTGGGTCAACGCCCCAAACATTTCCTCAACCCTTGAAGGGGTTTCATCCCATCCCCAATTCTCCCGCTGCAACCTCGTTGGCGGCAACCCGGAGTGCAGCGATGTTCAACGGCAGTGCGGATGGACAAAACACGTTCGGTAAATGACAAGGGACGGCAGGCATCCGGCGGTGGGTCATGAGACAAAGGTTGCAGAGTTCGGTGGCAGGACGTTTCTTCAGCGGGGTTCCCCACCCCCACCTCCTTGGCGTCTGCCACCGGACATTTTTATGCTTCCGCGGAATTGACCAAGCCGGTAACGCTCGCCCACCCTTGCCGGATTGCGGCTGAGCTTCCCTGCTAATCGGGTTGGTCTGGTCATCACTCGCCTGCGCAACAAAAAAGCCGGAGTCGCGTGACTCCGGCTGGGCTGGAACAAATGGATTCGGTCACGGATTGGCGGACGCGGATGCCGGGGCCGGCTGACCTTGCGGCGGGGTGACGACGACGGGCACGGGATAACGCAGTTTCATCACGTCGTCCACGAGGACTTCCACGTAATAAGTGCCGGCGGTTTCGAATTTCACCTGGCCAAAGAACATGACGTTGGTGGCGCTCATGGCGGGATCGCGGAGTTCGAACTTCATCTCGCCCTTGCTGATGACGGTGGTCTGGTCCGGCGCGATGAGGCGAACCGTTTCCACGAACTGGCCGATGCCGGCGGTCCAGCGGTTGAACAGGCAGATGCGTCCCGCTGTGACCGGCAACTGCGGCAGGCGGATGACGTTCACGACGCCGATGAGAAAGAGGTTGCCATTCACTTCCTGGCGGACTTCTTCGCACAGGAGGGAACATTGCAGGTCAGGGAGGATTCGGGTGGCTTGCATAATAAAATTGAGCCGTCAGTCTGCCGAAAATTTCTCCGATGTCAGGGAAAAAGAAACCGCGACCAGGGTGCGCTCAAGGCTATTGCAGAATGACGCGGTAAAAGCGGTTGAGATTCGTCCCGATGAGGTCGGACACGAAGACGGAACCATTGCTGGCAGTGATGGGATCGCCGAAATTGATCCAGTAAGCCGGCGCAAGATTGGTGGTGGATTGCACCTGATAAACCTGGCCGGGAATCGCGCCGAAACTGAACCCGAAGTTGGTTCCGTTTTGCGTAAGGCCGCTGGTAGTTAGCTGGAACGGCGGCGCGCTGGTGACGCTCAAACTGAAGGTGGTGGCTTCGGCATTCGTTTGCCAGATCAAGCCGCCGGCGAGATGCGGCAGGTTCAACGCGGTGAATGCGCCCGTGGCCGAACCGTAAGATAACACGGCGAAGGCGCTGCCGTTGGTGGGGATGTAACCGTTCTTGAGATTCGCGCTGATTGTGCCGGCGAGCAAGGCGTTGTTTCCGAGATTGATTGAGCCAAAATTGGTCGAACTGCTGATGCCGAAGTTCAAGGTGCCGCCAGCCAGTGAATAATTTCCGCCGAAAAGCACCGCCCCGATTTGTGCATCCACCGTGCCCCCGGGGTAATTGTTGAAGTAGGTATAAGAATCAAAATAGGTAGGTATCCCAAGGGAGGTCTTGCCCGACTTGCGAAACACACTGTGATTATTGAA
>Ga0068856_100000524_pt1 | contig 42396 bp, 36 predicted proteins | sample KBSCornC62_FD_66595 | JGI IMG/M metagenome (GOLD analysis project Ga0068856, IMG submission 66595) | Corn rhizosphere microbial communities from Kellogg Biological Station, Michigan, USA - KBS Corn C6-2 | ecosystem: Host-associated > Plants > Roots > Rhizosphere > Soil ...
CGATGGCCCACACGAAGCCCGAGAGTTCGCGCGCGATGGCAACCACGGCCTTGGTCCTGAGCATGCGCCGGGCGCTCAGTCTTCGGAAGCGCGCGCCAGCCGCATGATGCTTTTGCCCTGAGCTTTCGGGCCGCTGCTGGTCATCGTGTTGTCCTCTGTGCCACGTCGTGCGTGTCAGTGCTGCGCGGGCTGCAACGAATGTCAGACTGCATTTCCATCCCGCAAGGGGATTTCCTTCGGTCATGACCGGTCTCGTTGCACCGATGTAGCTGGTGCCACCCTGATGCATCGCCCTCGCGAACGAACCCAGCGCATCAGCGCGAGCGGAGAATTCAGCTGAACACGATGCTTGCGATCGCGCCATTGGTGTCGCTGCGCGGGCGCATCGACACTTCCCAGCCATACAGCTCGCACAGCCGGCGCACGATGGCGAGGCCGAGGCCCGCGCCACTGCCGCCTGCGCCTTCGCCGCGCACGCCACGCTGGAACAGCTTCTCGGCATCCTCAGGCTTGATGCCCGGGCCGGTGTCGATCACATCGATGCGGCCCGCACCCACCTCGACACGCACGGTGCCTTCCAGCGTGTACTTGATCGCGTTGCCGATCAGGTTGGTCAGCGCCACCGACAGCACCGAGGCCGGCGCGTTGACGCTGACCGGCTCGTGCGCCGCCAGTTCGATCTCCAGCGGCTTGCCGCGCACCTGTGGGCGCTGGCTCTCGATCACGTCGGCGGCGACCTTGGCCACCTCGGTGGTCTCGCCGCGGGTGGGACCGCGCCGCTCGGCGCGCGACAGCAGCAGCAGCGCCTCGATCAGCTCGGTGGCCTGGCGCGAGGCGCGCTCGATGCGCTTCAGCCGCTCGGCGAGCTTGGGCGTGAGATCCGGCGAACCCTGCAGCAGTTCCGTAGTGCTGGCGATCACCGCCAGCGGCGTGCGCAGCTCGTGGCTGACGTCGGAGTTGAACTCGCGGTCGCGCTCCACCATCGCGGTGAGCCGCGCCGCGTATTCGTCCAGCGCGTGCGCCAGTTCGCCCACCTCGTCGTCGGCGAAATGCTGCGCCAGCGGCTCGGCCTTGCCGGCCTTGCGGAAATCGCGCAGGCGGTTTGCCAGCAGGGTCACCGGCTTCAGCACCTTGCGCGACAGCCACAGGCCAATCGCCAGCGACAACAGGCTGAACAGCAGCACCACCGCGACCAGCGAAGTCACCAGCTGGCGCTTGCCCAGCTCCTCGCGACTCACGTCGTAACTGAGAAAAGCGATCAAGCCGTACTTGCGGTTCACTGCCAGCTTGTAATGTCGCGGGCGACCATCCTGACCCACGTCATGCATGTCATAGACACCGTTGGGCAGGTTCTGCCATGCCAACGGTGCCCTGTAGATCGTGCGATCGCTCCACAGCCACGCCGAGACCAACTCGGATTGCAAGGGTTGGTCTGGATGCTCGTGCTTGTTCTCCACCGCCTGGTCTACGTCGTGCTGCAACGCCGACACCACGAGTTGGTCCTCGACCTTGGAGCGCACGTACAACGAGGCCACGGCAAACAGCACGCTGAGGCCGAAGCCGAACAGCGCGAAGGAGAGGACGAGGCGGAAACGGAGCTTACGCCTGGACTGCATCCGGCTCGACCATCCTGTAGCCGATACCGTGCCGCGTGTGGATCAGCGGCTTGTCGAACGGCTTGTCGATCGCCGCGCGCAGGCCGTGGATGTGCACGCGCAGCGAATCGGAGTCGGGCAGCTCCTCGCCCCACACCTTCTGTTCCAGGTCCTGCCGGGTCACCACCGAGGGGCTGGCTTCCATCAGCGCCTGCAGCAACTTGAGGCCGATCGGGTTGAGCTGGATCGCCTTGCCCGCGCGGCTCACGGTGAGCGTGTCGAGGTTGTAGGTGAGGTCGGCCACCTTGAGCACACGGCTCTGCGGGCCCTTGCCGCGTCGCGCCAGCACTTCCAGCCGCGCGGACAGTTCCTGCAGCGCGAACGGCTTGGTCATGTAGTCGTCGGCGCCGGACTCGAAGCCGGTGAGCTTCTGCTCCAGCGCGTCGCGCGCGGTGAGCATCAGGATCGGCGTCTGCTTATGCGCCTCGTGGCGCAGCTTCTTCGCCACTTCGAGGCCGTCCATGCCGGGCAAGGTGAGGTCGAGCACGATCACGTCGAAGTCGTGCACCACCGCCAGGTGCAGGCCGGTGACGCCGTCGCCGGCGAAGTCCACCACATGGCCACGATCTTCCAGATAGTCGCCGATGTTGGTCGCGATGTCGCTGTTGTCTTCGATCACCAGTACGCGCATGCGCCACTCCGCGATGCCGCCGGCGGCATGGGCCGGCCCCGGCCGCAAGCTTAACATTCGCGGCTCGCGAAACTCGCGACAAACCGGCTCCGGCCTGAATGCTGCGCCCCGGGGACGTGCCCAAGAAAAAACCCGGATGTGCCGGCGGGTCGCCGTCGCATCCGGGCACAGGGCTCGTCCCGTTACCGCCATCCACCGTCGTCGAACCTCACGGCACGCTTCGGGCAAATCGACAGCGGGATCGTTTATAGAAGCTCGGGGGTTAGGCCCGGGTTAACCCCCGCGCGCGACATTCATGTCGCGTTTGTCTTGCCGCGTCGTGCGACACGTTGGGTGCCAGCCACCTGCGCCTGCAGCAGTTCGATGATTGCGCCGGCCACGTCCACGCCGGTGACCGCCTCGATGCCCTCCAGCCCCGGCGAGGCGTTCACCTCCAGCACCAGCGGCCCGCGTTCCGAACGCAGCAGGTCGACGCCGGCCACGCCCAGGCCCAGCGCTTCGGCGGCGCGCACGGCGATGCGCTTCTCGGCCGCGCTCAGTTTCACCGCCACCGCGCTGCCGCCGCGATGCAGGTTGGCGCGGAAGTCGCCCGCGCTGGCCTCGCGCTGCATCGCCGCCACCACCTTGCCGCCGACCACGAAGCAGCGCAGGTCGCAGCCCTTCGCCTCGGCGATGAACTCCTGCACCAGGAAGTTCGCGTACAGGCCGCGGAACGCCTCGATCACGCTCTGCGAGGCGCTGCGCTTCTCGGCCAGCACCACGCCATTGCCCTGGCTGCCTTCGTTGAGCTTGATCACGTGCGGCGGCTCGCCGAGCATCGCCAGCAGGTCCTCGGTATCGTCGGGGTTGTCGCCGAATACGGTGACCGGCATCGCGATGCCCTGCGCAGCGAGAATCTGCAGGCTGCGCAGCTTGTCGCGCGCGCGCAGCACCGCATCGGAGGAGTTCGGCGTGTAGACGCCCATCGTCTCAAGCTGGCGCAGCACCGCGGTGCCGTAGAACGTGCTCTGCGTGCCGATGCGCGGGATCGCCGCATCGATGTCGCGCACCGGCTTGCCCTTGTAGCGCATCGCCACGTGCCCGGGCGCGATGCGCACGTAGCAGCGCAGCGGGTCGAGCACGCGCACCACGTGGCCGCGCGCGCGCGCCGCGTCCACCAGCCGCTGGGTCGAGTACAGCCGCGTGTTGCGCGAGAGAATGGCGATCTTCATGGGTGGTCCGTGGCCGCCAGCGGCAGCCGGGGCTGGGTGTAGGCGCGCGCGGGGTCGACTGCGAAACGCCCGTGCAGGGCGCTGCGGCCGAGCAGCATGGGAAACAGCATGTGCTGCCGGTCGGTCAGGCTGATGTCGGCCTCGAAGCGCCGCCCCGCCAGCAGGATCTCGCTGCGGATGAACCAGCGCTCGGTGCGGTGGCCGCCGGTGTCGGTGACCACGCGCCGGTCCAGCGCGCGTGCCTCGCAATGCACCGCGTCCGCCGGATGCCGCCCGGCGCACACGGTGAAGCGCAGCCACACCGCGCCATCGCGCAGGAAGCTGTCCAGCGTCTCCACGTGCAGCGCGCTGCTGCGTGCGCCGGTGTCGAGCTTGGCCTTGAGCTGGGCGATGCCCAGTTGCGGCAAGGCCAGCCGTTCGCGCCAGCCCAGTACTGTCGGACCCGGCACGGTCGGCCCCGGCACGAGCGGACTCGGAGTGATCGGATCCGTCATCGGTGTCGGCGCGCTCGCTGGGGTGGCGATATGGGGCGGCAGGCCATGGCGGGGAAGCCATGGAGCGGGTGAAGGGAATCGAACCCTCGTCAGTAGCTTGGGAAGCTACAGCTCTACCATTGAGCTACACCCGCATCGCCCGGCGGATGGTAACCCGGGAAACGGCGCGGTGGAAATCGCCGTCCGGCCGCGCCGGCATGAACCGCGGCCTGCCGCCGGATATCCACCCGCTGAACCATGGTCGCGGCCGCCACGAAAACTAAGCCGGGCCTAATCCCTGCCGTAGGCATAATCGGGCCGTCAATGCACGTCGCGCAGCGTGCCTTGAGGCGGCCACCGCCGCCGCTTGCGTTGCGCCTGGAACCGGGAGACTCCGATGCGTGTGCTTGCTTCCCTGCTTGCTTCGTGGCGCCACGGCGGGCGACCGCTGGCCGTGCTGCTGCTCTGCGCCGTGGCTGCGCTGGCCCAGGCGCAATCCGCCGACGACGGCGACGCCGCGCCGCCGGACCGCGTGGCGCGCCTGTCCTACATCGCCGGCGACCTCGGCTTCCTGCCCGCCGGCAGCCAGGACTGGGCCAGCGCCGACCTCAACCGCCCGCTGACCACCGGCGACCGCCTCTCCACCGGCAACGGTTCGCGTGCCGAACTGGAGCTGGGCGGCGGCGTGCTGCGCATGGCCGGCGACACCGACTTCGGCCTGCTCAACCTCAACGACAACCTCGCCCAGATGGAGCTGACCCAGGGCACGCTGAACCTCAGCGTGCGCCATCTCGACCAGGGCCAGAGCTATGAGATCGACACGCCCACGCTGGCGCTGGTGGTGAGCCGGCCCGGTGCATTCCGCGTGGACGTGGACAACGGCGGCAACGGCACCCGCGTCACCGTGTTCGACGGCCAGGCCACGGTGTACGGCGAGAACAACGCGCAGCACGACGTGTTCCAGGGCCGCAGCTACCAGTTCGACGACGCCTCGCTGGCGGCGTTGACGGTCACCGACATCGGCGGCGGCGACGCCTTCGACGCGTGGAGCAACGAGCGCGACCAGCGCTACGCACAATCGCAGACCCGCCGCTACGTGTCCGACGACGTGGTCGGCTACCAGGACCTCGACCAGTACGGCAGCTGGCAGAGCAGCCCCGACTACGGCGCGGTCTGGTACCCCAGCCAGGTGCCGACGGACTGGGCGCCGTATCGCGACGGCCACTGGGCCTACGTCGCGCCGTGGGGCTGGACCTGGGTGGACGATTCGCCGTGGGGCTTCGCGCCGTATCACTACGGCCGCTGGGCGTACATCCGTGGCGCCTGGGGCTGGATCCCGGGACCGATCGTGGCACGCCCGGTGTATGCGCCGGCGCTGGTGGCCTTCGTGGGCGGCGGCTGGAGCGTGTCGGTCGGCATCGGCGGCGGCGCGCCGGTGGGCTGGTTCCCGCTCGGCCCGGGCGAGGTCTACAACCCGTGGTACCACTGCGACCGCGACTACTACCGTCGCGTCAACGTCACCAACATCTACGTGCACAACACCGTCTACCGCACCACGGTGATCAACAACATCAACAACCAGTACAACTACTACCGCGAGGGACGTGCGCCGCAAAACCTGCGCTACGCGAACCGCGCCGCGCCACGCGGCTTCACCGCGGTGTCCGGCACGGCTTTCGCCGGCGGCCAGCGCGTGCAACGCGACCTGCTGCGCGTCGACCCGCGCCGGCTCGCCGCCGCGCCGGTGCTGGCCCGCGGCGTGACCGCGCTGCGCCCCGCCCCGCACAGCGTGGCGCCGGCGCGCGGGCCGCAGGCGCGACCGCTGCCCACCGCCGACTTCCGCCGCAACGTGGTGGCGCGCACGCCGCCACCGGCCTCGTTGCCTGCGGTGCATTCGAACTTCACCCCGGCAAACGCGCGCACGCCGCAACACGCGGCCACGCCGTTCGCCAACGTGCGCGTGCTGAACAGCCGGGGCGCGCCACGCCCGACTGCTGCGGCACCGGCCGAGGCAGCCCGCGCCATCCCCACGCAACCGCGCACGATGCGTGCCCCGAATGTCGCCCCCGCCGGCCAGCCAAGCCCGCGCCAGACGGAACCGGCGCAGGCCGGCGCACTGCCCTCGGCCCGCTTCGCCCACCCGCAGGCAGGGGCACATACCCTGCCCACGGTCGAACCGATCCGGCGTGCGCAACCTGCCGAACCGCGCCAGGCGCCACAGCCGGGCGTGCGCTACAACGCCGGCCCGCAAGAGTCGCACCCGCAACCTGCCGAGCGCCCGGCCAGCACGCTGCCGCAACCGCCACGCTTCGAGCGCGCACCCGCACAACCCACACCGGCGCAGCGCGCCCCTGCGCAACAGGAATACGTGCGGCCACGCCAGGAGCCGCCGCACGAGGTTGCACCGCCACGCCCGACGTACAACCCGCCGCCGCGCGAGTACGCGCGGCCGACCTACCAGCCGCCGCAACCGCGTTACGAACCACCGCAGCCCCGTTACGAGCAGCCACAACCACGCTACGAACCACCGCAGCCGCGCTACGAGGCACCCCGCCCCGCTGCACAGCCGCAGCAGAGGCAGCAGCACGCCGAACCACAACGCAAGCCGCCGCCGCCGCGCAAAGACGATCAGCAGCATTGAGGTCCCGCGCCGGCGCCTCGTCGTCCGCCAAGCGCGGCGGCGCGGCGCCGATGCCACGATTCGGCACCAACGGCGCCAGCGGCTACAATGGGCGCATGCAGATCACGCTCAATGGCCAGCCGCGCGATTGCGCTCCCGCCACCACCATCGCCCAGCTGCTGGAAACCGCCGGCTATGGCGGCCGGCGCGTGGCGGTGGAGCTGAACCGCGAGATCGTGCCGCGCAGCCAGCACGGCAGCCGCGCGCTCGCCGACGGCGACCAGGTCGAGATCGTCCACGCCATCGGCGGTGGCTGATTCGCGCAAGGCACGTTCACCGCTCCACCGCGACGCCCCGCCGGACGCCGCTTCCCAAGGCATCCCCATGAACCTCAAGACCCTCGACATCGCCGATCCGCTGGTCATCGCCGGCAAGAGCTACGCCTCGCGCCTGCTCACCGGCACCGGCAAGTACAAGGATTTCGACGAAACCCGCGCGGCCTCGCAAGCCGCCGGCGCGGAGATCGTCACGGTGGCGATCCGCCGCGTGAACATCGGCCAGGACGCGAACGCGCCCAGCCTGCTCGACGCGTTGCCGCCGGACGAATTCACCCTGCTGCCGAACACCGCCGGCTGCTACAACGCGGTGGACGCGGTGCGCACCTGCAAGCTCGCGCGCGAACTGCTGGACGGCCACAAGCTGGTGAAACTGGAGGTGCTCGGCAACCAGCGCACGCTGTTCCCGGATGTGGTGGAAACGCTGAAGGCCGCCGAGGAGCTCGTCGCCGACGGCTTCGACGTGATGGTCTACACCTCGGACGATCCGATCCTGGCGAAGAAACTGGAGCAGATCGGCTGCGTGGCGGTGATGCCGCTGGCCGCGCCGATCGGTTCGGGCCTCGGCATCCAGAACCGCTACAACCTGCTGGAGATCGTGGAGAACGCGAAGGTGCCGATCATCGTCGACGCCGGTGTGGGCACCGCCTCCGACGCCGCGGTGGCGATGGAACTGGGCTGCGACGGCGTGCTGATGAACACCGCCATCGCCGGCGCCAGGGATCCGGTGCTGATGGCCCACGCGATGAAGCTGGCGATCGAGGCCGGCCGCGCCGCGTTCAAGGCCGGCCGCATCCCGCGCAAGCGCTACGCCTCGGCGTCCAGCCCGATCGACGGCACCATCGGCTGACCGGCTTTTCTCCCCTCTCCCCGCGGGAGAGGGGCTGGGGGAGAGGGTTCGGCCGTAGCGCGCAATCGACGCCTTGCACCAATCTCCACCGCTCGCTCCGCCCGCACCCTCTCCCGCCTGGATTCGCGCCATCCTTGGCGCTCACCCCCTTCGGGGCCAGCTTCGCTGTTCCGCAGGTGCTTCGGCACCTGCAGGTCGGCACCCTCTCCCAAAGGGAGAGGGAATCACTCGACACGTTTCGTTTGCCATGACCGACCACGACGCCCCCGAACATCTCCGCCGCATCCGCAGCTTCGTGCTGCGCGAGGGCCGCATGACGCCGGCGCAGCAGCGTGCCTTCGACGAGCACTGGTCGCGCTTCGGCATCGACTACACGGGCAGCGCGCAGGACTACGCCGCACGCTTCGGCCGGCAGGCGCCGCTGGTGCTGGAGATCGGCTTCGGCAACGGCGAGGCACTGGCCTGGGCCAGCGAGCACGACCCGGCGCGCGACTACCTCGGCGTGGAAGTGCACGGCCCTGGCGTAGGCCGGCTGATGAACGCGCTGGCCGCGCGCGAAGCACGCAACGTACGGCTTTACAAGCATGACGCGGTGGAGGTGCTGGCGCACGAGATCGCGCCGGGCACGCTGACCGAGGCGCGCATCTGGTTCCCCGATCCCTGGCACAAGAAGCGCCACAACAAGCGCCGCATCATCCAGCCCGACTTCGTCGCCCTGCTCGCCTCGCGCATGGCGCCCGACGGCCTGCTGCACCTGGCCACCGACTGGCAACCCTATGCCGAGCACATGCTGGAAACGATGGAAGCCGCGCCCGACTGGCGCAATGCCCTCGCTCCCGGCCAGTATGCCGAGAAACCGGACTGGCGCATCGAGACCCACTTCGAGCGGCGCGGGCTGAAGCTGGGGCATGGGGTGTGGGATCTGCTCTATCGTCGTACCTGACGTTTCCGGCAGCCGCTCCTACAATCGCTCCCATGGGAATGGCCTGCGGCGGCCACGGTTCACCAGCCCTTGCATCGCGCCGCTTATACTTGCGCGAACCTGCCAGGGACGAGCGCCGCAGCGTGAATCCGCCACTGCCACCCCGCATCCATCCGCATCCCGCGTCCAGGGAAGCACGCTAGTGCCGCTCACGCTTACCCCCGAAATGATCCTGGTGCTCGGGCTGGCGGGCTTCACCATGCTGATGCTGGTGCTGGAGTGGATCCGCGCCGACATGGTGGCGCTGCTGGTGGTGGTGGTGATCGGCCTCACCGGCGTGATCCCCTCCGACCGCGTGTTCAACGGGTTCGCCGGCAACGCGGTGATCGCGATCATCGCGATCATGATCATGGGCGAAGGACTGGATCGCGCCGGTGTGCTCAACCTCACCGCGCACATGGTGATGCGGCTGGCCAAGGGCATGGAGTCCCGCCTCGGCCTGGTCATCAACATCATGGCCAGCCTGTTTTCGGCGGTGATTCCCAGCCAGGCGCTGGCCGCGCTGATGATCCCGGTGTCGAGCCGACTGTCCGCGCGCACCGGCGTGCCGCTGTCGAAGCTGCTGCTGCCGATGGCGTTCTGCATCCTCACTGCCACCAACACCACGCTGATCGCGAACTCGCCGCTGATCGTGCTGAACGACCTGATCGCCAGCGCGAACGCGAACCTGCTGCCAGGCGCGCACACCATCCCGAAGTTCGGCCTGTTCAGCGTGACCCCGGCCGGCCTCGCGCTGGCCGCGGTGGGCTTGGCGTACTTCTACTTCTTCGGCCGCAAGCTGCTGCCCGGCCACGAGGACGAGCGCCTGAAGGTGACGCCCGGCCGCACCGAGAGCTACTTCGCCGACACCTACGGCATCGTGGGCGAGAGCGCCGAGCTCACCGTCACCGCCGAGAGCCCGCTGGTGGGCATGAGCATCGGCGAGGCCGAGCAGTTGCACGACGCGCCGCTGATCCTCGCGATCAAGAGCGGCAACGACGCGCGCATGGCGCCTCCGGCCGACCACGTGATCTGGGTGGGCTCGGTGCTCGGCGTGCTGGGGCCGCGCGAGCAACTCAACCGCTTCGCCAACAACCAGCTGTGCCGGCTCTCCACCCGCATGCGCCAGCTGGCCGAACTGTTCAACCCTACCCGAGCCGGCATCTCCGAGGTGGTGATCCCGCCGGTGTCGCGCTTCATCAAGCACACCATCGGCGAGCTGCGCCTGCGCAAGCGTTTCGGCATCTCGGTGCTGGCGGTGAATCGCGGCGACCAGGTGCTGCGCGACGACGTGCGCGCGGTGACGCTGCGCGCGGGCGACACCGTGGTGGTGCACAGCACCTGGCGCGACCTGTCGCTGGCCTCGGAAGACCGCGACCTGGTGGTGGTCACCGACATCCCGAAGGAGGAGCAGCGCCCCGGCAAGATCTGGCAGGCAATCGGTTTCTTCGTGCTGGCCAAGTGCCTCGCGCTGTTCACCAACCTGGACCTCTCGGTGGCGATGATGTGCGGCGCGATCGGCATGCTGCTGTCGGGTGTACTGAACATGGACGAGGCCTACAAGGCGGTCAACTGGAAGACGATCTTCGTCACCGCATGCCTCATTCCGCTGGGCTGGTCGATGGACGCCACCGGTACCGCGGCGTGGCTGGCGCAGTACGTGCTGCACTACCTGGGCCACGCCTCGCCGTGGGTGTTGCAGGCCACGCTGGCCGTGCTCACCCTGCTGTTCTCGCAGGTGATGTCCAACGTGGGCGCCACGGTGATGATGGTGCCGATCGCGATCAGCGTGGCGGTTGCCACCGGTGGCAACCCCTCGGCTTACGCGCTGATCGTGGCGGTGTCCTCGTCCAACACCTTCCTGCTCAGCTCCGGCCACCCCGCGCTGATGATGGTCACCGGCCCCGGCGGCTACAAAGGCCGGGACTTCCTGCGCGTGGGCGCGCCGCTGACGCTGACGATGCTGATCGTCACCCTGGTGTCGATCAACCTGCTGTTCCGTTGAAGAATGCGGCCAAGGATGGCCGCCCGTTTGATTCTGCGATCAAGGACGATCGCAAGGGACAAGCCACACCTCGCCGTCGCGCAGCTCCACCGCCAACGCGCGCAGATGTTCGCCGCGGCAGGGGCCGGCCACGCAGATGCCATCGTTGCGGTTGAAGCTGGCGCCGTGCACCGCGCAGATCAGCAGCTCGTCCTTGAGCAGGAACATGCCCGGCGCGTAGTCCAGCCGGCGGCCGGCGTGCGGGCAGACGTTGAGCCAGGCGCGCACGGCATCACCACGGCGATCGACGATCACGCTCTCGTTGTCGAGCGCAGCCACGCTCTCGATCGCGGTGGCGCCGCCGTCGGGAATCGCGTCCAGCCGGCACAGCAGCGAAGTAGGTGAAATGGTGTCCATCGGCACTTGTCCTGCAGGCCGGATGGCCTCATCGTGTCGCACGCAAGTCCTTGATTTTAGCACACGGATTTTTAACACCATGCATTTCCATCTGCCCTCGCCCCGCCGTTCCCGCCACCCGTTGGTGCGCGCCCTGTCGCTGCTGCTCGGCGTTGCCGTGCTGGGTGTGCTGCTGGTGTTCGGCTTGGCCGTGGCCGGCGTGCTGCTGATCGGTGGCGCCATCCTGCTGGCATGGCGGCAGTGGAAGCAGGTGCGTTCGCCGCAGGCTTCGGCGAACGCGCCGAGCAAGCCCGCGCCTGACGTGCTGGAAGGCGAGTTCGTGGTGATCCGCCAAGGTCGCCCGGTCGCGCACTGAAAGGCCTGCTCCAGCGCAGGATCCGGATGGCGCCCGGCGTCGCCCCGGCACAACATGGCGACACGCACCATTGGATGACGCCATGAACGCCCGCCCCGCCCCCCTCGCCGATACCCTCGAACGCGTGCGCACCCGCATCGAACGCGCCGATGCGGCGCCCACGCTGGCTGCACTGGCGCAGTTCGCGCAGTTGAGTCCCGGCCATCTGCAGCGCGCTTTCCGCCGACGCTTTGGGCTGAGCCCGGCCGAATACCATCGTGCCCGCCGCTTCGGCCAGTTCAAGGCCGCACTGCAGGGCGGCGCGGCGGTCGCCGACGCGGTGTACGAGGCCGGCTTCGGCTCCGGCAGCCGCGTCTACGAGCACAGCGACCGCCTGCTCGGCATGACCCCGGCCAGCTACCGCGCCGGCGGCGCGGGCGCCAGCATCCGCTACACCACCACCGCCACGCCGCTGGGCCAGTTGCTGGTGGCGGCCACCACGCGCGGCATCTGCGCGGTGACCCTGGGCGCGGACGACGCCGAACTCGCGGCGCGGCTCGCCGCCGAGTTCCCGCAGGCCGCGCGCGAACGCGTGGATGCGGGCCGCGAGGAATGGCTGGACGCGGTGATCGCCCGCATCGCCAGCGAGCTGGGCTGGAGCGATGTCGCCGCGCCCGCGCTGCCGCCGCTGGATGTGGCCGCCACCGCATTCCAGTGGCGGGTGTGGAACGCGCTCACGCGCATTCCTACCGGCGAGACACGCAGCTACGGCGAGCTGGCCGCCTCGATCGGCGCACCGAAGGCCGCGCGTGCGGTGGGCAATGCCTGCGGCAACAATCACCTTGCCCTGATCGTGCCCTGCCATCGCGTGGTGCGCGAGGACGGCACACCCGGCGGCTGGCGCTGGGGCGTGGAGCGCAAGCGCGAATTGCTGGCCCGCGAACGGCGCCGTGCCAAACGCTAGGAGCTGCCTGTAGGGGCGCACCCTGTCCACAAGGGACTTCCTGCGGTCGTGCGCGAATGCGTTGCGCTTCGATCGGAGCCAAGAGCATTCGCGCACAGGGTGCGCTCCTACAAATCCCCGTCTTGACGCCGCCTCAAGCCTGCCTTGCGCAAGCCTCGCTACCGCACAGCCTGCGCCTCATCCATCATGCATGCTGCCGCTGTTCCCCCGCAGCGGTGCGCCGGCGCAGTCGAAACTGCGGATGGCTCCCCCGTTGCCTGTAGACTGCGCCACGCGCTGCACCCCTCTGTCGAGCCCCGCAATGAACGATGCCACCGCCCTCACCGCCGACAGTGCGGCGAACGCCGCTGCCGATCGCTCCCGCCTGCTGGTGCCGTTGGGCCTGCTGGCGTTGTACGTGATCTGGGGCTCGACCTATCTCGGCATCCGTTTCGCGCTGGCAAGCTGGCCGCCGTTCCTGCTCGCGGGCGTGCGCTTCCTGATCGCCGGCACATTGCTGTTCGGCTTCCTGCGCCTGCGCGGCGTGGCCCCGCCCACGTGGCGGCAGTGGCGCAACGCGGCGGTGGTCGGCGTGCTGCTGCTGGGCCTCGGCAACGGCCTGGTGTGTTTCGCCGAGGAGCGCGTGAGTTCGGGCATCGCCGCCGTGGCGGTGGCCAGCATGCCGCTGTTCGCCGCGCTGTTCGGCAGCTGGTACGGACACCGGCCGAACCGGCGCGAGACGCTGGGCCTGCTGGTCGGCTTCGCCGGCGTGATCGTGCTCAATCTCGGTGGCGACCTCTCCGGCTCGCGCATCGCCGCGCTGGCGCTGCTGGTGGCCGCTGCCGCGTGGGCGTTCGGTTCGGTATGGAGCAAGCAGCAGGACATGCCGGCCGGACCGATGAACACCGCCGCGCAAATGCTGTGCGGCGGCGTGGCGCTGCTGCTGATGGGCCTGGTCGGCGGCGAGCAGCTGCCGGCACACCCCTCGCTGCACGCCAACCTCGCGCTGGCCTATCTGGTGGTGTTCGGCTCGCTGATCGGCTTCAGCGCCTACCTCTACGTGCTCAGGCACGCACGCCCCGTGCTCGCCACCAGCTACGCCTATGTGAATCCGCCGGTGGCGGTGCTGTTCGGCATGCTGCTGGCCGGCGAGCACATCGGACCGTTCGAACTCGCCGGGATGGCGGTGATCCTGCTCGGCGTGGCGGCGATCACGCTGGCGCGGCAGAAGCAAGCGCACTGACTTTCCCTCCTCCATGAAGGAAGGGGCCCGGAGGAAGGCCGGAAGGGGATGGCTTTTCGCTCCCCTGCCGAAAGCACCCCACCCCAACCCTCCCCTGCGCGCAGGGGAGGGAGCAGTGCTGTCCGATAGCTGCGCAGGAGGAGATTGCCGCTCGACCTTGGTCGGCTTGCCCCGCCGGCACGCACCGCGCCACCATGCCCCGGACATCACGCGGGGAACGGCATGAACACGACGAACGAAGGCCTGATGGCGCGCCTGGCGCTGCGCAGCGCGGCATGGTCGGAGCGCTGGTTCCCGGACGCCTGGGTGTTCGCGGCATTGGGCGTGGTGATCGTGGCGATCGCCGCGCTGGCCTTCGGCTCGACGCCCGTGGCCACCGTCAACGCGTTCGGCGACGGCTTCTGGAGCCTGATCCCGTTCACCATGCAGATGGCCTTTGTGGTGATCGGCGGCTACGTGGTCGCCACCGCACCGATAGTCGCGCGCTTCATCGATCTGCTGGCCAGGGTGCCGAAAAGCGGCCGCGGCGCGATCTGCTACGTGGCGCTGGTGAGCATGCTGGCTTCGCTGCTGTCGTGGGGCTTCTCGCTGGTGTTCGGCGGCCTGCTGGTGCGCGCGCTGGCGCGGCGCACCGACCTGCGCATGGACTACCGCGCGGCCGGTGCGGCGGCCTACCTCGGCCTGGGCGCGGTATGGGCGATGGGTCTGTCTTCTTCCGCCGCACAGCTGCAGGCGAACCCGGCCAGCATGCCGCCGGGCCTGCTCGCGATCACCGGCGTGCTGCCGTTCACCAGCACGATCTTCCTGTGGCAGTCATTCGCGCTCACCGCCTGCCTGATCGCGGCCTCGCTGCTGGTGTGCTGGCTCACCGCGCCGTCGGCGAAGAACGCACGCACCGCGCAGGACTTCGGCATCACCGAAGCGACGGCTGTACCCGAGTTGCCGCCGCGCACGCGCCCCGGCGAATGGCTGGAATACAGCCCGTTGCTGGCGGTGCTGATCGGCCTGCTGGGACTGGGCTGGCTGGGCCACGAGTTCGCCACCAAGCAGGCGGTGACCGCGATCGCCAACCTCAACACCTACAACTTCCTTTTCCTCACCGTGGGCCTGCTGCTGCACTGGCGCCCGCGCAGCTTCCTCGACGCGGTGGCGCGCGCGGTGCCCAGCACCGCCGGCGTGCTGATCCAGTTTCCGCTGTACGGCGGCATCGCCTTCCTGCTCACCCACGCGCAGGGCACGGACGGCGCCACGCTGGCGCATCGCCTGTCGCAACTCTTCGTGCACGTGGCCAGCACCGACAGCTTTCCCGCAGTGATGGGCGCCTACTCCGCCATCCTCGGTTTCTTCGTACCCTCCGGCGGCGGCAAGTGGCTGGTCGAGGCGCCCTACGTGATGCAGGCGGCGAACGACCTGCACGTGCATCTGGGCTGGGCGGTGCAGGTGTACAACGCCGCCGAGGCGCTGCCGAACCTCATCAACCCGTTCTGGATGCTGCCCCTGCTCGGCGTGCTGGGCCTCAAGGCGCGCGACGTGGTGGGCTACACCTTCATGCAGCTCTTGGTGCACGTGCCGCTGGTGCTGGGGCTGTTGTGGCTGCTGGGGTTGACGCTGCGGTACATGCCGCCGGTGATGCCGTAGGGAAATCACATTGCGAATCCCTCTCCCTTTGGGAGAGGGTGCCGACCTGCAGGTGCCGAAGCACCTGCGGAACAGCGAAGCTGGCCCCGAAGGGGTGAGCGCCAAGGATGGCGCGAATCCAGGCGGGTGAAGGTGCGGGCGGAGCGAAACACTGCGGCAGCGCCGAACCCTCACCCCAACCCCTCTCCCAAAGGGAGAGGGGCTTGAACATCACAGCTCGCGCAGCGCCGTGGTCACCGGCAAGCGCGCGGCGCGCACGGCGGGGAACAGGCCGCCGACGAAGCCGATCGCCAGCGCCCACTTCAGGCCGGTCCACAGCAGCTCCGGCGTCACCGCCAGTTCGAAGCTGAGCTTGCCCACCGTACCGGCGGCGAGGGTGGAGGCGCCGTAGCCGTTGAAGACCAGCCAGGCCAGCGCACCGCCGATGACGCCGCCGAGCAGGGCCAGCAGCATGGTCTCCAGCATCACCGCCACCACCACCGGCAGGCCGCGGAAGCCGATCGCGCGCAGCGTGGCGATCTCGCGGGCGCGCGTGGCCACCGCGGCGAACATGGTGTTGAGCGCGCCGAACATCGCACCGATCGCCATGATCAGGCCCACCGTGATACCCATGATGCGGATCACCGTGGTCATGCCTTCGGACTGCTTGGCGTAGTAGGCGAGCGTGGTGTCGGTGTCCACCTTCAGCTGCGGGTTCGCCGCCAGTGCCGCCTTGAACGCGTCGAACGCCTGCGGATCGGCGAGTTTCGCCACGACCGAAGCGCGACTGCTGCCGCGGCGGTAGGTGTCGGCCACCACGTTGGCGTCGCCCCACACTTCCGAATCCATCGCGTCGCCGGAGGCGAACACGCCGACCACGGTCCACAGCTGGCTGCCGAGGCGCACCTGGTGGCCCGGCACCAGGCCGGCGAACTGCTGCGCCGCGCCCTTGCCCACGTCGAGCTCGCGCATGCCCGGATTGAACTTGCGCCCCTCGACGATCTTCACCTGCGGCCGCACCGCCCAGGCCTCGTCGCCCACGCCGCGCAGCTGCACGCTGCCCTCGTCGTCGGCGCTGCCGCCCTTCAGCGGCAGGTTGGCGGCGACCACCAGTTCCGGCGAGGCCAGCGGCTGGCCCTTGGCGTCGCGCGCGATGCCGGGCGTCTGCACGATCTGCACGATGCTGTCGTGGTCGAGCACCGACATCACCTCGGAAGCCGAGGCGCCGCGCATCACGATGGCGGTATCGGCGTTGCCGGTCTTGCGCAGCGTCTGGCTGTAGCCCTCGCCCATCGCGAGCAGCGCCACCAGCACGCCGACCACGCCGGCGATGCCGATCACGATCACCGCGGACGAACCCAGCCGCTGGCGCAGCGTGCTGACGCCCACGCCGGTGACCGAGGCAGCCTGCCGGCCGCGGCGGGTGAGCAGCATCCACACCACCAGCCAGATCAGCAGCGCGGCGATGACCCAATTCGACCACTGCCACGGCTTGATGAAGAACACGAAGGCGCTGATGCCAGCCAGCAGCCCCCACACGTCCATCGCGTTGCACAACACACGCGCCCAGAAGCCGCGCGACGCGGCGCGACGCCACAGGGCAAAACGCTCCATGGCATCGGTCGCGAACAGAGCCAGGCCACCCATGACCAGTACGTAAAGCGCTATCGACACACCCCATGTGCCCTGCTTCGCTTCAATGGCGAACAGCGCAATAAGCGGGATCGCCAACGCCAATCCGAATATCCAGGAGACCAGCCACAGCGCGCCTTTCAGCAGCCAGCGCAAGATCTTTTGCATCGCATTCATGTGGTTCTCCTCAGCGCCCGGCCAGCGCGTCGACGATGTTGAGGCGCATCGCGCGCACTGCCGGCAACGCGCCCACCAGCAGGCCGATCAGCACCATCAGCACCAGGCCCAGCACCCAGCTGCCGGCGCCCACGGTGGGCAGGTTGAGCATGCCGCCGCTGTGCGCGCTGACGCCCGGGATCAGCACGGCGGCCAGCCCCAGCCCGATCACGCCGCCGATCAGCAGCAGCAGCACCGATTCGGCCAGCACCATCGCCAGCACGCTGCGGCTGGAGAAGCCGATCGTCTTCAGCACGGCCAGTTCGGAAGTACGCTCACGCACCGCCTGCATCATGGTGTTGCCCGACAGCAGCAGCAGGGTGAAGAACACCGCGCCCATGATCGAGCCCACGATCAGGCCGATGTCGGCCAGCTGCTTCATCCAGTTCGCGGTGGCGGCCTGCTCGGTCTGCGTGCGCGTCTCGTGGTCGGAGTTCGCCGACAACGCGTCGATCGCCCGCGCCACGCGGTCGGCCTGGTTCACGTCGGCCACGCGGGTGACGTACCAGCCCACGGTGCCGCGGTTGTACGGCGTGGTCTCGTCGAAGTACTTCCAGTGCAGCAGGAACATCTGGTCGTAGAAGCCCGCGCTCTTCTTGTCCTTCGCGTGCATGATTCCCATGATGTCGAAGGTCCAGGTCTTGTTGCCGCTCTTGTCCGGGAAGATGGTGGACTGCAGCGGGATCTTGTCGCCCACCTTCCAGTGGAAACGCTGCGCCAGCGTCTCGCCGACCAGGGCACCGGTGCGCGTGTCGTCGAACGCCTTGCGCTGGGCGGGATCCACCGCGATCTCGGGGTAGGCGTCCAGATAGTTCGGCGCCACCGCGAAACTGAAGACCTGGTTGTGCGGGTCCTGGTAGGCGCCGCCGAACCAGTTCGCGTACGTCACCATCTTCACGCCGGGCACCTGGGCGATCCGCGCGCCCAGCGCCTGCGGCAAAGTCTGGATGAAGGAAAGTTTCGAGCCGGTCTGCAGGCGCTCGGCGCCGTTCGCGCTCTGCCCGGCCTGGTCGAACGAGGTGCGCACCGCGTCGAGCATGCCGAACAGCAGGAACGCGGCGACGATCGACACCAAGGTGAGGATGGTGCGGGTCTTGCGCCGGAACAGCGCGGCCCAGATCAGATGGAAGTATTTCATGGACTTGGCTCCACTACATGCTCCCTTCTCCCCCTTGGGGAGAAGGTGCCCGAAGGGCGGATGAGGGGCGGGTGCTCGCGATGGAGTGGCTCGGAGCACGCTTTCATCAAGCTTCTCATGCTTCCCCGCGAGGTTGGCCCCTCACCCCGAAAGGGAGAGGGGGCTGTCGCGTGCGCACTCATGCCGCCACCTGCTCGACCAGGGTGCCCTTGTCCAGATGCAGGGTATGGTTCGCGTACTCGGCCGCCTTGGGATCGTGGGTGACCATCACGATGGTCTTGCCGTGTTCGCGGTTCAGCGTGCGCAGCAGGCCGAGCACGTCCTCGGCGCTCTGGCGGTCGAGGTCGCCGGTGGGCTCGTCGCAGACCAGCAGGGTGGGATCGGAGACGATCGCACGGGCGATCGCCACGCGCTGCTGCTGGCCGCCGGACAGTTCGCTGGGCTTGTGGCTGGCGCGATCCGCCAGCCCCACCAGTTGCAGCGCGATGGCAGCGTTCTTCTTGCGCTGCGCGCCCGACAGCTTGGTGAGCAGCAGCGGCAGTTCCACGTTGCGCTGCGCGGAGAGCATCGGCATCAGGTTGTAGAACTGGAACACGAAGCCCACGTTGGACGCGCGCCACTTCGCCAGCGCGCCGCCACCGAGCTGGTCGATGCGCGAACCGGCCACGCCGATGCTGCCGGCGCTGGGCGAATCGAGGCCGCCGATCAGGTTGAGCAAGGTGGTCTTGCCCGAGCCCGAAGGCCCCATCAACGCGAGGAAATCGCCCTCGGCGATGTCGAGGTTGATGTGGTGCAGCACCTCGACCTTCTGCTTGCCGCGCTCGTAGACCTTGGAGAGGTCGCGAATCTGGATCAGTGTGTCCATGGTGTGTCTCCTGTGTATGCCTGCATGTTGCGAGCCTGTAGGGGCGCACCCTGTGCGCGATAGCTTTTTGCTCCGATCAATCGACAGAGCCATCGCGCACAGGGTGCGCTCCTACAACAATCAGGGTTTTGCTGTTCTTGTCTGGACGTCCGCACCGTCGCGCAGCGCGGCCGGCGGCGACAGCACCACCGCATCGCCTGCCTGCAGCGCGTCCGGGATCAGCTTCATGTCGCCGTAGTTCTGTGCTGCCGGCTGCACCGCGCGCAGCTGCGCCTTGCCGCCGGCGACCACGAACACCACGCTGCGGCCGTCGCGCTGCGCGATCGCCTTGGCCGGCACCAGCACGCCCTTCGGCGCCTGCGCCGTGTCCGTCGATTTCTGTTCGAGGAAGGACACCCGCACGCCCATGTCGGGCACGATGCGCGCATCCTTCTGCCCCAGCGCCACGCGCACCTTCACCGTGGCCTTGCCGCGGTCGGCGGCGGGCACGATGGCGATCACGTGGGCGGGGATCTTCCAGTCCGGGTAGGCGTCCAGCACCGCCTCGGCGGGCATCTCCGGCTTGACGCGGCCGATGTAGGCCTCGTTGACGTCCACGTCCACTTCCAGCGAATCCATGTCGACGATCGTGCCGATGCCGGTGCGGGTGAAGCCGCCGCCGGCGGAGAACGGCGAGACGATCTCGCCCACCTGGGCGTCCTTGGTGGTGATCACGCCGTCGAACGGCGCGCGGATCACGCAATAGTCGAAGTTGACCTGCGCCTCGACCACCGCTGCGTCGGCCGCGGCCACCTGCCTCTGCTGCGACACCAGTTGCGCGCGTGTGCTGTCGACCAGGGTGTGTGCCTGTTCCGCCGTCTGTTTCGGCACCAGTCCCTGCGCGGCCAGCGATTGCTGGCGCTCGGCGTCGCGCTCGTTCTGCGCCAGTTGCGCCTGGTACTGCCCCACCAGCGCGTGCGCGGCGGCGGCCTGCGCCTTGGCGGCGTCCAGCGCGGCCTTGTAGGCGCTGTCGTCCAGCCGGGCCAGCACCTGGCCCTTCTTCACGCGGTCGCCTTCCTCGATCAGCACGGCGGTGAGCGTACCGGTGATCTGCGCCGACACCGTGGCCTGCCGCCGCGCGGTGACGTAGCCGGTGGCCTGCAGCACCGCGCCGGCGCCGGGGCCGCTGGCCGGCGATACCGCCGTGGCGGTGTTCACGGTGATCGCACGATGGCCCGTCGTCCACCATGCGCCGGCGGCGATCAGCGCCAGCAGCAGCACGAGCGCCAGCACGATCCACGGCCAGCGCGCAGGGCCCTGGCGATGGTCGTCGCGCTGGTGCTTCTCGATACGCAGTTCCTTCAGCAACTCGGCCTGGCTCACCGTCATCCCCGTGACTCCGTGATGCGCAATACCGTAGCGGCGACCGGGCCCTCGAGGCCACGGGCGCTTATCAGCCATCGACAATGACAGATGTCATCCCACGCGCGCAATTGACGGGAATGGCTCTGTCCGTGCCGCCAGGATTGGCCTTGCCGTCTTGTCGAGCAGGGCCATGGACGGGCAACGCGGCTGCGCTCGATGGGCTCAACCGCCATTGGGCTTCGCGCGGATCCGGCCGTGGATCACCCCGGATTCGACCACCCTCATCGCCATCACACGCATTTCCTGTCCCCGTGCCGGAGCCGGTCAGCCCGGCCCTTGTGGAAATGACGAACAGGGCCTTGGAAAATCGACAGGGTCCCACGCACCTTCAACGGCCGGCAGAAGCGGGCCGGCCGCCCTGGTTCGAACCTGGCAGGATGTTCGGCGCTTGTCGGAACGGAATCCGCGACGGGCTTGGCCACGCACGGGTATTGAACAGGCTCCGGGGAGTCGGCACGCTGATATGCGCGCCACCTTCCATGCCCACGGAGCCGCCTCATGTCGAATCGCCCGTTAGCCGCCTTGCTCGCCGCCACCCTCGGACTCGCACCCCCCGCGCCGACGGTGCTGGCGGCTGACGCGCCGCCCGCCACGCACTGCAGTGCGCCCGTCTACCGGGAGTTCGACTTCTGGCTGGGCGACTGGGACACCTATCGCGTGGACCAGACGGGCAAGGTGCCGGCCGGCGCGGCGTCGGCGGCGCGCAACCAGGTCACGTCCATCCTCGGCGGCTGCGTGCTGCACGAGGTGTACCGGCGCACGGATGGCTACACCGGCGAAAGCTTCACCATCTACGACGCCACGCGCCACGTATGGCACCAGAGCTGGGTGACCAACGAAGGCGAGCTGCTGGTGGCCGAGGGGAACCGGCAAGGCAAGTCCATCGTGCTGACCGGCGCCAGCCGCGACGCGCAAGGTGCCCAGTTGCAACGGGTGAGCTGGACGCCGCAGGGCGACGGTGTACGCGAAACGGCGCTGCAATCGCGCGACGGCGGCAAGAGCTGGACGCCGCTGTTCGACATTCTGTTCCGCCCGCATCCGCACTGAACCGCTAGACTGGCCGGCATGGACTACGCCATCGCCCCGCCTGCCGTACCCAGCCTGCCGATCCAGGGCAGTGCGCTGCGCTTCCCGATCCGCCGCGTGTTCTGCATCGGCCGCAATTACGCCGAGCATGCGAAGGAAATGGGCGCCGCGGTGGAACCCGGCCGACCGATGTTCTTCTGCAAGCCGGCCGACGCGGTGGTGGCCGACGGCGCCGACGTGCCCTACCCCTCCGCCACGCAGGAACTGCACCATGAGGTGGAGATGGTGCTGGCGCTGGGCACGGGCGGCCGCGACGTGCCGGCGGAACACGCCGCCGCGCTGGTCTGGGGCGTGGGCGTGGGGCTGGACCTTACCCGCCGCGACCTGCAGGCGCAGGCCAAGGCCAAAGGCCATCCCTGGGACGTCGCCAAGGCCTTCGACCATTCGGCACCGGTCTCGGCGCTGCGCCCGCTCGACGGCGCCCTGCCCGGCCCCGACACCGAGCTGCGCCTGACGGTGAACGGCACGCTGCGCCAGCAGGCGCGGCTGGGCGAGATGATCCACGACGCGCCGCACCTCCTCGCCGCGCTGTCCACCCTGTTCGAGCTGAAGCCGGGTGACCTGGTGTTCACCGGCACTCCGGCCGGCGTGGCCGCGCTCGAACGCGGTGACCGCTTCCATGCCGAGCTGGCCGGCTGCGCCGAACTGCGCGGCTGCATCGTCTGAACCGCCGCAAGATCCTGCTGTCGCCGTTCATTCCGCCGCTGCAGATGCTGCGCTAAAGTCCCCCCGCCATCTGGCACATCAATCGGGGAGCAGCACCCATGGGCATGATGCAGGAGTTCAAGGCGTTCGCCATGCGCGGCAACGTGATGGACATGGCCGTCGGTATCGTGATCGGCGGCGCGTTCGGCAAGATCGTCAGTTCGCTGGTCAGCGACGTGATCATGCCGCCGATCGGCTGGATCACCGGCGGCATCGACTTCTCCGCCATGAAGTGGGTGCTCAAGCCCGCCGACGACAGCGACCCCAAGCACAAGATCGCCGAAGTGGCGATCAACTACGGCACCTTCATCAACACCATCATCACCTTCATCATCATCGCATTCGCGATCTTCATGGTGATCAAGCTGATGAACCGGATGCAGCAGAAGAAGGAAGAGGCGCCCGCCGCGCCGCCAGCCGACGTGGCCCTGCTCACCGAGATCCGCGACCTGCTGAAGAACAAGTCCTGACGCGCACGTTCATCGAAGGCCGGGCGCCGCGAGGCGCCCGGCCTTCGCGCTTGCGCGGCGTGACTTCCGGCCTGTGCGCCCGGACACCCGCACTGCATAATCGGAGCTTCCCGTCAGGAGCCCTCCGCATGCGCCGCCTTCCCCTCACCTTGCTCACCGCCAGCCTGCTGCTGGCCACCGGCGCCGCCAGTGCCACCACCACGACCACCATTCCCGCCGCGGCCGTAAAGACGGCCGAACGGCTGCGCGACCAGGCACTGCACGACAACACCGCGTACCAGGTGGTCGAGTCGCTCACCACCGAGATCGGCCCGCGCCTCGCCGGCAGTCCGGCCGACCAGCGCGCGCGTGACTGGGCAGTGGCCAAGTTCAAGGCGCTGGGCTTCGACAAGGTCTACACCGAACCGGTAACGTTCCCGCTGTGGCAGCGCCGCAGCGAGAGCGGCGCCATCGTGGCGCCGTTCCCGCAACCGCTGGTGCTCACCGCCCTGGGCTATTCGCCGGCCACGCCTAAGGGCGGCCTCACCGCGCAGGTGGTGAAGTTCGACAGCCTCGCCACGCTCAAGGCCGCCGACCCGGCCGGCATCAAGGGCAAGATCGTCTACGTCGACTACCAGATGCACCGTCAGAAGGACGGCCACGACTACGGCATGGGCTCGGCCGTGCGCGTGGCCGGCCCGGTGATCGCCGCCGAGAAGGGCGCAGTCGGCTACCTGCTGCGCTCGGCCGGCACCGATGCGCACCAGCGCATCGCGCACACCGGCGTCACCGGCTTCCGTGACCCGGCCAAGGCGATCCCTGCCGCCGCGCTGTCCAACCCCGACGCCGACCAGCTCGATCGCGTGCTCGCCTACGGCAAGCCGGTGACGGTGAAGCTAGCCCTCGACTGCGGCATCGTCGGCGAGTACACCGGCGCCAACGTGATCGGCGAGATCACCGGCCGCAAGCATCCCGACCAGGTGGTCGCCATCGGCGGGCATCTCGATTCCTGGGATCCGGGCACCGGCGCGATCGACGACGGCGCCGGCATTGCCATCGCGATGGCCGCCGCCAAGCTGATCCACGACCTGCCGCAGCGCCCCGACCGCACCATCCGCGTGGTCGCCTTCGCGAACGAGGAGATGGGCCTGTGGGGTGGCCGCGCCTATGCGGAAAAACATGCGAAGGAAGTGCGCCAGTTCCAGCTCGGCACCGAATCCGATTTCGGCGCCGGCCCGATCTGGCGCATGAGCGCCAGCGTCAAGCCGCAGGCGCGCGACGCGATCACGCAGATCGCCAAGGTGCTCGCGCCGATCGGCGTGGCCTACGACGCCAAACGCCCCGGCGGCGGCGGTTCGGACCTGTCGCAGATGCACGCCAAGGGCATGGCCGCGCTCACCCTGACCCAGGACGGCACGCACTACTTCGACTGGCACCACACATCCAACGACACGCTGGACAAGATCGACCCCAAGGAGCTGGCGCAGAACGTGGCGGTGTATGCGGCGTTCTCGTACATGGCGGCCGAAGCGGACGGCGACTTCGGCTCGGCACCGGGTGCGTTCAAGGGCGATGGGGCGGAAGACTGAGGCCGCAGCGATGCGGAAACGAACGAGGCGGCCTCAGGGCCGCCTCGTTCGTCATGGCGCCGGCAAGCTTCCGGCAACCCGCTTGCGCTCGCGTCCGAACCGCTGCTGCAGCCGATCCATGTACAGGTAGATCACCGGCGTCAGGTACAGGGTGAGCACCTGCGACACCACCAGGCCGCCCACCACCGCCAGGCCCAGCGGGCGGCGCGAGGAGGCGCCGGCGCCGATGCCCAGCGCGATCGGCAAGGTGCCGGCGAACGCGGCCATGGTGGTCATCATGATCGGGCGGAAACGCACGTGGCAGGCTTCGACGATGGCCTCGGCGGGCGACATGCCTTCCACGCGCTGCCGCTCCAGCGCGAAGTCGATCAGCATGATCGCGTTCTTCTTCACGATGCCGATCAGCATCACGATACCGACGAAGGAGAACAGGTCCAGCGGCGCGTGGAACAGCATCAGCGTGAGCAGCGCGCCCACGCCCGCCGCGGGCAGGCCGGAGAGGATGGTCAGCGGATGGATGAAGCTCTCGTACAGGATGCCCAGCACCAGGTAGATCACGAACAGCGCCAGCACCAGCAGCAGGCCCATGCCCTGCATGGACTGCTGGAACGCCTGCGCGGTGCCCTGCACGCTGCCGGTGATCGAGGCGGGCAGGCCGAGCTGGCGCATCGCGCCGTCGATCTCGCTCACCGCCTGGCTGAGGCTGACGCCCGGCGCGAGGTTGAACGACACGGTCACCGCGGGCAGTTCGCCCTGGTGGTTCACGGTGAGCGGCCGCGCGGTGCGCGTGAAGCTGGCCACCGTGCTGAGCGGCACCAGCGTGCCGGTGTTGGAGGTGACGTAGAGCTGCGACAGGATCGCCGGATCGTTCTGCAGCGCGTACCTCACCTGCAGGATCACCCAGTACTGCGTGGCCGAACCGTAGATCGTCGACACCTGCCCCTCGCCGAACGCGGTGCCCAGCGCGCTCTGCACCTGGCGCATGGTGAGGCCCAGCGGCGCCAGCTTGGCGCGGTCCACCTTGACGTCGATCGCCGGGCCGTTGAGGTCGAGGTCGCTGGTCACGTCCTGGAAACCCGGCAGCTTCGCGAACGCGGCGAGCACCTTGCCCGACTCGGCGTACAGCGCATCTAGGTCGGTGGACTGCAAGGTGTACTGGTACTGTGCCTTCGAGGCGCGGCCGCCCACCTGTATCGCCGGCGGGTTCTGCACGTAGGCGCGGATGCCCGGCACCTTGGCGAACTTCGCGCGCAGCTCCTGCATGATCTGGTCCGGGTCGAGCGGACGCTCGCTTGCGGGCTTCAGCCGCATGAAGATCGAGCCGTTGTTGGTGGTGGTGCGCGAGCCGCCCGAACCCACCGAGGACATGTAGGCGGCGATGTTCGGATCCTTGCCCACGATGGCCGCCAGCTGCTGCTGGCGCTGCGCCATGCCGGCGACGGAGATGTCGTCGGGGCCTTCGGTGTTGACGAACAGCTGGCCGGTGTCGCCCGCGGGGATGAAGTCCTTGTTCACCACCACGAACAGCACCGCGGTGGCGACGAGGCTGGCGAAGAACACGCCCAGCACCACGCGCGGATGCGCCACCGCCCACGCCAGCGAGCGGTTGTAGCCGTCGCGCACATGGTTGAAGCCGCGGTCGAAGGCCAGCGCCACGCGCGATTTGTTTTCGTGCTCGGCATGCTTCACGAAGCGGCTGCACAGCATCGGCGTGAGCGTGATCGAGACGAAGCCGGAGATCAGGATCGCGGTGGAGATCACCACCGCGAACTCGTGGAACAGCCGGCCCACGATGCCGCCCATGAACATCACCGGCAGGAACACCGCCACCAGCGACAGCGTCATCGAGAAGATCGTGAAGCCGATCTCGGCGGAACCCTTGATCGACGCCTCGTACGGATCCATGCCGGTTTCGACGTGGCGCACGATGTTCTCCAGCATCACGATCGCGTCGTCCACCACGAAGCCCACGACGAGGGTGAGCGCCAGCAGCGAGAGGTTGTCGAGGCTGTAGCCCAGCGCATACATCACGCCGAACGTGCCGATCACCGACACCGGCAGCGCCAACGCGGGAATCAGCGTGGCCGAGGCGTTGCCGAGGAACAGGTAGATCACCAGGATCACCAGCACGCCGGCCAGCAGCAAGGTGTACTGCACGTCGTCCACCGAGGCGCGGATCGAGTCGGAGCGGTCGTACAGCGTCTCCAGCTTGATCGACGGCGGCAGCGTGGCCTGGAACTGGGGCAGCACCGCGCGGATGCGGTCGATCGTGGCCACGGTGTTGGAGCCGGGCTGGCGGTCGATCGCCAGCACCACCGCGCGGCGGCCGTTGAACCAGCTCGCCACCTGGTCGTTCTGTACGCTGTCCGCGGCATGCCCGAGTTGCGACAGCGTGACCGGTGCGCCGTTGCGCCAGGCCACGATGATGTCGTTGTACGGCGCCGCCTCCTGCAGCTGGCCGTTCGAGCTCACCTGCAGCAGCTGGCGCGCGCCGTTGAGCGAACCGGTGGCGAGGTTGACGTTGGCATCCGCGATCGCCTGCTGCAGCGTGTCGATGCCGATGCCGTTGGCGGCGAGTTTCGCCGGATCGACGCTGATGCGCACCGCGTACTTCTGCGAGCCGAACACGCTCACCTGGGCCACGCCCTGCACCATCGAGAGCTCCTGCGCCAGCCGCGTCTCGCCGTACTCGTCCACGGTGGACAGCGGCAGCGTGTCGGAACTGAGCGCGAGGTAGAGGATGGCCTTGTCCGCCGGGTTCACCTTGCGGAAGGTGGGCGGCGTGGGCATGTTGGTGGGCAGCTGGCGCTGCGCCGCCGAGATCGCCGCCTGCACGTCCTGCGCGGCGCCGTCGATGTTGCGGCTGAGGTCGAAGGTCAGCGTGATCGAGGTCGAGCCCAGCGCACTGGTCGAGGTCATCTGGCTGATGCCGGCGATGGTGGAGAACTGGTTCTCCAGCGGCGTCGCCACCGCGGTCGCCATCGTCTCCGGCGAGGCACCGGGCAGGCTCGCGCTCACCGAGATGGTGGGAAAGTCCACGTTCGGCAGCTCGTTCACCGGCAGCTTCGGATAGGCGGCCACGCCGAACACCACCAGCGCGATCATCAGCAGCGCCGTCATCACCGGCCGACGGATGCACAGGGCAGGAAGGTTCAAAGGACCCGGCCTCCATGCAAGCAGCGCACTTCACGCTCGCCGTACTCTCCAGCGGGCGAACCCGCACGGCGCGTTCGCCCCCTCTCCCCTCCGGGGAGAGGATTGGGGAGAGGGGTCACGCTCGCCACAGCCACCATCGAAACGCCGTAGGAGCGCACCCTGTGCGCGATGGGCCGTGCGAAGAGCATTCGCGCACAAGGTGCGCTCCTACAACGGAACATCATGGCGCTCACCCCTCCACCACCTGCACCCGCGTGCCGTTGGTCAGCAGCATCTGCCCGTCGGTGACCACCTGCTCGCCGCCAGCCAGGCCTTTCTCGATCACGATGCGGCCACCGTTGTTGGTGCCCGCGGTGACCATGCGCTGCTGCGCCGTGCCATTCGCATCCACCACGAACACGAAGCTGCCGTTCGGCGAGTTCTGCAGCGCCGTCGCCGGCACCGTCACCACGTCATGCAGGCGCGCGGTGGGCAACGTCACCTGCACGAACTGGCCCGGGGTGAGGCGGTCGTCGGCGTTGACGTAGCTCGCCTTCAGCTGGATCGTGCCGGTGCCGCTGTCCACCGCGTTGTTGATGAAGTCCAGCGTGGCCGGGATCGGCGTGGTCGTCGCGCCCGGCACCTGCACGCTCACCGCCAGCTTGCCGCGCGCAGCCGCCGCCTTGATGCCGTCCAGCGCCGACTCCGGCACCGAGAACGTGAGGTGGATCGGCCGCACCTGGTTGAGCACGACGAGGTTGGTGCTGTTCGCGCTCACCTGCGCGCCCGGATACACCAGCGGCGCGCCGGCGATGCTGTCCACCGGCGCCTTGATCTGCGCGTAGCCGAGCTGGGTCTGCGCCATCTCCACCGCGGCCTGGTCCGCCTTCACCGAGGCGGTGTAGATGCCCACGTTCGCCTTGTAGCCGTCGTAGTCGGTCTTCGATACGTAGCCCTTGGCCAGCATCGGCGTGTAGCGGCGCAACACCTGTTCGGCATTCGCGAGCTGGGCCTGGTCCTTGGCGAGGTTGCCGCGCGCCTGGTCCAGCTGCGCCTGCAGCAGGCTGGGGTCGATGCGCGCGATCACCTCGCCCTGGTGCACGCGGCCGCCCGGCGTGAACGCGATCGCCTGCAGCTGGCCGCTGACGCGCGACTGCACGGTCACGGTGGAATACGCCTCGGCGTAACCGTTCACCTTCAGCGAGAGGTCGAGATCGCCGCGCTCGGCCCGCGCCACCTTCACCGGTACCGCCTGCGCGGCCGCCGGCTTGCCCGGCGCGGCCTTGCCACGGTCGGACCAGGCGTGCGTGACCAGCGCGGCCAGCACCACCACGACCAGCAGCGCCACGGGTTTCTTCCAGGAGATGCGCTGCGGCATGGGGTCTCCGCTGATGGAATGCGAGCTATCCCGTCGACCGGGGAACCGCGGCGTCAGACGCCGGGAAATCGGCAGGAACCAAATAGGGAATCAACGCGTCATGCATCGAGGCGTTGACTGTCGCGACATATTTTGCGCCGAACCGACGCTGCGTCGGCCACGACGACCGGCACTTGCCGTCGACGCCGGTTGCGGCGGATGCGGAGCGCCTACGGCTGGCCGGCGGGCGGCGGCTCGGTCGCGTCCAGCGCCTGCAGGTTCTCCTTGATCCGCCCGATCACTTCCAGCGCCTGCTTCAACTCGTCGTACTCGATGCCCCGGGTGGCCTCGCCGCGCAACACGCGCGCGATCCGCTCCATGTCGTCCACCACGTCGTGCGCCTGCGTGGTGACGTACAGCCGCCATGCGCGGCGATCCTTCGGATCCGGCCGGCGCTCCACGAAGCCGGCCGCCTGCAGGCGGTCGATCACCCGACCCACCGCGATCGGCTCCATCTCCAGCGCCTCGGCCAGTTCGTTCTGCCGCATGCCCTCGCGGTGGTACAGCATCTTGGTGGCGCGCCATTGCGCACGGGTGAGGCCGAACTTCACCGCGCGTCGGTCGAAGTGCTTGCGGAACAGCAAGGTCACGTCGTTCAGCAGGTAGCCGAAGGAAAGCTCTTCCGTTTTCGCCATGATGGTTGCAACCTCGCCGTCACATGCCTCAAGCATAAGCCGAAGCACCCGTCGCCATGCTGATCTCAGTCATCGCCGCCGATATCACCACGCTCGCCGTGGACGCCATCGTCAACGCGGCAAACGAGACCTTGCTGGGTGGGGGTGGGGTCGACGGGGCCATCCACCGCGCCGCCGGCCCCGCGCTGCTGGAAGCCTGCCGGGCGCTGCCGCCCGTCGCGCCAGGCGTGCGCTGCCCCACCGGCGAGGCGCGCATCACGCCCGGTTTCGCGCTGCCAGCGCGCTGGGTGATCCACACCGTGGGCCCGGTCTGGCACGGCGGCGACCGCGGCGAGTCGGCCTTGCTGGCAAGCTGCCATCGCAACGCGCTGCAACTCGCGCGCGAACACGGCCTGCGCCGCATCGCGTTCCCCGCGATCAGCTGCGGTGTGTACGGTTATCCCGCGCCGCTGGCGGCCAGGGTCGCGCTGGGCACGCTGCGCGAGGAACTGGCCACGCATCCGGATTTCGAGCTCATCCTGTGCTGCTACGGCGAACCGATGCGCGCGGTGTTCCAGGCGGCGCTCGACGAGGATGCGCAGGAGCGGCCTCAACCGCGACCGGCGACAAGGAATCGCGGCTGAAGCCGTTCCTGCGGCCACTCCTGCAGCCGCTCCCATTGCAGCCACTCCTACAGCTTGAACGGATACAGCGGCGGCAAGGCGCCGTCATTCGCCTTGTCCGCCATGCGCCACGCGAAGCCGCGCCTGAAAACCTCGGCGAGATCATCACCGCCTGCGGTCGTCGGCACAGCGGCGCCATAGCAGCGATGCTGCAATTCGGCCAGCGCGCGTCGCTGCGCCTCGTCCGCCAGCGCGGCGTGCAGCGCGCCGGGATGCTGGATCGCCGGCCGCTCCGCCTGCGCCCACGCCAGCAGGCTGCGCAACTGCGCCCCCGCATCGCTGCCGCGCGCGGCGGCGAGGAAAGCCTGGCGCGCGCGGCGTGCGGATTCGGCAGCCCCACTGCCCGCCGCAACCATGGCGGGACCGCGCGCCGCGCGCCGACGCCACAGCCACCATGCCAGCACGCTGAGCAGCCACAGCAGCAAGCTGGCCAGCGCGATCCAGCGCCACGCCGCATCGTGCGGCATGGCGCTCGCCGATGCCGCAGCAACCGGCTCCGCCGCAGCCGCAGCCGGAGGCGACGTGGTGGCGGAAGGCGCACTCGCGCCGGCCGCAGGCGACACGGCCGCCGCACCGGCTGCCGGCAGCACGGTGATGCTGTGCGCGGGAATCTCGGCGGTCTGTTCCTGCCCGGTGTCCACATCGAACCAGCGCAGCGTGGTGGCAGGGAGGGTCAACGTGCCGGCCTGCTCGGGCACCACCGCGAAACCGCGCTGGCGGCTGCCGACCAGCCACGGACCATCGTTTGCAGTGGCGGTCGCCGGCTGGTCCGGGTACACCGTGGCGCCCTGCAACGTCGGCAGGCTCAGCGCCGGCAGCGTTTCGAACGGCAGGCCGGTGGCGCTCAGCTTCATCACGAGGTTGATCGGCTGGCCCACGCGCACCGGCGTGTTCGCGTCGGGCCAGCCGGAAAGCGTGAGGCTGAGCGCACGCGCCGGCAGCCACGCCGATTTGCCCCAGTTCGCCGGCGCCGCCTGCACCGGCACTGCGAGCGCGGGCGCGCTGGCCGATACCGGCGTGCCCGCGCCGAAGAAACTGTCCGGATCGCTCGGGTCCAGCGCCTCGCCCTGGAAGCCCAGCGCGGGAATCTGCAGCGTGCCGGCATGCTGCGGCACCAGCGCGTAGCGCCGCTCGATCACGTGGTACTGCCGGCCGCCACGCACCGCGTCGTAACGCAGGTCGCCGCCGACCTGGCTGAGTTGCACGCCATCGATCTGCGGCGTGTCCAGCGAGCCGCTGCTGATGTTGCCGCTGTAGTAGAGCCGCACCACGTAGCTGAGCTGCTGTCCCACCCATGCCCGCTGCGGCGTGACCTCGGCCTCCATGAACAGGCTCTTGTGCATGGCAGCGGCAGCGGCCGGATTCGGTGCGGCGACCTCGAGCGCGAGCGGCGCTGTCTGCGCACCGGCCACGGTGAGCGAGGGAATCGTGAGCGTGCCCGCATGCTTGGGGCGCAGCACCACGCCGATCACCAGCTCGGCGCTGCGCTTGCCGTTGACGATGCTGAGGCTGCTGCTTTGCGAGCGGCCGAGGATGTCGAAGTCCTGCTGCAGCGGACTGAGGTCGGGCATCGCCACGTTGCCGCCGCCGTCGACGTGCAGGTTCAGCGTCACCGTCTCGCCCAGCTGCATGTTGCTGCGATCCAGCGTGGCCTGCACGCCGGTGGCATGCGCCAGCAACGGCAGCAGCAGACACAGCAGCAGGATCAACCCATGAAGAGTGCGGCCAGGGATGGCCGCCCATTTGATCTTCGCCGTCATGGACGACGGCAAGAATTCAAGCGTGCGGCCATGGATGGCCGCCCGTTTGACTTTCGCGATCATGGACGAGCGCAAAAATAAAGGCATCACGGCCCATCCTCGTCGGGTATGCCGCCGTGGCGGCGCTGGTATTCCAGCTCGAACTTGCGGCGCAGCAGCGCACCCGGATCGTCGGGCACGCGCTGCAAGGCCTGGCGCAGGTCGGCTGGCAGTTTCGACTGCGGATCGTCGGCGCCGTCCGCGCCGAGCTGATGCGTGGACGGCCGTTTCGTCGCCGATCGGCCGGCGGCACCCAGCTCCCTGTCCAGCTGCTGCTTCAGTGCCTGCTGCGCCTTCGCGGCCTGCGCCTGTTGCGCGGCCTGTTGTTCGGGCGTGGACTGCGACTTGTCCGGTGACGTGGCGGATCGGTCCGAAGATTTCCCTTCGGTTGGTTTGGACGGGTCTTGCGGCGATTGGCCCGCGCCGTTCGACGAGTCCTGCCGCTTCTGCGACTGCGCCGGGTTGTTGTCTTGCGGCGAAGACTGGCCGGACTCGCCGCTGTTCCTGTCCTGTCCGCTCTTGTTCCGGCCGTTCCGGCCCTGCTGGTCCCTGCCCTGCCCACTTTCGCCTCCCTGCCCCTGCGACGAGGACGAGCCGTCTTGCTTCTGCTGCGGCGACGCCTGCTTCTGCGGCGGCTGCTTGCGCAGCCAATCCTCCACCGCCTGCCGGTTCGCCTGCGCGTCGGCGTTCGCGGGATCGAGCTTCAGCGCGTGGTCGTAGGCCTTGATCGCATCCTCATACTTGCCTTCGCGCGCCAGTGCATTGCCGAGGTTGTAGGCGGCGTCACCGCCCGGTGCTTCATGCAGCGCCCGCGCGGCGGCCGCATAGTCGCCCGTGCGGTACGCTGCCGCACCACGCCACGCCGGGTCCTTCGCCAGCTGCATCGCCTGTTTCGCGTCGCCCTGTTTCAGCGCCTGCGCCGCCTGCTGGTCGCGGCGTTGCCACAGGTCGCGCCAGCTGGCGGCATGCGCGGTGCCAGGCAACATCGGCAGCAGCACCAGCGGCAACAGCAGTAGCCAGCCGCGGCGGAACGCCAGCGCCGCCAGCGGCAGCAGGAGCAGCAGCAGCCAGGGACCGCGGTCCTGCCATTCGTCGCCAACCTGGCCTTGCGCCGCTTGCGTGGAGCCTGCGCGCAGCTCGCCCTTCAGCCCGGCGACGTCGCCATCGTCCGCACTCATGGCCACGTAGCGGCCGCCGCCCGCCGCCGCCACGGCAGCCAGCGCCGCATCGTCGCGAGCAGCCAGCTGCAGATCACCCTTCGCATCGTGCAGGAATCCGCCGCCGGGCAGCGCCACCGGCGCGCCGTGCAGCGTACCCACGCCGAGCACGGAGACACGCACGCCCTCGCTGCGCGCCTGGCGGGCGGCAGCCTGCGCCGCCGCGCCCGCGCTGTCGGTAATCAGCACCAGCGAACCGCCCCCGACCTTGGCGTCGCGGATCAGCGCCGCGCCGCGTGCGATCGCCGCCGCTGCGTTGTCGCCGTCCGCCGGCATGGTGTCCGGTGCCATCGCGTCGAGCAAGGTGCCGAGGCTGTGCACGTCGGAAGTGAGCGGCGCCACCACGAAGGCCTCGCCGGCGTAGCCGATCAGCGCGTTGAGGCCGTCACGGTTCGCCGTCAGCAGGTCGTGCGCCTTGAAACGCGCGCGATCGATGCGGCTGGGCGTCACGTCATGCGACAACATGCGCTGCGACAGCGAGATCGCCACCACTTGCGCGGCGCGGCGCGCGTACAGGGGTTGCTCCGCGCGGCTCCATGCCGGGCCGGCCAACGCCAGCACCGCCAGCAGCCAGGCCAGCGCGAGCAGGCCCAGCGGCAGTCGCTGCCGCGCGGCCCGGCCCTGCAGGAGTTGCGGCAGCAGTTCCGCGTCGACCAGGCGCGACAGGGCCTGCAGGCCGCGGCCGCGCCGCGCCGCCTGCCACAGCAGCCAAGGCAGCACGGCGAGCGCGCACAGCCACCACGGCCGCAGGAAATGGAACTGGGCCAGCACCGCGCTCATGCTGCCACCCCGGTTGCCCGCCAGCGCGGCAAGCCCGCCATGAGCCACAGCAACAGCGCAGCGGCCAGCGGCCAGGTGAACCATTCGTGCCGCGGCCGCAGGCTGGGACCATGCTGTGGCATCGGCTCCAGCGCGTCGATGGTGCGGTAGGCATCGGCCAGTTGGTCGCTGTCGGTGGCGCGGAAGAAATGGCCGCCGGTCTCGTCGGCGATCTTCGTCAGCATCCCGGCATCGAGATCGGCGGAAGGGTTGACGATCTGGCTGCCGAAGAAACTCGGCACGCGCATGCGGGTGGCGCCGATGCCCACGGTGTAGATGCGCACGCCGGCCGCCTTGGCCGCCTTGGCGGCTTCCAGCGGCGTGATGCTGCCGGCGTTGTTGACGCCGTCGGTGAGCAGCACCAGCACGCGCGCCTGTTCGGGCAAAGCGGACAGCCGCTTCACCGCGATCGCGATGGCGTCGCCGATCGCCGTCTCGGTGCCGGCCAGGCCCACCGCCGCACCCTGCAGCTGCGCGCGTACCGCATCGAGGTCCCAGGTGAGCGGCGTCACCAGGAAGGCCTGGCTGCCGAACAGGATCAGGCCCATCTCGTCGCCGCGACGGCGATCGATGAAGTTGCCGGCGATTGCCTTCACCGCGCCGAAGCGGCTCACGCTCTGGCCGGCCAGTTCCATGTCCGGCGTGCGCATGCTGCCGGAGAGATCCACCGCGAGGAACAGCGCACGGCCGCTGCGCTGCTGCGCCTGCGGCGGTCCCACCCATTGCGGGCGCGCCGCCGCGGCCACCAGGCACAGCCAGGCCAGCGCCAGCAGCCACGGCGTGAAGCTGCGCGCCGCATTGCCGGTGGCGTCGGCGAGGCGTAGACCGGGCTGCGGCAGATGCAGCGCCTGCCCCGGCGTGGTGGGCGGCAGCACGCGCCGCAGCAGCCAGGGCAACGGCAGCAGCAGGAACAGCCAAGGCCAGGCGAACTCAAACATGGCCCGGCTCCGAAGCCGCGCGTTTCCACGCACGCGATCTGGCGGCGGCGTGCAGCCATGCGCGCGCGGCAGCCAGTGCGGCCGCTGCGTCGAGTCCGCCATGCGGGCGATACATCGCCGATTCCAGCGCGGCAAGCTGGGCGAGCGTCGCCGGCCGCACCGACACCCGTGCCAGCGTGGCGCGCCACGCTTCACCGCGCTGTTGCGTCGCTGCGTCGTCATGGATGCGCGCCACCCGGCGCAGCAGTTGCTGCAGCGAAGCCGCGAGCACGGCGTCGTCGCCATCGCGCGCATGCCGCTGCGCGTGGCGATCCAATTCGCCCAGCCATTGTCGGCGCCGTTGCCGCAGGCGGCGTTGACGCCGCCACAGCCAGACCAGCGCCACGCCGGCCAGCAAGGCCAGCGCCGCGAGCAGCCACCAGCCCGGCGCGGGCGGCCACCATGCCGGCGCGGGCGGCAGGTGGATGTCGCGCAACGCCGGGCCGGTCGACGCTGGTGGTGCCGGCATCATCGCCGCGCTCTCGTCGCGCCCAGCAGTTCGCCCACGGCTGGCAGCGGATCGTCGCGCGTGTCGAGCACGCGGCAACGCAGGCCCACGCTGCGCGCCAGCGTTTCCAGCCGTGCCGGCCCGGCGCCCAACGCCTGCTGGAACTCGCGCCGCTGCCGCTCGCCCAGCAACACCACGTCGCGGCGTTCACCGACGTGCTCCAGCGGATAACGGCCCGGCGGCGGCGGCTCGCGTTCCAGTGCGTCGGCCAGCACCAGCACGCCGACGCCGGCATGCGTCTTCAGGTCGAGCAGCTGCTGCCGTGCCTCGGCATCCGCGCTGAAGCCGTCGCTGAGCAGCAGCACGCGACTGGCGCCGTGTTGCAGCCGGCGCGCGCGCAGCAGTGCCGCGGACAAGGGTTCGGCGCGTTTCGCCGGCGGCAGTGCGTCCCATTCCGCCAGCGCGCCGCACACCGCAAGCGCGCCGTGCGCGCCGCCCTGCGGGCGCAGCAGGCGATCGCTGCCGCCGAAAGCCATCAGGCCCACGCGCTCGCCCGCACGCACCGCCAGCCACGCGGCGACGGCGGCGGCGCGCGCGGCCTGCACCGACTTGAAGCGGGCACGGGTGCCGAAGCGCAGGCTGGCATGGGTGTCCAGCAGGATCAGCAGGCGTCCCTCGCGTTCCTCCTGGTACAACTTGGTGTGCAGCTTGCCGCTGCGCGCGGTGAGCCGCCAATCCATCCGTCGCACGTCGTCGCCGGGCTGGTAGGCACGCGACTCCGCGTAATCCATGCCGCGGCCGTACAGGCGACTGGACTGCTGGCCGCTGCGTTCCGAGCGGCTTTGCACGGAAGCCAGTTTCGCGCGGCCGATGCGCGCACCCAACGCGATCAGCTCGGCCAGCGACACGCGCGTGCGACCGTCGCCGTCGCTGTGTTCGGGCAGAGCGGCTCTCACGGCAGCGGCACGAGATCCAGCAGCCGGGCGATCACTTGGTCGCTGCGCACGCCTTCGGCCTCGGCCTCGTAGCTGAGCAGCACGCGATGGCGCAGCACCTCGTGCACGATCGCATGCACGTCCTCCGGCAACACGTAGTCGCGCCCGGCCAGCCAGGCCTGCGCGCGGGCGCAACGGTCCAGTGCGATGGTGGCGCGCGGGCTGGCGCCCCAGGCGATCCAGCGCTTCAGCTCCGGCCCGTAGCGGCCGGCGTCGCGCGTGGCCAGCACCAGCTGGGCGAGGTACTCCTCCAGCGCCGGGGCCATGTGCACCGCCATCGCGGCATCGCGCGCGGCGAACACCTCGGCCTGGCCGAGCACGGCCGCCGGCGCGGGCACCGGATGCGCGCGTCGGCTGGCCTGCTCGCGGGCGAGCCTGAGGATCGCCAGCTCCGACGCGGCATCCGGATAGCCGATGGTGACGTGCAGCAGGAAACGGTCGAGCTGCGCCTCGGGCAGCGCGAACGTGCCCTCCTGCTCGATCGGGTTCTGCGTCGCCATCACCATGAACAGGTCCGGCAGCGGCCGGGTGCTGCGGCCCACGGTGATCTGGTGCTCGGCCATCGCTTCCAGCAGCGCCGACTGCACCTTGGCCGGCGCGCGGTTGATCTCGTCCGCCAGCACGATGTTGTGGAACAGCGGGCCGCGCTCGAACTCGAAGCTGCCGCTCTGCGGGCGGAACACGTCGGTACCGGTGAGATCGGCGGGCAGCAGGTCGGGAGTGAACTGCACGCGGTGGAAATCCGCCTCGATGCGCGCGGCCAGCGCCTTCACCGCCGTGGTCTTGGCCAGACCCGGCGCCCCCTCCACCAGCAGGTGGCCGTCGGCGAGCAGCGCCACCAGCAGGCAGTCGACCAGCTTCGGCTGGCCGATGATGCAGGCCTGCAGCTCGTCGCGCAGCCGTGTGAAGGCTTGCTGCAGGCTGCTGCGGGGCGGTGCCTTGGTTTGAACTTGGGGCATGTCCATCATGGGGGTTCCGGCGGCAGGTCGCCGCTATCGACCGCGGCGGAGCCCGGAAGTTTAGTCGACGGCGCCCGCGCATTCAGGTGCGCAACGCAAAGAGGCGGCCGAAGCCGCCTCTTTGCGCATTGCATGAACGCGACGCCTTACTGCAGCGAATCGTTGAGGATGCGCGGCGTCACGAAGATCAGCAGTTCCGCCTTGGTGTTGTTGCGCGAAGTCTTGCGGAACAGGTAGCCGATGCCTGGGATGTCGCCGAGGCCCGGCACCTTGGTGACGGTGTTGTTCTTGTTGACCTCGTAGATACCGCCCAGCACCACGGTCTGGCCGTTGTCCACCAGCACCGAGGTATTCACCGACTGGGTGTTGATCTGCGGCACCTGACCGTTCGGTGTGGTAAGGAACTGGGCCAGCGAATCCTTCTTCACGTTGATCGCGAGGTAGACGCGGTTGTCGGCGGTGATCGTGGGCGTGACCTTGAGCTCCAGCACCGCGTCCTTGAACTGCACCGAGGCCGTCTGCCCGCCGGTACCGCCGACGCCGCCCTGGTAGGTGACGTAGCCGATTTCCTGGCCCTGACGGATCACCGCTTCCTGCTGGTTCGCGGTGATCACGCGCGGGCTGGAGACCACTTCGCCACGGCCTTCGGTCTGCGCGGCCGACAGTTCCAGGTCGACCATGTAGTTGCGGCCCAGGATGGCCAGACCCAGCGCACCGGCCGGCGTGGTCACCGGGAGGTTGACGTTGTAGCCGCTCGGCAGCGTGACCGAGCCTGGGTGCGGCTGTGGCCCGGTGCCGCCGTTCGCCTGCCAGTCGCTCAGCGCATTCTGGTAGGCGACGTTGTTGTTCCAGATGCCGGTCGCGTACTGGCTCGCGCCGTCGCCCGTGGGACCGGTGGTGATGATGTTGCCGCTGTTGGTGCGATTTCCCGACACGCCCCACTTGACGCCCAGGTCGCGGGCGAAGTTGTCGCTGGCGATCACGATGCGCGACTCGATCAACACCTGCTGCACCGGCTTGTCCAGCTCGGCCACCAGCTTGCGGATCTGCTCGGTCTTCTCGGCGGTGTCGTTGAGCAGCAAGGTGTTGGTGCGCTCGTCGTAGGAGACGCTGCCGCGCGCGGACAGGAAGCCGCGCGACACGCCGGCGCCGCCGGCGCTCGCGCCACCACCGCCATTGCTCTGCTTGCTGTCGGTGGTGAGCAGCTTGGCGATGTCGGCCGCCTTGCCGTAGCTGATCGGGATATAGGTGGTGACCAGCGGCGCATTGTCCTCGGCCTTCATGCGTGCGGCAGCCACGTCCTCCTCGTACTTCGCCAGCTCCTGCTGCGGCGCCACCCAGATCACGTTGCCGTCGCGCCGCTTGTCCAGGCCCTTGGCACGCAGGATCACGTCCAGCGCCTGGTCCCAGGGCACATTCACCAGACGCAGCGTGATGCTGCCGGTGACGCTGTCGGCCGCCACGATGTTGAGGTGCGAGGTATCGGCGATCAGCTGCAACACCGAGCGCACCGGGATGTCCTGGAAGTTGAAGGTGGCGCGCGTGCCGCTGTAGGCCGCGTGCTGGTCCGGCGCCAGCTTGCCGCCGGCCGCGGTGCGCTCGCCCTTCTTGGCTGCCACCTCGACCACGTACTGGTTGCCTTCCTGCCAGGCCGAGGTATCCACCACGCCTTTGGTGGCGATCGTCATCTGCACGCCGCCGGCGGCGCCGGTGCGGGTGTTGATCGACTGCACCGGGGTGGCGAAGTCCAGGGTATCCAGCCGCTGCGCAAGGTTTGCCGGCACGCTGGCGTTGGGAATGCTGACTTCGACCTTGTCGCCGATCGTGCGCATCTGCGCGTCGGCACCCGGACCGCTGAAGCTGACCAGCACGCGGCCCTGGCCGTTCGCGCCACGGCGGAAGTCGATGGCGGTGACGCTGAGGCCGCCGGAGGCGGTCGCCGGCAGGTGCTTGGACGGATCGATGTTCGCCGCGGTGGTGACGCTGCGCTGCACCGGCGCCGGGGCGGCGGCGGTTTGCGGCGCGCTGCCGTTGGCCACGGTGAGCACCAGGCTGTTGCCTTCGACCGCCGACTGGTACGACGCCGGACGCATCAGCTCCACGATGACCCGGGTGCGGTTGCCGGCCGACACCGCCGAGACGCCGGAGGTGGCGCCCTGGCCGATGTCCGTATGCCGCTGCGCGGTAGTGCCGGTGTCGGCGAAGTCGATCGCGATGCGCGCCGGGTTGTCGGTGGTGAAGATGCGCGGCTGCGGCACCGCGCCGGCGAAGTTCAGGTGCAGCTGCACGCTGCCGCCGGGCAGTGTGGTGTAGCTGATGTCCTTCAGCGTGCTGGAACCTGCGGCGAGCGCGGCCTGGCTGAAGCCCACGCCAGCGAACAGCAGCAGTGACAGGAGACAACGTATGGCGTGGCGCATGACCCGGCCCCGGACGGATTGAATGTGGTTGCTCATTGCATCAGCCCCTGTGTCCCCTATTTATCGCCGAGCGCGATACTGGCCGGACGTTCCATCCAGCCACCATTGCCGTTGGATACCAGTTCAGTCAGATCGATGTGGTCGTCGCTGATGGCGGTGATGTGGCCGTAGTTCTGGCCTACGTACTCGCCGCGGTGCACCGGATGGATCACGCCGCTGGGATCCTTGATCAGCGCCTCGGTACCCGGGCCGGTGCCGATGGTGCCGACCATCTTCAGGCTGTCCAGCGCGAACATCTCCAGCGGTTGCTTGGGCCGGTTCTGGTCCGGTCGCGGCCCGCTGGTGGCGACCGACTGTTCCGCGGCGCTGGGACCGAACGGATCGCGCAGATCCTGGTCCGTGTAGGTGAAGGTCTCGAAGGTCTTGATTACCGGCAGCGGCGGGATCGGCGCACCCTTCTTCGCCTTCTGCTGGGCGATCCATTCGCGCAGGTCCGAGGTGCCGCGGGTGCAGCCCCCCAGCATCAGCGCGGCGAGCAGCAGCAGGACGACACGCGCCAGCACGGGTGGCTTGATGGCAGTGGACAGCTTCATCACTTGCGCCCCCCTGCCTTGGCCGGATTCTTCTTCGCCTCGGCTGCGGCCTCATCCTCGTCCAGATACCGGTAGGTCTTCACCGTGCCCTGCAACACCAGCTGGCCATCGGTGGAGGTGCCGTCCTTGCTTGCATGCTCGGGCGTCAGCGACACGTCGTGCATGGTCAGGATCACCACGCGCGGCAGCGAGGCCACGCCGCTGATGAAGGTGCCGAACTGGTGGTAGCTGCCGACCATCTTCAGCTGGATAGGCTTCTCGGCGTAGAAGTCCTTCGGCACCTCGGGTTGCGGCACGAAGGAGTCGACCTGCAGGCCGGCCGACAGCGCGGTCTGCGAAATGTCGATCAGCAGCTCGGGCATCTCGGTCTTGCTGGGCAGCTGGCGCAGCAGCTGGCGAAGCATGTCCTTCATCTCGTCAAGCTGCTGCTGCAGCGCGTCGAGGTTCACCGCCTTGGCCTGCTTGGTGGTGAACTCCTGCCTGAGCTGGGTCTCCTTGCCCGCCAGCGAGGCCAGATCGTCCTGCTGGCTGCTGACGTAGAAGTACCAGCCGAGCAGCACCACCAGCCCGAACAGCAGCACGGTGAAGAAGATCTTGACCGACTGCGGCCAGCCACCGATGTTGTTGCGGTCGAGACCGCGCAGATCGTCGAGGAGTTTCATGCCTTGGCTCCTCCCTTGACGGCTGCGGTGGCCGGTTTGTTTTCAGGCGCCGGAGCGGCCGCCGGCTTGACGGCAGGCGCGACGGCATGCGCGGGCGGCAGGGAGTCGGGGATGCTGCCGGCATGCGCCGGTGCCGCCGCCGAACCCGCCTCGGCCGGTGCGCCAGCCTCGTCCGGCTTCGGCTTGCTCAGCTTCACGCTCACGCCGAAGCCGTAGGGCATACGCGAGGCGTCGTGGTTGTTGATCGTGCTGCGCAGGTCGACGTGGCCCATCCACTGCGACACCTCGATGTTGCGCATGTATTCGGCCACGCTGGCGTTGGATTGCGCCACGCCGTCCAGCGACATGGTGTCGCCGGCCTGCTTGAGCGCGGTGAGGCGCACGCTGCTGGGTATCGTCTTCACCAGCTCGTCGAACAGGTGCACCATCTTCGAGCGGTCGGACTGCAACTGCTCGATGATCTGCTTGCGCGCCAGCAGATGGTCGCGCACCTTGTCCAGCTCCTTGATCTTGTCGATCTTGACGTCGAGCTGCTTGATCTCGCCCTGCAGGATCGCGTTGCGGTCGTTCTGGTTGTCGATGCGCGCGCTCATCCAGATCGCCCACAGCAGCACGAAGCCCAGTCCGGCCACGAAGGCGCCGCCAAGCTGGCCGTAGAACTCGCGTTCGCGCAGCTTGCGCCGCTCCGCGCGCCAGGGAAGGAGGTTGACGTGGGCCATCAGTCGAAGCTCCTCAAGGCGAGGCCGACCGCGATCATCAGCGCCGGCGCATCCTGGGACAGCGACTGCCCCTGCACCTTCGGCGACATCGACATGCGCGCCAGCGGATTGGCCACCACGCAGGGCACGCCGATGTGTTCCTCGAGCATCGCGGCGATGCCGTCGATGGTGGCGCAGCCGCCGGCCAGCACCACCTGGTCGACCTTGCTGTATTCGCTGCCGGCGAAGAAGAACTGCAGCAGGCGGCTGACCTGCTGCACCAGCGATTCCTTGAACGGTTCCAGCGCCTCGCTGTGGTAGGACTCGGGCAGGCCGCCCTTGCGCTTGGCGCGGCCGGCTTCCTCGTAGGAGAGCCCGTAGCGGCGCATGATCTCGTCGGTGAGCTGCTTGCCGCCGAACACCTGTTCGCGCGAGTAGATCGTGCGCTGGTTGCGCAGCACCGACAGCGTGGTCATGGTCGCGCCCACGTCGACCACCGCGACCAGTGCGTCACGTCCCACGTTGAGCTGGTCGGTGAGCAGGGCGAACGCGTTCTCCATCGCGAACGCCTCCACGTCGACCACCTTGGCGGTGAGGCCGCCGAG
>Ga0068856_100000526_pt1 | contig 42327 bp, 36 predicted proteins | sample KBSCornC62_FD_66595 | JGI IMG/M metagenome (GOLD analysis project Ga0068856, IMG submission 66595) | Corn rhizosphere microbial communities from Kellogg Biological Station, Michigan, USA - KBS Corn C6-2 | ecosystem: Host-associated > Plants > Roots > Rhizosphere > Soil ...
GCTGTTGGGCTCGCGCCTGGCGATGCCGATTCTTGCAGCGCCCACGGCATTTCACTGTCTGGCAAATCCAGAGGGCGAGGTGGCGACCGCGCGTGGTGTCGGCGCCGCGGGCTCGCTGATGGTGCTCAGCAGTCTCGCGACGCGTCGGCTGGAGGATGTTGCCGCAGCCGCCACGGGACCACTCTGGTTTCAGCTCTACATCAATAAGGACCGCGGCTTCACACGCGAGCTGGTCGCGCGTGCCCGCGATGCCGGATATCGCACCCTCGTCGTAACGGTCGATACCCCATGTTGGGGCGTGAGGGAGAATGATCTTCGCAACGGATTTCACCTCCCCGATGGAATCGAGCCTGTGAATCTCATTCCTGCCGGTGCTTCGGACGGGGCAGATCGGACCCATCGCGGAGCGGGAATGGGCCAGATTCTTTCCTGGATGCTCGACCCGGCGCTGACCTGGCGCGACATCGAATGGCTCTCGGTGGAATCCGGCATGCCGGTGCTGGTGAAGGGAGTATGCCGGTCCGAGGATGCGCGGGAGGCGCTGGCCCGCGGCGCGGCGGGCGTGATCGTGTCGAATCACGGCGGTCGCCAGCTCGATAGCGCGCCGGCGACGATTTCCGTCCTGCCTGAAATTGTCGAAGCGGTGGGTAATGCTGCGCCCGTACTGGTCGATGGAGGAGTCCGGCGCGGCACGGATGTGCTCAAGGCGCTCGCTCTCGGGGCGCGCGCGGTGCTGGTCGGCAGGCCCATGCTATGGGGTCTCGCCATGGGCGGAGCTGATGGAGTCACGCAGGCGCTTCAGATGCTCCAACACGAGCTCGATCTCGCCATGGCATTGGCGGGATGCGCCTCGCTCGCTGAGGTGACGCCTGACTTGGTGAAGGCGGCTTGCTGAGAGCGTGAGAGCTACGCGCGATAGGGGATTCCACCATGCGGGTTGGAAATGAGGGAATCCACGGCGCTTTCGGCGAAAACGCCCTACCCAGCAGACGATATTCGCCCGGCGGGCGAATGGCTGGCACCCTCATTGGCCCCACCGCTCTCCGCGCGTGAGCGCGTCGTCTCGATCGGTAGGGCGTTTTCGATGAAAGCGCCGACTATTCTCCCGTCAAGCCATGTCCCGAGATAGCGCGAGATCGGGCCAGATAGTTCTCACAGCCAGCTGCGGAGTGACCGACGAGCATAGCTGTCATAAGCGGGAATGCATTTTCCCGGTTGCTAGCTTCGCCTCCTCCGGCTATTGGTTTTGCCAATGGTAAACATCGCGCGCACATCGCTTCTCGCGCTTCGACTTGGGTTGCTCCCGAGCCGACTTACCCTTCTTGTGACGATTTAATACCCTGGCATAACTGCGGCCTCCGGCGGCGTGGTGAGTGCCACGACCCTTTTCTCCACCGCCGGAAAAACCACTTATACAAGTTATGTCAGACAAAGTTGTGATTTTCGATACGACGCTGCGCGATGGCGAGCAGTGCCCGGGCGCGTCGATGAACCTGCGCGAGAAGATGGAAGTCGCGCGTCAGCTCGCGCGACTGAATGTCGATGTGATCGAGGCTGGATTCCCGGTCATCAGCGACGGTGATTTCGAGGCGGTGCGAACCATCGCCGAGGAGGTGCGGGGCCCGATCATTTGCGGACTGGCGCGCTGCGTGGCGAAGGATATCGACGCTGCGGGCGCGGCAGTGAGCGCGGCCGGCGAGCGCGGGCGCATCCACGTCTTCCTGGCGACGTCGGCGATCCATCGCGAGTTCAAGCTCAAGAAGGCCGAGGAGGAAATCATCCGCATGGCCGTCGAGGGCGTAAGTCGCGCGAAATCGCTGGTAAAGGATGTTGAATTCTCGCCCGAGGATGCCTCGCGCACGGAGCCGGAGTTTCTGGCAAAGGTCGTGCAGGCCGCCATCGAGGCCGGCGCCACGACAGTGAATATCCCCGACACAGTCGGCTTCGCAGTTCCCGAGCAATACGCACAGCTCATCTCCTATCTGCGCTCGAATGTCCGCAATATCGATGACGCGGTGATCAGCGTGCATTGCCACGATGACCTGGGCCTGGCCGTCGCCAATTCCCTGGCTGCGATCAAGGCCGGCGCGCGCCAGGTCGAGGGCACGTTCAACGGCATCGGCGAACGTGCGGGCAACTGCGCACTCGAGGAAGTCGTTATGGCGCTGAAGACGCGCAGCGATTACTTCGGTGGCATCGAGACTGGCGTGGTCACTCGCGAGATCCTGAAAACGTCACGACTGATCGCCCGCATGAGCGGACTCCAGGTCGCCCGTAGCAAGGCGATCGTCGGCGAGAATGCCTTCGCGCACAGTTCGGGCATCCACCAGGACGGCATTCTGAAGAAGCGCGAGACCTACGAGATCATGGATCCCGAGGACGTCGGCTGGGGCGGCACCGAGCTGCCGCTCACGAAGCATAGCGGACGCCACGCCATGGCGGCGCGTCTGGAGCACCTCGGTTTTCGCCTGACCGATGCCGAAGTGGACGCCGTCTTCACCCGGTTCAAGGAAGTCGGGGACAAGAAGAAATTCGTGTACGACGATGACCTGAGCGCGTTGGTGGATGACTCCATCGGCAACGCCGGTGAGACGTTCACGCTCGACTACATCCATGTCACGAGCGGCTCGACCACCGTGCCCACCGCGACCGTACGGCTGAAAAAGGGTGGTGAGATCCTGCAGGATTCCAGCCCGGGTAACGGTGCCGTGGATGCCGCGATGCAGGCGATCGACCGGATCGTGGACAAGCACGGCACGCTGGCGTCGTATCGCGTCGAGGCGGTTACTCAAGGGCGGGATTCTCTCGGTGAGGTGACGGTGAAGATTGATTTCGGCGACGGAGAGCTCGTGACCGGCAAGGGCGCGAGCACGGATGTCGTCGAGGCCAGCGCACGCGCTTATGTGAATGCGATCAATCGCTCGGTCGCACTCAAGCAAACGGCTGCGCGACGATTCGAATCTGCCGGGGTTTAACCCGTAAATCTCGCATACCTGCGAGACGCGAAACTTGTTTCGCGCGCGAAACAGTTGATACGGCGCGGCGGATGAAGAGTCCGCCACGCCGGATGCCGTTACCTTCCTATGGCCCGATGGGGATGATGGTGGCACGAATAAGAACTTTTACAGAGGAATTCGGATGACTCGGGCCTCATCCGGGATAACATCGATTTCATGTCCGGCGCGTATCGCCATATAGCCGTAGCCTCGACGTTCTCACCGCGCTTCCGCGCGGTGCTGGCCGAGGCCGATCGGATTGCCCGGCGGCTCGACAGTCCGCTGAGCGTGATTCACGCCGCCGCCGAGCACGAGGAGGCGATCGCACGATTTTTCGAAGCCTTGCAGGATTTGGACCGGGCGGGCAGCACTGGCGTGCTTTGGTCCGTGGCGGAAAATCCGACCGAGGCCATTCTTTCCGCCTGCCGGCGTAATGAGATCGACCTGCTCATGGCAGGGGCTCTCGAAAGGGAGGGCGAGCATCGCAACTTCGTGGGAGGGGTCGCCCGCGGCCTGCTCCATAACATGCCCTGCGATATCATGCTCCTTCCAAACCCGGTCGAGGAGCCGAAAACACGCTCGAAGATGGTGGTCGATGTGAATCTGCAGGATCCCTCGATTCCCTATCTCAACCGGGCCTGCGAGATCGCCTCCCGCCTGGGAATACAGGAAATGGTATTCACCGGAATCGTGACTCCCTTTGACGTGGCGCGAGTTTCTCGTAGCGGAGAGCGTCTCGACGAAGCGAAGCTGGCCGAAATTCTCGATCAGGCGGATGGCTTCCATGGGGAAATCGACTTCCGATTGCTCCGGTCGAATACCGGATTCTCGGTGTGCGATTTCCTCCAGGATTCCGGGGCGGACTTTTTCGTAGCGGGCGTTCGCGAGGTGGACAACCAGCGCAGACTTCCGGCGCGGCTCGACTGGCTGCTGCAGGTCATTCCCACGAACGTCCTTTTGCTTGGGGTCGATGGTACCGAGGCTTTCCCCTCGCAGCAGGTCGGCGTATAACGCCCTCATGCCCAGGATACAATGGCCGGCGCCGGCGACCCGGCGTCCGCTCATAGCGACCATTCTCATTGGCTTGTCGGCCGGATTCATTGCCGTGGCATTTGCCTCGTCTGTTTCATGGGTCGAGCAACACACGGTCATTGCCGCCTCGCACCGCACGCCAGTGGTGTTTGCCGCGCTCACGCTCGGATTCATGGCGCTGGGCGCATTCATCACAGGGTGGCTGATGCGACGCTTCGCGCCGGATGCCGCAGGCAGCGGGATTCCCCAGGTAAAGGTCGCCTATCATACCCGCCACATCGATTTCGGATGGCGACTGATTCTTGTGAAATTCTTCGGTGGCGTGCTCTCGATCGGCACGGGATCCAGCCTCGGCCGCGAGGGCCCGACCATCCACATGGGCGCAGCCCTTGCCAACAAGATCGCCCGCTTCGTCGGGGAGCCGGAAGACGCCCGGCTCAATGCCGTTTGCGCCGGGTCCGCGGCCGGCCTGGCGGTGGCATTCAACAGCCCGCTCGCCGGAGTCACCCTCGTGCTCGAGGAGATCGCTGGCGGGGCGAATCAGCACAAATACGCCGGCCGCTCGTTGCTCGCGGCCGCGCTGGGCGTGCTGGTGGTCTATTTGTTTCTCGGCGATCACGCCGCCTTCACACTTCCGCCGGGGCTTCCGCTCACATGGTCGGTGATTTGGCTTTCGCCTGTGGTCGCGCTGGTGGCTGGAGCTGCCGGCCTTTCCTTTCAGGCATCCACACTCCGCCTGCGTGCCACCGTGAAGCATGGCCGCATTCCGACACCGCTCGCCACCTCGATGGGAGCGATCGTCGGAGGCGTGGCGGGAGTGGTGGGATTCTGGCTTACCGGGCATCTCGGCGTCTTCGGCCTTGGGGAGCAGGATTTGCTGTCCACGCTGCAAAATCAGATCGTCTGGTCGGCTGCCCTGTGGCTGCTCCTGGCGAAGCTCGTGGCTACGACTTTTTGTTACGGGTCCGGCGGCTGTGGCGGCATCTTTGCACCACTGATCTTTTTCGGCGGGATGAGCGGCACCGTGGTATTCGGGCTGGCTCAGCCATGGCTGCATCTCACCAGTCAGGACCAAACGATGCTTTCCATCATAGGAATGACGGCGTGCCTGTGTTCCGTGGTCCGCGCCCCGATTACCTCGATCCTCATCGTCACGGAAATGACCCGCGAGGTCTATGTGCTACCCGCCCTAATGATCGCCGCCGTTATCGGCGCCTACCTTAACCGCTACTGCCTCGGCGAAAATCTCTACGATGCCTCGCTCCTTCAGGATGGAATCCGGATCGATCCGGATTGAGAAAGGGCAAGTCTTGCGATTTGGGGGCGTCCGACCTTTCGATGCCCAAACCGCTCGTGGGCAGAGTAGACGGCGAACGGCGAGGTTCGGTGGATTTCAACCAGGACGATCCATCTGGGAGACGCATTTCGGGATCCTTCTGACGATTTACTGGACTCGCCGGTTCCACATTCCCTAGGCTCCGCCTTTCGTCATGAATCCGACTTCCCTTCTTCTGTTTGCCCAGGCTGCCACCCATGCCGCGGCCGGCAATTCCCCCGCGCCGAACCCGATTATGCAGTTCGTGCCGCTGATCTTCATCTTCGTCATCTTCTATTTCCTGCTCATCCGCCCGCAGCAGAAGCGCCAGAAGGACCATCAGCAGCTCGTGTCGTCGATTCAGACTGGTGACGGAGTGATCACGAATGCCGGCATCCACGGCGTGGTCACCAACGTGAAGGAACGGACGGTGATCGTGCGTGTGGACGAGGGTGTGAAGATCGAGTTCGACCGCGGCGCGATCGTCACGATCGATCGCGACGGCAAAACGACCGGCGAAAAGGCCGCCTAATCCTACGAATGCTACGCGCCTGTCTGCCTCCGAATTTCTTGGACAGGCAGGCGCTGCTGCCTATGCTGTAACGCCCGTCTTGCGGCCCCGCCCCAGGGCATACACCCGCCTCGCGCGACCTTTTAGAATATGTCTCCCGCACTCGTCTTCGCCTTCGGAATGCTCATCCTCGTTCTGCTGGGCTGGTATTTCGCCACCGAAATCCCGGTCCGGAAACGCTGGCTCGGCCTTGCACTTACCATTCTGGTCACCGCGTTCTGCATCGAGCAATTCACGCCGCCATCCCAGAAGATCATGCTCGGTCTGGATTTGAAGGGGGGTACGTCCTTCCTTGTCCAGCTGAAGACGGACGCAAACTCGCCCCAGATTTCGCAGGACCTGGTCAATCAGGCAGTGGAAGTCATTCGCAAGCGCGTGGATGCCTTCGGCGCCGGCGAGCCGGATATCGCTCCGCAGGGCACGGATCACATCCTTGTGCAAATCCCTGGCGTAACGGGAGATGCGATGAAGCATGCGCAGGAGGAGATCCAGCGCGTGGCTAAGCTGGAATTTGCGATCGTGCACCCTGGCAGCGAGGCCATCCTCGCGCAGGTGGCGGCCGGCCAGGCGATCATGCCGCCAGGCTATGTGGTGAAGACGCTCAAGACTACGGACCTGAGCGGAAAGTCGATCGAGGAGAAAATCCTCATTCCGCGCAAGGCGGACTTCGGCGGCGAGCATGTGAAGGGGGCGACCGCCTTTTTTGACCAGCAGGGTTACGGGGTGAGCCTTGAATTCGATAGCGAGGGAGCAAAGTTGTTCGACAATCTCGCTGCTTCCAATCTCCACAACCGGCTTGCCATCGTTCTCGATGGTGACGTGATTTCCGCCCCGGAACTCCAGGCGGCGAATTTCTACGGCCATGCGACGATCACCGGCCACTTCACCGAGCAGGAAGCCCGTGACCTCGCGAGTGCGCTGGAGAATCCTCTCCGCGTGCCAGTGAAGATCGTCGAGGTGCGCAGCGTGTCGGCTACACTCGGTGCGGACTCGATTCGCAGCGGCGTTCTGGCGAGCTTGAGCGGCCTCGTCTTCGTGACGGTGTTCATGATCATTTACTACCGCCTGGTGGGTCTGATCGCGATCATCGCGCTCATTATCAACTGCGCGATCGTGCTCGGCGCGATGGGCATGTTCCATAGCGTGCTTACCCTGCCCGGCATCGCAGGTCTCATCCTGGGCCTGGGTATCGCAATCGATGCCAACGTCCTTATTTACGAGCGACTTCGCGAAGAAACCGACGCCGGCAAGCCGCTGCGCGCGGCGGTCAAGGCCTCGTATACCCGGGCATTCAGCGCGATTTTCGACGCTCACGTCACCCAGCTTCTGACGGCTGGCATTCTTTACTACACCGCGACGGGTCCGGTGAAGGGCTTCGCCCTCACACTAACGATCGGCATCATTGCCTCGATGTTCTCGTCGCTGCTGGTCACCTACACCTGCTTCGACTGGGCATTCCACTTCAACGCGCTCAAGAAGGTCACGATGCTTCACCTCATCAAGGCGAAGCGCTTCGACTTTCTTGGCCATGCGCGGCCATTCATCATCGGGTCGACTGCGCTTATCATCCTGAGCGTCGCGATCTTTGCCTTCCGCGGCTCGGGGAACTTCGGAGCGGACTTCAAGGGCGGCGATTTGCTGACCTTCTCATACAGCGGGAAGCTCACTCCCGACCAGGTGCGTACCGCGCTCGCCAACTCGCCCTATGCAAAGAGCGTGATCCAGGCGGTGCAGGTCGGCGGCCGCAGTCTCATCAGCGTGCGCAGTGATTACGGCCAGGCGGAGAAGATCGAGAGCCAGCTCACGCAGAAGCTCCACGGCACTACCCTCAACTTCGAACAGGTCGAGCATATCGGAGCCGTCTTCGGCCAGGAGCTCGCATGGAAGAGCGCTGTTGCCATCGGGCTTGGCCTCCTCGGCATCTTCGTCTACGTGAGTCTGCGCTTCGAGACCTCGTTTGCAGTCGGCTCGCTGTTGGCGCTCGCGCATGACCTTATTGTCACCTTGGGCATCTTTGCCCTGAGCGGCCGCGAGCTCTCGCTCATCATGGTCGCTGCGTTCCTCACGATTGCGGGCTATTCGATCAACGACAAGATCGTCGTCTTCGACCGCATCCGCGAGGCCCTCAAGTCCGGCACGGGCGGTCCCGTCCAGACGCTGATGAACAACGCAATCAACGACACCCTGTCCCGCACGATTTTGACCGGCGGCACGGTGCTGCTCACGGTGCTCGCGCTGTATTTCTTCGGCGGTCCGGTGCTCAACGACTTCGCGTTCGCCTTTGTGGTGGGCGTGATCATCGGCACCTACTCCTCGATCTTCGTGGCCGCACCGATCGTCCTCTGGTGGTCGAAGATGCGTGGCAAGAGCATCCGCCGCGAAATCCTCGACAACCAGGCGGCCCGTCAGGCCCGCAGCGCTGCTTAAGCCTGCAAAGACAACCAATTCTCAAAACAAAAAGGCGGGTCGTAAGGCCCGCCTTTTTCGTGTCATCGCGTAGAGCGCCTACTCCTCGCCTTCGTAATAGTCGGTCTCCTTCATCCGGAAGGACTTTCGCTGCGGTTTGACGAACCATTTATCCGAGTCCGGATAGTGAATCACATCCGCCGGACTGTGGTCGGCGATCACGAGATAGACGAGCGGTTCGTCGCCCGTATTCATCAGCTGATGCGCGCTGCCGGGTGGAATGATCCAGCAGTCGCCGGGTCCGACGTCCTTGACGCCCTCTTCGCTGCGGGCCGAGCCGTGACCACTTTGTACGAGATACATCTCCCATTGGGCAGCGTGGCTATGAAAGGGCCACGCAGTTTTTCCAGATGGAAGGGTCACCTGTTCGACGTCGAAGGGATGCCCGCCGCCCGAGATACCAATGTCTTTCTTCCCGCCGAGGGCGAGCGAGATGTGACGGCGGAAAAGCTCGAATTTTCCGGCCGGCGAGACGCTATGTTCCTGCGGAATCGCTGCCAGGTTTTTCGTGGTCATCGGAGGGCTGGTTGCAGTTGAGCGGTCCCAAGCCATTTCATGATGCCCGGCCAGTCGGCGAGCAGCACCCCGAGATCATTATGCCCGGCATCGGGAGATAGCCATAGGCGCTTGGGTCCATTATACCCGGCATAGAGCCTCTCTCCGAGTTGCGGCGGTACGGTGGCGTCCTTCCCTGCGATCAGGAATGCGACCGGGCCGCGATAATGGGCGAGATTCCGGTCGGAGTCGAAATGGTGGCGCAGGAGAAGATCAATCGGGAGCCAGGGATAATGGAATTGGGCTCCGGCGCGGAGCGAGTCGTACGGAGTAACCAGTACCATCCCGGAGACCTTCTCCGAGCGGGCGGCTGCGGCCGCGCAGACGACACCGGTGCCGAGCGATTGCCCGAGGAGGACGATTCGCTCGTGGGACGACGGGATGCAATCGATCGCGTCGAGTACGGCGGCGGTGAGGGAGCGGGACGACGGCTTGCCGGGACGCATGCCATAGCCTGGATACTCGAGCAGGTATACCTTGAAGCGACCTCCAGCGGCCGGGAATTCGCGAAGGAGACGGTAATTGGGGGCAAGCGCCTGCGAGCCGTTACCATGGCAGACGAGGAGGGCGGAATCGGTGGCATCGCCGGAGCGGGATTGCCAGCCGATGCACTCGCCATGGGCATTCAGCCAGGGCTCATATTCCTCGGCATGGCCGGCCAGGATGAGTTCGGCCTCGCTCGCAAGGTGCGGGAAAAAGAGCAGACGGTCCTGATTTGCATACAGGAAGGCGCACACTCCCACATAGCCGAGGGCGAGAAGCGCAAACAAAGTCATAATTAATGATCTCACGCCCTTCCAGATTGTCCATTGAGGGCGATCGGAAGCTTGGGAGCTGGAATTCATGAGTCGGTCTGCACGCGTTTACGTTCGGCGAGTTCGCGCAGGATCTCGATGTGCTTCGCCTTGGTGATGGGGAACTTCCAGGCGCAAATCATGCCAATGATCAGAGCCACCGCGGGAAGGGGCCCGATCGCGATGCGGATGGCCGTGAGGGCGCTTTCAGGCTGCACGGGTGCGACTTGCCCGGCACCATGCGAGATATAGCCGGCGGCGGCCAGCGCCTGGCCGACGACGAACGTGCCAAGCGCGAGAGCCACTTTTTGGAGGAACACGAAGAAGCCGTAGAAGATACCCTCGCGCCTCTGGCCAGTGCGTAGCTCATCGTACTCGATCGTGTCGGGCAGCATGGCATTCGGGATGAGATAGCAGACGGAAATTCCGAACCCGGCGATGAACCCAAGGAGAAAGAGAAGTCCCGTCTGTCCCCGGTGCAGGAAAAGCAGGCCGCACTGTGCAGCGAGCCAGAAGATCATGCCATAGAAATAGACAGGCTTCTTCCCAACTCGCACGCTCAGCCATCCCCAGACCGGGATGAGAACGAGCGCGGTGCCTTGAACCGTGAGCGCGAGCAGCGAGCCTTCATCTCTGGGTAGCCCCATGCAGCTCTCGACATAAAGAGTAAGGATCGACGCCGTGAACTGCATCGCCATCCAGGAAAAGAGATAGATCCCGCAGACGATGAGGAATGGACCATTTGCGAACACGACTTTGAGCTGCTCGGGAAATGGCATGTGCCGCGCCCGGGGCTGTGAGGCGAGGTTTGCCTCCCGCTGCCGTTCCTTCGCGCGCACGGTGCGCCAGATCCCGGTAAGGCAGCAGGCGACTGCGACGATGGCGAAGGCCGCGACGCTCAGGCCGAGGCATGCGAATTGCACGGCGGAGGACGCATGTGCCAAGCCCTTGAAGACGGCGAGCGCCAGCAGGAGGCCTCCCACGCTCCCTCCCAGAGAGAAAGCCATGCGGGATGCTGTGATGCGTGAGCGCTCATCATAATCGTGCGAAAGCTCTGCCGTGAGCGCGTTGTGCGGAAGGATGAGACCGGTATAGCAACTGTTGAATACCAGCGACACCAGCGAGTAGTAAGCAAAGAGCCCGAGCTGATTCTGCTGGGAGACAAAGCCGGGCACGATCCACTGGAGCAGGAAGAAGAGTGCGAAAGGAAGTGCGCTTGCCGTGATCCACGGCAGCCGTCTTCCCCATGGCGAACGTGTGCGATCACTCAGCCAGCCGATGAGCGGGTCGTTCACGGCATCCCAGATTTTTCCGATGAGGAGGACCGTTCCCGCGTAAGCAGCATTCAGTCCTGCGGTGTTCGTGAGGAAGACGAACTGAAAGAAGATCATCGTGCTTCCGGCCATGGCCGGGCCGAGTTCTCCGGTGCCGTATGCGAGGCGGGTAATTGTGCGCAGCTTTTCGGCCGGAGCATCGGACGATGTCATGTGCAGGGGAATAGCGCAGAGTTGCCCATTCGCCAAGCGGAGCCGAAGCGGCTTGGCTGCGAAAAATCGCTATTTACCGGAGGTGCGCCGGCAGTGGTGACGTCTCCGCAGAGGGACGCATCCTGCCGAGAAGCGAAAGCAGGGGATTCGTCAGCATCGTGGTGACGAGCGCCATGATCACGAGCATGGCGAAGATGCGTGGCGAGAGGATGCCGAGATCATAGCCGATGTTGAGCGCGATGAGTTCCATGAGTCCGCGCGTATTCATGAGGGCGCCCAGTTGCAGGGAGTCATTCCATCCCATGCCTGTGAGCCGTGCCGCCATGGCGCTCCCGCCCATTTTCCCGATCGTGGCAATGGCAATCACCAGTGCGCAGAGCAACCAGTCCGACGCCGAATTCAGCAATCCGATCTGTGTGCGCAATCCGGTGAAGGCAAAGAATAGCGGCAGCAAAAGAACTGCGCTGAAGCTCTCGATGCGCACGGACAGCTTGTAACGGAAGTTGGCGGTATCCGGTATGATAGCTCCCGCGAGAAAGGCCCCGAATAGCGCATGGATGCCAATAGCCTCGGTACAAAGTGCGGAGGCGACCACGAGACAGACGATGATGCCCAATGCGGCTCGCGATGGCGTCTCCCGGGCGAGATTTGCAGGGCCGAGGCAATGCGGCAGGAGGCGCCGCACTCCCCAGATCATCACCGCCGCAAAGAGAAGCACCCAGCCCACCGTGAGCGCCGATGCTTGTAGGCTGGCCGCTTGGGCAATGGCAACGACGAACGCAAGAATGCTCCATGCGGTCACATCATCGACCGCAGCACAGGTAACGGCGATGCTTCCCAGGGTGGTCTGGGTCAATCCACGCTCCTTGAGAATGCGCGCGAGCACCGGGAACGCGGTGATGCTCATTGAGATCCCGAGGAAGAGGGCGAATGCGGGGAAGGAAGCTCCCGGCGCGGCGAGGCGGGTATAGAGGAAGTAAGCGAGTACAACGCCGAGCAGATAAGGAAGGACGATGCTCACGTGGCTCACCACGAGTGCCGTGGGTGCCTTGCCTCGGAGTCGGCGGATATCGACCTCCATTCCCACGACGAACATGAAGAGGCAGACGCCGATCTGGCTCAAAAGCTGGAGAATGCCAAGGGAAGGAGCCGGGAAGACGAAATGGAAACCTTCCGGGAAAAGTGAACCAAAGACGGAGGGGCCAAGCAAAATGCCTGCGGCCATCTCGCCCACGACCGCCGTTTGTCCCAGGCGGGAAAAGAGGGTTCCGACCAACTGCGAGATGCCGATAATGACGAGAAGTTGAAGGAAAAGCCTGCTCAGCGGATCGGAGAAGACACGACTCAGTCCATCGAGCGGTGATTCCTGCGCCGCATGGACCGCTGCATGGTGCGCGGCTGCCGTGGCGCCCTGGGGAGGGGGAAGGGCTGCTCCCTGGTTGAGCACCCACCAGATGCATATCGCGGAGAATACGAGCGGGAGGACGTAAATCAGAGCGAATCGCTTCACGGCGGGGCAGGGTGACAGACTCCGAGTTAGGGGACAATCCTCGGGGGAAATTTTGATGGCAGGCAGGGAGGCGGGCAATCTAGATTTTGCCGGACAATCACGATGGATTCCTACGACGCGATTATTATTGGCGGCGGCCCCGGCGGGAGCACGGCAGGATGTGCGCTCGCGCAGGCCGGCAAGAAGGTTCTAATCATCGAGAAGGAGCGATTTCCGAGATTTCATATCGGGGAGTCGCTCATCCCCTTTGGTAACGATGAACTCCGGAAAATCGGCGTCTGGGACAAACTCCTCGAGAGCAACTTCATGCCCAAGCTCGGCGCGGAATTCGTGGTGGGCGACTCCTCGGCGATTACGCGGATCATCTTCGGCCAATTTCTCGCCCCTTCGTACGCCCAGACATTTCAGGTTGAGAGAGCGCGTTTCGATATGCTTCTCCTCGAGCATGCCGGCGCATCCGGCTGCGAAGTCTGGCAGGAATCGCGCGTGGAAACCGTCTCGGTGAATGATGATGGTGCCTCTGTCGTTTGCATGCGAAATGGCGAGCGTGTCGAGCTGAAGACGAAATGGGTCCTCGACGCCACGGGCCGGGATGCATTCCTTGGCAAGCAGCTTTCATTGACCCGCGGAGATCTCGGTCTTCCGAAGAAGTTCGCCACATTTGCGCATTTCCGCGGAGTCCGCCGGAACGACCCTCCGGCCGACGGGCATATCACGGTCGTTCGGCTCGACTTTGGATGGTTCTGGATCATTCCGCTCGATGCCGAGAAGACATCGGTGGGACTGGTGCAGACGCTCGATCACTTCCGATCCACGGGACTCAAACCGGAAGAGTGCTTCGAGAAGGTCGTCTCGATCACCCCGGAGCTGAAGCGTCGGCTCGGAGATGCCGAGCGCGTGAGTGAATACTCTTTCGCTGCCGACTATACCTATCGCCACGAGCAGAACGCAGGGCCTCGGTGGCTCCTGGTGGGGGATGCTGCGGGATTCATCGATCCGATCTTCTCATCCGGTGTCATGCTGGCCATCAAGTCGGGCTACCTCGCAGCTCAGGAGATCATCGCAGCGGACCAGGCCGGCCGCCCTCTCAGTCCGGCCGCCCAGCGCCGCTACACTCGCGAGGTGGGCAAGATGTGCAGAGTCTTCCTGAACATGATTCGGATGTTCTATAGCAAAAACGGCTTCGAGATCTTCATGACGCCGGAGCCGAAGCCCAGCATCGCATGGGCGGTGAACAATTTGGTCGCGGGAAATACCGAGCTGGGTTGGGCGCTTCGTTTGCGCGTCCTCGTTTTCTACGCCATCTGCGGGCTCCAGAAATTTTTGCCGATTGCTCCTCGATTGCGGCTGGTGAATCTGAATCGATAAAATTCGACGCAAACCAGCTTGGTTTTCGGCAGCCATCGAGTGACGTCTGCCGCTACTCTATGCGGGTATTTTTATTCCAGCTGACCTGAACGGCCAGAGGAAGGTCGTGAACGGTGAAAGGTGCGCCTTCATTCGTGATATAGGCTTCCTCCCGTCTCTGCGACGGACGATTGGCAATTGGTTTGCAGGTGAGAAATCGCGAGGCCGACTTCGACCACTTTTCCAGGAAGGGTAGTTCGCGCCCCTGTATCTAAGTTGTCTATTTTTGGACAAATCAGAAATCGCGGACTTGCCTCGAAATTCCGAATTTGCGAAGCACACGGAGAAATCAATGCATCTATTATGAGAGGCATCAACGATGGCGCGCATATTTTCGTAGTGGATGCTCATCCTATTGTCCGAAACGGGGTCCGCCTCGTGGTGGAGGGAATGGAAGGGTGCGAAATTTGCGGGGAAGCGGAAAGCTTGAGCGCTGCATTCGAGGAGGTCCAAAATCAAAGGCCAGATGCAGTGGTGCTCGAGCTTGTATCCGGAGGGCACTACGAGCTGGATTTAGTGAAGGAATTGCGTCGGCTGATGCCTGCCGTCCGCATTCTGATCTTTTCGATGAATCCAGCGGAGCTCTTTGCTGAAGCATCGATTCGGGCAGGAGCCAATGGCTATCTCATGAAGACCGCGGGGATTGCCGAGCTTCGAACAGCGTTGGGGGAAGTCCTCGCGGGAGGGCTCTATGTGAGCCCATCCGTGCGCACGGCGGTAAGCCAGCGCGGAAATTTATTGGAGTCTCTAAGCGACCGGGAGCATCAAGTCTTCCTGCGAATGGGAGAGGGAAAGACAACTGGCGAAATCGCAGCGGAACTCCAGCTCAGCACAAAGACCATCGCGACTCATCGCGAGAATATCAAAGCCAAGCTCGGGATCGCCAGCGGAGCGGAACTCACACGACGGGCCGTAGTGCACGTCCTATCCCGAGGAAGGTTCGAGGCGGCTGCATAAGCATCCGTTGCCTGGATGAATGTAGGCAATTCATACCAGCTTGAGTACATGCGAAGTGCGCGACCTTTGCACCGATGTGGACAAGATTTATTGGACGTTCCTCGGAGACTCTCAGTACCACGTAGTCTCCGCCAGCGGAGACGCCTGGAAGATCAAGATGCATCCGCAAGTGGGAGTCAACGACCTGCGTGTCTATGGCTTGAACAAGACTCGGGCGTGGGGGGTGAAGTCCCCCATTCACAACGGCTCAGTGATCCGTCAATAATCGGCGGATATTTTACGCGGAGTCTGTCGGCGGGAATTACGCCGCCAGAAAATCCACACGGCCTGTGGCGAGTCTATAGATTCCGCCGACCACGCGCACTTTGCCCTCCTCGACCAACTTCGAGATCACAGGGCTGGCCGTCCGCAGCTTCTGCACGTTGAGGACGACATTGTCACGGATCGCATTATCGAGCAGGTTGCCCGGCTGACCCTCGGCGATTTTGACGGCCGGTTTGAGATGGCTCACGAGGCCGGGAAGGTGCCCCGGAAGTTTCTCCCCATCCTTGATGACCTTGATCGTCGCATCGACCGCGCCACAGGCGTCGTGGCCAAGGACGACGAGTAATGGCGTGCCGAGCACGGCGGTCGTGTACTCGAGGCTCGCGAGACCGTTGCTATCTAGAAAATTTCCTGCCACGCGGACTGCGAAAATATCGCCCCGGCCCGCATCGAATGCGAATTCCGGACCTACGCGGGAATCCGAGCAGCTAAGGACCCCTGCATACGGATTCTGGCCCGAGGCCAGGGCGGCGCGCTCCGATGCGAAGTCCACGCGCTTGGTGACACCATCGATATAGCGCTTGTTTCCCGCAATGAGTCGCTCCAGGGCACCGTCGGGAGTGAGAACGTTCTGCGGCTTCGGAGGAGGTCCCTTAGGCGCGGCTCGCAACACAGGAGCGAGTGCCACTGCGGCGAGTCCGGCCCCGAGCAGGCCCAGAAAGTTGCGACGTGGAATCTGATTCGAATGATCAGCCGACGGATTTCCGCAGGATAGGCACATAGGAGGGAGCCGATTGGGAATCCATCCTGACTGGTTCCCAACAAAAAAGCATGCGAAATCGGAGGCACGCTTGTACCGTAACGTGGGTGCCGGAGATGCTTCGATTTTGACACAAAAACTCCCGCCGGGGAACCGGCGGGAGTTTTCGGAAGAGGTGGTTTTCTCGACGAAGCTTATTGGGCATTCGCGACCTGGGCCTCGACTTTGAGGCGCAGGGCGTTGAGACGGATGAAGCCGGTGGCATCGCCTTGATCGTAGGCCTTCGTGGGGTCGGCCTCCATGGTGGCGATGTGCGGATTGTAGAGCGAGACGGGGCTGCGGCGGCCGGCGGCGATGATATTGCCCTTGTAGAGCTTCACGCGCACGTCGCCGGAGACATTCTTCTGGCTCTCGGTGACCAGGGCCTGGATGGCTTCGCGCTCCGGGGCGAACCAAAAGCCATTGTAAACCAGCGTCGAATATTTCGGGATGAGCGAGTCGCGCAGGTGCATCACCTCGCGGTCCATCGTAAGTGATTCCATCTGCCGATGCGCGAAATGCAGGATCGCGCCGCCGGGAGTCTCGTACACGCCGCGCGACTTCATGCCCACGAAGCGATTCTCGACCATATCCACGCGGCCGATGCCATGCTTGCCACCGAGGCGATTGAGGACTCTCATCACCCAGAGTGGGCTCAGGCGGGAATCGGTATCTCCGTCGAATCCGAGATCTGCGAGAATGTCCCAGAGCTCGGGATGCGCCAGGCCGACGCAGATGCCATTCTCGAACTTGAGCTCCACGTACTCCGCAGTATCCGGCGCGTCTTCAGGTGAGACCGAGAGCTTGAACATGCCCTTGTTCTCGGGCGCGCTGGCATCGAACCACGGATCCTCGAGGATGCCGCTCTCATACGAGATATGCAGGAGGTTGCGATCCATCGAGTAGGGCTTCTTCGCGCTGGCCTCCACATTGATGCCGTGCTCGGTGCAATAGGCAATCATCTCGGTGCGGCCTGGGAACTGGGCGCGGAAGCGCTCCTGCCGCCAGGGGGCGATCACCTCGAGCTCGGGAGCGAGCGCCGCGGCCGTCAGTTCAAATCGAATCTGGTCATTTCCCTTGCCGGTTGCGCCATGGGCGATGGCGTCGGCGCCTTCGGCTTTCGCGATCTCGACCATCCGCTTGGCGATAAGCGGCCGGGCAATGGATGTGCCCAGGAAGTACTGCCCCTCGTAAATGGCGCCTGCCTGCAGCATCGGGAAGATAAAGTCGCGGGCGAACTCCTCCTGGAGGTTATCGATGTAGCACTTGCTCGCGCCGGTCTTCAGGGCTTTTTCGTTCAGACCATCGAGTTCCTCCTCCTGTCCGACATCGGCGCAAAACGCGACGACTTCGGCGGAGTACGTTTCCTTCAGCCAATTGAGGAGGACGGACGTATCGAGTCCGCCAGAGTAGGCGACAACAATCTTCATGCGCATGGATTAAACACAGACCGGACGGAGGGCACAGGGGAAAAATGGAAAATTCCAGTCCGCATGTGCATGATGGTCGGCTCATGCATCCCGCCGCATTCACTCCGATCCAATGGCTCCTGTGCGCGGCGGTCGCGCTCTGCGCGGGAATGGCGAAGACGGGATTCGGAGGCATGGGAACGGTCGCGCTCGTACTCATGGCCCTCGTCATGCCGGCGAGGGAAAGCACGGGAGCTCTGCTCACCATCCTCGTTACCGCCGATATCTACGCGGTGATGGCGTTTCGCCGACACGCGAACTGGCATGTGGTCCTCTCTCTGCTTCCTCCTGCCCTCCTGGGGATCATCGTCGGGTGGATATTGATGCCGCACGTGCCTGATGGCTTGTTTCGTCCGCTGCTCGGCGGAATCACGCTCGCCCTTATCGGCTTGCTCTTTCTTCAGCGAGCGATGCCGCGTCTCTCGGACGCGGTAAGCAGCCGGCCGATGCTGGGATGGACTGCCGGCAGCCTGGGCGGTGTGACGACCATGCTCGCCAATGCGGCGGGTCCGATCATGGCAATCTATCTCCTGGCCTGCCGACTTCCGAAGATGGAGCTCGTCGGCACTTCGGCATGGTTCTTCTTCGTTGTGAACCTCTCGAAAATTCCCTTCAGCACGTCTCTGGGGCTCATCGACCACGAGAGCCTGTTTCTCACGGTCATCCTCGCACCCCTTGTGATCCTTGGAGCTGCCTCGGGAAAATGGCTGCTCACCCGCATCAATCAGCCACTCTTCGAGGCGTTACTCATCGCATTCAGCGTGCTTGCCGCTATCCGGTTGCTCTGACGGTAAAGGCCCGACCTGCGATACCGCGGATCGACAATCCATCTTCCGATAAAATTTCTGTTGAAGTTGACTAATTGGTCAATTATAAGAGTCTCCATGAAGTCCTACTTCATATCGGGACGTGCCGCCCGTGCGGCGGATACAGACACTCGTTTTGGCTCCATTTTCTCGGCGGCCATTCTTCAGTTCGGAACTCACTCTTCCACTTTTCACTCGCAGGCCGCATCCGGAATCTTTTCGCGAGTCCAACAAACCAACTAGTCAACTATAAACCTCCATATATTATGAACCTGAGCTATTCGAATAAGGTGGCGCTCGTGACGGGTGGCACCTCCGGCATTGGGCGGGCAACCGCACTGGAATTTGCGCGAGCGGGCGCAAAGGTCGTGATCTCCGGCCGAAGGGAGAAGGAAGGGCGGGAGGTCGTAGCCGCGATCCGGGGATCGGGCGGCGAAGCGGCTTTCGTGCAAACAGACATCGCCCGCGAGGAGGATGTTCGCAGGATGGTCGAGTTCACGACCGATACCTACGGGCGTTTGGATGTGGCCTTCAACAATGCAGGCGTGGAATGGATGGGACCGCTCGATCAGGCGACGGAAGAAGAGTACCGCAGAGTATTCGACGTCAACGTATGGGGTGTGCTGAATTCGATGCGCCATGAGATCCCGGCCATGCTGAAGACGGGAGGCGGCGCGATCGTGAATACCTCGAGCGTCGCGGGGCACATCGGCATGGCGCAGGTGAGCATTTATATCGCCTCGAAACATGCAGTCGAGGGGCTCACCAAGGCGGTGGCTCTTGAATTCGCACGGCAGAATATCCGTGTGAATGCGGTCGCTCCGGCCGCGATCGAGACGGAGATGGTAAATCGATTTGCCGGAACGGAAGGCGAGATGCGCGAGTACCTGAAATCCATGCATCCGGTGGGCCGCATGGGAACCAGCGAGGAAATCGCGGCGGCAGTCCTGTATCTTTGCTCCGACGCCGCCAGATTCACGACGGGCACGACACTACTCGTAGACGGAGGATTTACCGCGCAATAAACCCACAGAGACTTTCGAACCTCATCCAAGGGAGAAGTCCGTGCGAAGACGCGCGGGAAGCTCCCGAGTATCGAAACCCAATTTCCAACAAGCCATGAATCATACCGACCTTACACAACGTCCACCCCGCAGTCCGCGCGTCCGCCTGGGCGGCTATGTCGTCCTTCCTCGAGCCCTCGATAAAGGCCGGGCCGCGCTCGCGGGAAAGAACGGCGAATACCATTACGCCTGCCCTCTGGATCAGCGGTTCCTGACATTCGCAGGCATCGACCCGGCGAAGCTTCAGGAGCAGCTCGCACAGGGCAAGGGCGACGGCGAGGTCCTCGCCTGGATCGAGGAGAACTCCACGACGAAACGGCAACCATGGGAGATCGCCCAATGGTCCGCCTACATGGAAGCGCGCACGCCGGGCGATACGGACACCCGTCAGTTTTTCATCGAGCTATCCGGTGAGGCTGGGAAGACGCGTGAAGACGTCCACACATTCTTCGACCTTTTGGACCTGGATGACTACGTGAGCTTCGGCGGCAAGGCTTGATCTACGCCGTCCACCGCTTCCACCACGACCCGGCTTCCCTCGACGTCGAGCACTCGCAACGCGGTCTCGGCGTCGAGAAACTCACCCTCGGTCACGACATCCACGAGCATGCCGGCGATCTCTGCTTTTCCTGCTGGGCGCAAGATCGAGCGAGCGACGCCCGTCATGCCGGGGAGGACGAGCGGTCGCTCGGGCGTGGACTCGGCAAGTGAGGTGCCGACCGCCGAGGTCGCCGGCAGCATGAGTCGGTGCAGGATTGGCAGTTTTGGAAAAAAGCGCGCCAGGAGCATGATGGCGATGCCGGAGAGAACGACGGCGAGGCCAAGGTTGACTGCCGGCCGCGCGAGCTGCTGAGGGTCGGGAATCCACGAGTCCCCCGGATAATAATCGACCATTGCGAAAAGGATGGAGCCGAGCATGAGGGCAATGCCGGTGAGGGCCACAAAGGTGACTCCAGGGAAAAGAAAAAGCTCAAGGAGAACCAAGGCGAGGCCAATTGCGAAAACGGCGATCACCTCGAAACCCGAGAGGCCGGCTATGTAGTGGCCGAGGAAGAAAATCGCGAAGCAGACCAGCGAGACAAAGCCCGCCACGCCGAATCCTGGCGACTTGAACTCGATATATGCCGCCGCGATGCCAGCGACGAGGAAGAGCGGGGCCAGTAAAGTAATCCACTGGGCGATCCGCTCGAAGCCAGTCGGCGCGAGGTGGACGACTCCACCGTGGAGATGGGCCTCCACCTCGAGCTGAGAGAGGGAATCCGCAATGCCATCGGCCAGGAGGGGCTTGCCGTCGACCTTCTGCACGGCTTCCTGGGCGCTGAGAGTGAGGAGGGCGCCCACCGGCTTGAGTACCTGGTTGCCGATCTTGAACTCCTTGTCCTTGTTCATGAAGGCATCGGCAAGCGCTGGGTTGCGTCCCTTCGCCTGCGCCGCGCTTCGAAAATATCCCGAGAAATATGAGACGATCTTGGCGTTCATCGTCTCCGGAATGTCCGCGCCTTCGCTGGACACCGGCGCTGCGGCACCGATCGCGCTTACCGGGGCCATGTAAATATGGTCTGTGGCCAGCGCAATGAGGGAGCCCGCACTTCCGGCATTGGTATTTACCCACGTATAGGTCGGGATGCGCGACTTCAGCAGCAGCTGGACGATGTCCACGGCCGACTGGAGCGCACCCCCGGGGGTATTCATTTCGAGAACGAAGGCGGATGCGCCGGCCGATTCTGCCTGTTTGAGCGAACGACGCAGGAAGGCTGTTTGCGCATCGGAAATTTCGCCAGTGATTGGCACCGCGACCACGTCGCCTCGTTGGATGGTTTCTGCTCCGGCGGAAGTACGGCAGACCGCCGTGAATAAGAAGGCGATCAAGAGGAGGGTGGGAGCGGGGGCCATCATAATTCGTCGCGTCCTTTGCGTCCTTCTGTAAATACTGTTTCCTTTTCCGCAGATCAACGTCATGCCCCGCATCTCCGAAGACACAGTCCAGCGCGTCGCAGCCGCGAGCGACATCGTGGACGTGATCGGAGGCTCCCTTCAGCTCAAGCGCTCGGGCACGACATGGAAGGGGCTGTGCCCCTTTCACAATGAAAAGACACCATCATTTCATGTGAATCCGGCCCGGCAGACATACAAATGTTTCGGCTGCGGTGCCGGTGGATCGGTCTTCCGATTTGTCATGGACTACGAGCATGTCGATTTCCCGTCGGCTGTGCGGCGGTTGGCTGCCCGGGCGGGCATTCCGATCGCGGAGGAGTCCGAGGGAGACGAGCGGCGCCGGGGGGAGCGCGATCGACTGGTGATGCTGCACCGGGACGCGGCAGCATGGTTTCACGAGAATCTCATGCGCCAGCGATTTGCCGCTCACGCCCGGGAATACCTGAAGGGTCGAGGCATCAACTCTGAAATCGCCGCCAGATGGAAGCTCGGCTACGCGCCGGACTCATGGGACGCCTGCACGACGATGCTTCGTAAGGCGGGATACACTACCGAGGAAATTCTTCGCAGCGGCCTGGTGACGACGAAGGAGGCGGAAACTCCAAAATCCAAACTCCAGAATCCAAAGTTCTACGACCGTTTTCGAAACCGGGTGATGTTCCCGATCTCGAACGACTACGGGGAGGTGATCGCCTTCAGCGGTCGCACGCTGGGTGACGATCCGGCGAAATACGTGAATTCCCCGGAAACGCCGCTTTTTACGAAGGGGAGGGTACTCTTCGGCTTGGAAAAGGCAAAGCGCGCCATCCTTGCCTCGAACGAAGCCATCGTCTGCGAGGGACAGCTTGATCTGATCTCCGCATATGAGGCCGGAGTCGAGAACGTGACTGCGCCCCAAGGGACGGCATTCACCCCCCAGCAGGCGCGCCTGCTTCGTAGGTTTGCCGAGTCGGTTGTCCTTTGCTTCGACTCCGACTCTGCCGGGAGGAAAGCGGTGGAGAGGTCGCTTCCGGCGCTCTTCGCGGCGGGACTGGCGGTGAGGGTGGCTCGCGTGCCTGCCGGCGAGGATCCCGACTCTCTCGTGCGTAACAAGGGGCCGCAGGCGCTGCGCGACGTCGTCTCGAAAGCCAGCGACTATTTCGACGTGGTGCTCGGGGAAGAGCTGATTCCCGGGCTGCCTCCGCAGCGGCGGGCGGCCCTTGCTCGCCGCGTGGCTGGATTTCTCAAGCTCGTGACCGACCCGGCGCTCCGCGAGACGCTCGCCGCCCGGGTGCGTACACGGCTGGAGCTCACGGAGACGGCCTTTGCCGCGCTGCTGGCCGCAGCCGTCATTCCGGACGCGGCGGCGGAAGAAGAGCCGGTCGTCGCAAACGTGGCGGAGATTTCCCTCCCGGAACCTGCGCGCCTGCTCTGCCGGATGGCGATTCTTTCTCCGGAAGCGCGATCATGGCTGCGCGGCCAACTCGAGCGAGCCGCATCTTTCGGAGAGGAATATGCCCTGGTCGACCGCCTGGCACAGAGTGAGCTCGCGCTCGAGGAGCCAGGCGCTTTTGCGGCATTTTCTGCCACTCTTTCCGCTCCGGAGGAGCGTGCACTGGCGAGCCTGCGGCTCGGAAAGCCTCCCCAAAATCCCGTCGCCGTGGTACAGGATGCCTGGCGCGGATTGATGCGCAGCCGCCTGAGTGCGGAGATGATCGCCCTCCAGGCGCGCATGCGGCATCCGGACACCCCAATGGACGAACTTACTTCGCTGCACAAACAAATCCTTGACCTCCAGAATAGGCTGGGACACGTTTGAAGGCCTTTTTTCCATCGAAAAGTTGCCGACCGTTTCTTGAAAGCAAAATCCAAAGCCTCAAAGGGCAAGGCCGCGCCTGCCCGTCGTTCCGCGACGACCGTCAAACCCGCGAAGCCTGCCAAGGCCAAGTCGGCCACGGTGCGTCCTGCTGCTGCCCGTGCTAAAACTCCGGCTCGTGCGGCGACCGGATCGAAGCCGGCCGTCGCAGCGAGCGCAAAGAAGCCCGCCAAGGTTGCCAAACCTGCCAAGGCTGCTGCCAAGAAACCATCGGTGCCTATAGGAGGAGCGGCTGCTTCGAAGCCCGCCCCTGCGAAATCGGGCCCACGCAAAGAACCGGCCCTGCCTGCGGCCGAGGAGACGACACACGTAGTGAATGGTATTCATTTGAACGGCGACGCGGCGAAAAATTCAGCGGATGTCCACAAGGCGACCCAAGAGAAAGTTCGCGAGCTCATCAAGCTCGCCAAGGAACAGGGGTACGTTACGTTCGATGATCTGGAGGAAGCTCTGCCCGAGGGAGTAAGCGATCCCGAGATGATGGACTCCATTATCGCGCAGCTGCGTGGCGTGGAGATCGAGATCATCGACTCATCCGATGTCGACCGGGTGAAGGATTTCAAGAAGGACGACGACGAGGAAAAGGACGAGAAGTCCGATTCCAAGCTCGATATCCTCGACGATCCGGTCCGAATGTATCTGCGCCAGATGGGCCAGGTGCCCTTGCTGACGCGAGAGCAGGAGGTCGAGATTTCCAAGCGTATCGAGGATGCCGAGATCGCGGTCCAGGAAACATTGTATTCCTTCGGCTTCGTAGCGCGCGCCCATTTGGATCTCGCCCAGAAGCTTGTGGACATGCGCGAGCGTTTCGATCGCGTGATTCAGGACAAGAAGATCGAGAGCCGCGAGCGATACATGAAGGTCCTGCCCCGGCTTTGCCAGCAGGTCCGCAAGCAGACCGAGCTCGTGACGGACTCCTATCGCGAGCTTCTCGATGGCAAGCCTTCGGAAAACCAGCGCAAGAACTTCGAAAAGAACCTTGCCGTCCTCCGCAAGCTCTACCCGAAATTTTTCTTCAAGCAGAAGGTCATCGAAGATTTCGTGGCCCTCGCCGACGACAACCATCGCCTCATCCAGAATCTCCAGCACGAGGCTGATCGGGCGAAGAAGAGCGGCAAGACGAACGACGCGACGAAGGCGAAGCGCAACGTCGACGGCCAGCTCCGCGAAATGCAGGCCCGACTGTGGCTCACGCCCGCCGAGTATTCCAAGAACCATCACCAGCTCAAGGACTGGCACCGCAAGGCGCTGCGTGCAAAGACAGAGATGGTCGAGGCGAACCTGCGCCTGGTTATCTCCATCGCCAAGAAGTACACGAACCGCGGCCTGTCATTCCTGGACCTGATCCAAGAGGGAAATATGGGCCTGATGAAGGCGGTTGAGAAATTCGAGTACCGCCGCGGTTACAAATTTTCGACTTACGCCACGTGGTGGATCCGCCAGGCGATCACCCGCTCTATCGCCGACCAGGCGCGCACGATCCGCATTCCCGTGCACATGATCGAGACGATCAACAAGCTCATCCGGGTGCAGAAGCAGCTTGTGCAGGAATACGGTCGCGAGCCCTCCCCGGAGGAAGTGGCCGAGGAAATCCAGCTCCCTGTCGAGCGTGTGCGCGCGGTGCTCAAGATGGCCCAGCAGCCGATCTCGCTGCAGGCGCCTGTCGGCGACAGCGACGACACCAGCTTCGGAGATTTCATCGAGGACAAGGGGGCGGAGAATCCCGCCGACCAGGCCGCGATCGTTTTGCTCAAGGACAAGATCAAGGACGTGCTTGATACACTCACCGAGCGTGAGCGCCAGGTCCTCGAGCAGAGGTTTGGCCTCGTGGACGGCTACAGCCGCACCCTCGAAGAGGTCGGCCGCCAGTTCAAGGTCACTCGCGAGCGTATCCGACAGATCGAAGCCAAGGCACTGCGCAAGATGCGCCACCCGACCCGCATTCGCCAGCTCGAGGGCTTCCTCGAGCCGCAGGACCTCTAGTCGAAAACCGCATTTGCTCCCCGCCCGCACGCCATTAACGGTACGAAAAAGGCTTGCGGCGGGAGATTGCGGATCGGTGCGGAACTTTTTTCGCGCTCCGGGGTTTCTTCTTCAGAACGACTGATGGCAAGATTCGATTCCAACGATCCGCGTGATGAAAGGCTCTGGCGCCTGCTAGGCGAAGCGCCGCGCATCGAACCGTCCCCGTACTTTACGCGCAAGGTCTTGCGCGCCATTGAAGAGCCGGCAGCTGCGCCGGGAAGATTTGGCCTCTGGCAATTCCTTATGCGCTCCCTGGCGCCAGCCGCTGTGTGCGCCGGACTTGCTGCAATGGCGATCATCGCCATCCAGAAAGAGAGCGCATCCGCGACAGTGGCCAGCTCGGACGCAGATTTCGACACGATCCGAAATCTCGACCTTCTCGTCTCCAACTACGAATCCTCGCTATGGCTCGATTCCTCTTCGTCGTCGCGCTAGGCGCCCTCCCATTTGCGCAACTCCTTGCAGCCGATCCGTCGCCGGCTGCCTCCGCCGTGCCCGGCGCCAGTGCGACTCCGGCTGTCAGTCCCGCTCCCTCGCCCAGCCCGGACTCGAAATCCTGCCCGAAGGCGAAAGACGGCCCGTCTCCCGGATCGAAGCCGGATTCCTGCAATGGAAAAATACCGGAGGGTAAATGGGCACCATTTTTCCCGCCTGGAAAGGGAGGGGACGGCCCATTCGAATGCTTCAAGAAGCGGCTAGGCCAGATGAGTCCGGAGGAGCGCCAGCGCTTCGAGAAGAACTGGGAGCACTGGAAGGCGATGGACGATCACGAGCGCCAGGAATGGAAGCAGCGTGCCATGGAAGCCCGGCAGCGGATGAAGCAGACGGTGGACCAGGCGATTGCCGGGTTGGGACTGCAGCTCACCGACGATCAGCGGCAGGTATTTACCCTGCGATATTTTCAGGAGCGGCGGAAGATCGAGGAGGAGCTTTGTAAGGAGATGTCGGCCAAACGAGACCAAATGCTTTCCGACATGCTGCAGCGGCTGAAGACGGAATTCAACGATCCGAAGTCCGCGTCGCCGGCTCCGAACGCCTCCCCGACTGCGCATTAGCCCGGATGTTTCTCATTACCGCTGGCGCAAATCTGCGCCAATATTGAGGTCCCTTCCAGCGGTGGCCGCAATCCCGGTACAGCATTTGGTAAGTTTCCTTCCCGCGAACCATGGGAATGGGTCATCACGGAGGCTGTCACTCCGGCGCACCGCCGCAGGTGGAAAAAGCCTAGGCGTCGATCTGGATTGGCGTCCCGACCTTCACGTGATTATAGAAAAGCGGAGCGATGTCCGCCGGAAGCCGCACGCAGCCATGCGAGGCGGGATAGCCGGGAAGAATGCCCACATGCATGCCGACGCCATCGGTTGTAATGCGGAGGAACCAGAGCATCGGTGCACCCTTGAATCGAGTGCCGCTGGGTGCCGAATCAATCTTCGTGCTCACTCCTGCGCGGACGATCTCGTTACGGCTATTGACGAACGCGCCATACACGCTCGATCGGTGGTCCTTGTCCTTCTCCATCACGGAGTACGAGCCGGGCGGCGTCATTCCCGCGCGCTTGCCGGACGAAATCGGGGTATCAATGGCAATCTCATCGCCGACCATGAGGAAGGCGCGCTGTTTGCCAAGAGAGATATAGATGCGCGCATTATCAGGCGTCACTTTATCCAGGACGCGCGGAACCACCCGGGGCTTGGCCTGTTTTTTGATCAGCTCGGTGGCCGGCGTCTGCCGGGATTTTTGAGCGGGTTGGCCCGCATTACCCTGCGGCGCGGCGACTGCCGGCGAGCAAAATACGAATATGGCCACGATGGCCTGCGCGGCGGCGAAAATGGAGCCGTAAAAAAATCGCATCGCTCTCTTGAGTCGGTGTCCTGGTTGACGTCCACTATTCGCATAGTTGCTACCAAGTGACATTTCAACGACATTCCCCAGCTTGCGCTCGCTTCATTCATTAATTCATCTCCTGGTGCCGGTTTCGCTGCTGACATTTGCGCCGCCTTTACTTGCGGATATCGAGCTGCCGAGCGTCCCGCCGCCCCAGCCTGCCGCGATCACGACCAAGGTCTATGTGGGACAGTCCGTGGACATCCCGCTCTCGGCGGTGAGCCGGTCCGGATATGAGCTGAAATTTCTCATTCGGCATCGTCCATCCTTCGGCACCCTTTCCGAGGTTCGGCAGACGGGCAGGACCACGGCGATCGTGACATACACCCATGACCCGCATGCGGGCTCGGGAATCGACCAGTTCCGCTACGCGGTCCAGGCGGCGGATACCGGAGTCTCGACACCTGCGGAGGTGACTGTGAACGTCGTCGAGCCAGAGCCGATTTTCATCGCTCCTGCGCGAGTGGATTTTCCACCGGTTGCAATAGGGGAGACGGCCAGGCAGACCATCGAGATTCGGAATAATGGCGGCGGTATTGTTTCGGGTCGCCTCACCGTACCGGCGCCATGGTCGATCGAGTTCGGCGGAGGTGAATACTCGCTTGGCCCGGGCCGGTCCCAAGTGATCACCTTGAAGTTCGTCCCTACCGAGGCGAAGCAGTACGCCGATACGGGTGAGTTCTCTCAGGGGAACGGGGTGGAGATCGGGCTTGGCGGCTCGGGTTTCGCGCCGATCGACATTGTGCCGCGAGAGGTGAGACTCGATGTCGGAAACGGTGAGGTGCGAGAGGGCCAGTTCGAGGTGCGGAACGCGACCGATGTCGATAGGGAGGTCCGACTTGCGGCTCCGCCTGAAGTGATTGTGCAGGATAGCGTCAAGGTGCCAGCGAATTCCGAAGTCCAGGTCGCCATGCACACGCGCGCCGGATTCCTCGACAAGCTCAATACCACCTTAGCCGTTACCGGCCAGGGAGTGAATCTCAAGGTGCCATTGCACATCGCGCCGGCTCCGGCGCGCATCGTGGCCAGCCCTCCAGGGCTGGATTTCGGCTCGCTGCCTGCCGGCCGGTACGGCCGTGTGAAGCTGACTCTCCACAATGCGGGCGGCTCTCCTGCCGACCTGCGTGTGGACCTTCCAGAGGGCTTGACGATGAATCCCGATCCGGCCGAGATGCCGCTGCAACCGGGGAAGAGCCGGGAATTCGAAGTGAGCTATGGCCGGCCATCGCCAGGCAAATTCGATGCGCCATTAGTCTTCGAAGGGGAGACGGCTTTCCAGGTGCCAATGCACGCGCTCATCACTGGGGGCGGGGACTCCGCGAACGACGCCGCGCACGATGCTGCCGTAGCGAGACCGCAGGTGAAATACGACGATATCCCGCCAGTGCAGGAGATCATCGTCACGGGACAGACGAGGACGGAACTCGATCTGGCATGGCAAAAGACGTCGCCGAACGTCGCGAAGTACATTCTCTATCTCCGCAGCATCGATTTCGACAAATCGGGAGCGCCCTACTTCAAGTATATCCCACTCAAGCGGGTCAATGTGCGGCTCGTGCGAGACAAAGCTCGCGCCACGCTGTACGGCTTATACCCGGGACAGACCATCACGCTCATCATTGTCGGCTGCGACGCGGCCGGGGGCGTTTCCCAGCCGTCGCCGGCTTTTACCGTAGCGGCCAAGCCGAAACCCGTATTCCACATGCCGTGGACCTGGATCGGCATGATCGCGATGATCGGATTCGCGGGGTTGATCGTGCGTGAGCGGATCCGACAGAGGAATCTGGAGTCGCAATCGGTGCACATGCCCTGATTTCCGCGGAATCGTCATCCGATTTCGCGGGGGATGGTCGGGCGATTATCCTTGTCGATGGACATCAGTTGCGGGACAACCGTCCTGAACCCTCAACCTGCCCCCTACATCCATGCAACTCGGAATGATCGGTCTCGGGAGAATGGGCGCAAATATGGTCCGCAGGATCATGCGCCAAGGTCACACGTGTGTCGTTTACGACGCGAATCCGGAGGCGGTGAGGCAACTGGCTGCCGAGGGAGCAATACCTGCCGACTCGATGCAGGACTTCGTCGCCAAGCTGGAGAAGCCGCGCAATGCGTGGATTATGATTCCCGCTGCGATCACCGATAAAATCGTGGAGGAACTGGCGTCTCTCCTGGATGCGGACGACACGATCATCGATGGCGGCAACTCTTATTTCCGCGACGACCGCCGCCGAGCTGCTGCGCTCCAGCCGAAAGGCATCCACTATCTCGACGTCGGCACCAGCGGTGGCGTGTGGGGCCTTGACCGCGGATACTGCATGATGATCGGCGGCGACAAATCCGCGGTGGAGCGGATGGATCCGATTTTCAAAGCGCTCGCACCCGGCGTGGGTACCGCGCCGCGTACCGCGGGTCGCGAGAAGCTCGGCGGCACAGCCGAGGATGGATATCTGCACTGCGGCCCTTCCGGGGCGGGACACTTCGTCAAGATGGTCCACAACGGCATCGAATACGGCCTTATGGCCGCCTATGGCGAGGGGCTCGACATCCTTGCCAATGCCAATGTGGCCAACCAGCAGCATGCAGCGGATGCCGAGACGGCACCGCTCTTGAACCACGATCTCGTGTACGATCTAAATCTTGCCGACATCACGGAAGTCTGGCGCCGCGGCAGCGTCGTTTCCTCATGGCTGCTCGATCTGGCGGCCACGGCATTCGCCGAAGATCCACATCTCTCGAATTTTTCCGGCCGCGTATCCGACTCTGGCGAAGGCCGCTGGACGATCATGGCTGCCATCGACGAGGGCGTGGATTGTGACGTGCTCACCTCGGCCCTTTATGCTCGTTTCCGCTCGCGGAAGGAGCACACGATGGCCGAGAAGGTCTGCTCGGCGATGCGCTACCAATTCGGCGGCCATCTCGAGAAAAAGGCCTAGCCAGTAGCCGCCCGGTTTCCGAAACGGTCGCGATGATAAACATCGCGACCGTCCGAGCCGGAGCCGGCCGATTCTGCGAGCGTGATCAACGCCATGAGTCGCATCATTCCGCTTCTCGTCATACTGGCGCTCTCCGCCTGCGCCACCGTGCGGCAGCCCGCCTTTCAGCCTGCGGCAACCAGTCGCGCCTTGGTGAACTGGAGGCATGGTGGGGGATCACTCACGACCGATGTGATTTTTCAAAAGGGATCTGGCGATTCGATTCGGATCCTCGTGAGCAAGGAAACGCTGCTCTTTACGCTCACCCGGAGCAGCGGGATCTGGGTGGCCATGGGTCCGCTCGCTCACGGTGGCTGGCGCGGGTCGGCCGGCACGGCCCCCTCCATGCTGAAGGACTGGATTTACTTTGCCGAGGCTGTGGAGCAGGCGTCATCCATGCCGGACGGCGGCGGAGCCACTCAGGGGGCGCAATACAATGCGCAATACACGAAACGGAACGGGTCGATAAAGGAACTCGGCGTCGGCATCCTCCCTACGGGAGATCGGTTTCGTGCAATCTTTTAACCGATTCCCGCGGTGCGACGAGGCCCGCCATCATAGGAATGGCTGGCGCCCGGAATACGCGGACTGAAAATGAGCGGACATGGGCTCCGCTTTTGCTGTGGCGGAGGGGGTGTCCTAACCCACTTTTGTAAAAGTCGTCCCGCGCTACACGCGGCGGATATGAACGAAACGGATGAGAGATCCGACAGCTGCAGGGACTCTACCTGCCACATCCAGGCACGCCGTTCGCCGTCCCATTCGCTCGAATTTTCGGCTTAGACAGCGGTAGATGCAGCCTCGCGGGCATCGCGCACGATGTCTTTGAAGAGAGGCAGGATGGCTGCGCCGACCAGTCCCCATGAGGTATTCACCAAATAGCCAATAAGGGAGACCGAGAAGGCAGTGGCTCGAGACACTTGGGCGAGGTCGCCGAGGAGAACGACGAACGTACTCTCGCGAATGCCCAGGCCGCCAATGCTGATCGGCATGGCGCTAATCACGTCGGCCACGGGCATGAGCGTCGCCATATGCAGGAAGGAAATCTGCACATGGAAGGCCTGCGAGGTGCACCAGAAGACGGCGAAATATCCCATGAGCATGATCAAAGAGAGTCCCGTCGCCTTCAGGGTCCCGCTCCAATGATGGGCCAGTTTGGCATAGCCTGCTCCCAATTTGCTGACGAACTCGGGGAACGGAGCCCACTTCGGCAGCCGGTCGGTAAGTCCGCGTGCCGAGACATAGAGGGTGACTCCGATGAGCGCGAGGGCGCCAATCTCGTAGAGCATCACGCCCGCAAAGAGCTTCACGACGGTCTGACTGCGCATGAGCCACTCGCGATTCCATGCGGCAAAGCTCATCGTATAGACGATGAGGGCTCCCAATCCGCTCACGCGGTCCATCACCACGGAGAGCAGGGACTCCGTTTTTCCGAATCCTCGCCGAATGAGATAGCCCGCGCGTACGAGATCGCCGCCTGCAGCGCCGAGGAGGAATGTGTTGCAAAAAAGAGCAACCAGGCAGACCTGGACGCTCTTCCAGAATGGGACCTGCATTCCCAACATCCGCAGGAAGATTCTCCAACGTACTACTCCGAGGAAGTTTTCGGCTCCAGCGACGCATATGCCTGCCACGAGCCAGCCGACATTCGCTTGCTTGAGCGCCTCGGCGGTATGATGGCGAAATTCCGGATCGCGGAAAAAAAACGCCAGCAGCCCGACCGTAACGACGGTCTGGAGGACGACGAGGAGCCAGCGTTTGAACATAGGGACGAAATTGAAATCAGTGGGAAGAAAGAAAGCGCGTCAAATCGCGCCATCCGGCAAGAAGAAAAATCCTCGCTCGAAATTCGTCGAGGCGTGCGGCATGTTCGAATCATACCGTTGTATGCCCATCGTCAATGCCGAGACTGCCGCCTCCGGCGATGACCTGACCCGGCCGGCCGGCTCGCGAGCGAGCATTGGCTGGCGGGACGCGCGCAACTATGTCCTCCAATTGGTGAGTCTCGGGATCTTCTTCGGGTGCGGCTTGGGAGTCACTCTCATTGCGCCGATTCTTAGATTGATACTTGGTCGGCGCCATGCCCTCGAGGCAGGTCGCCACATTGTTCGCCACCTCTTTGGATTTTTCGCATGGTGGCTTCAATGGACCGGACTGTTCCGGATCCGCTTCTCCGGGTGCGAGGGACTCGAGAGCCTCAACGGTGCGATCGTTGCGCCGAATCATCCCGGGTTACTGGACGCCATCTTCCTGATCGCACGGATTCCCCGCGCGGTGTGCATCATGCGGGCTGGTCTCATGCGGAATCCGTGCCTCGCCGGGGCGGCATGGCTGGCCGGCTACATTCGCAACGATCGCGGGCCGGGGCTGATCCGCCAATGCCAGGCGAAGCTCGCCGCCGGCGACAATCTGCTCATTTTTCCTGAGGGCACGCGCACACGCGCGAATGCGCCGGGAGTGAATCCCTTTAAGAGTGGCTTTGCACTTGCGGCGGTTCTTTCGGGAGCACCGATTCAGACGGTATTTATCGAGAGAAGCGGCGTTTACTTGGGGAAGGAGACGAGCCTTGCGCGCGCGGCGCGCATTCCGATCGACGTGACCGTACAGCTCGGGGATGTCTTCCGAGCCCAATCGGGCGAATCGGCGAAGGAGCTGTCCGCGAGGCTGGAGAGCTACTTCCGTGAGTCTCTGGTGAATACGGATGATGGTGTGAGGCTTCGACGGGGCGGCGGAGTATGACCGCCGAGGGAGAAGCGAATCAAAGCCTGCAGCAAACACAAGGGGAAGATAGCGCCCCCGAGGTGTCGGCGGTGCGGAGCCGCACACATCTCGTGCTGCTCCCGAGCTATAATAGCGGCCCGATGCTGGCCCGCGTCGCCGAGGAGGTGGCACAACGCTGGCTGCCCGTCTGGGTGGTGATCGATGCGAGCACAGATGGAAGCGAGAAGGCGCTCGCCCCAGTGCTCGAGCGAAATCCCGACATCCGATGCATCATTTTGGAAAAGAACGTCGGCAAGGGCGGCGCGGTACTCGAGGGCATGAAGGCGGCACTGGCCGAGGGATTCACATACGCCCTCGTGATGGATGCGGATGGGCAGCACAGCATCGAGGCGGTGATTCCATTCCTCGATCATTCGCTGCGCGAGCCGGGAGCGATGATCCTCGGGCGACCGGTATTCGGTGCCGATGCGCCTCCCGAGCGGGTGAAAGGCCGCCGTGTAGGGAACTGGTGGACGAATCTTGCCACGCTTTGGGGAGGGATTAATGACTCGCTCTTCGGATTTCGCGTGTACCCGATTCGCGAGTCGGTCGAGATCCTCGATTCGATTCGGACCGGACGGAGATTCGACTTCGACACGGAGCTGGCCGTGCGCCTCTACTGGCGGGGTGTGCGCCCGATTAATATGCCTGCTCCCGTGCGTTACCCGCCCCGGGAGGAAGGGGGCGTCACGCATTTCCGGTACCTCCGGGATAATGTCCTGCTCGCCGGCACACATACCCGCCTTTTCTTCGGCATGCTCCTGCGCTTGCCGCGCCTATTGGCATTGAGGAAAAAATGGCTCGCATGACCCGGCGTACAGGCATCCTCGCGGCTGCGGCTGCGGGTACGCTTGCGCCGCTCGTCTTCGGCTGGCGCGGGGTGCTCGCGTGGCCGCTCGCGCACGGACTTGTCCTCTACCCCACATTGCGGAGGAATTGCGACTGGTTTGGACCTGTGGTCACTTCATTCGAGACCACGCGACGAGAGGTGTGGTTGACGATCGACGACGGTCCGCATCCGCGGGATACACCGGCAATTCTCGATCTGCTCGCGGAATTCCATGCGCTTGCGACATTTTTCACGATCGGCCGGAATGTCGATGCGCACCGGGATCTGGTTTGGAGAGCGTACCGGGAGGGACACCAGATCGGGAACCACACGTACTCCCATCCCGCCGCGCGATTCTGGTCCTTGGGGCCGGCTGCGATGGGGCGGGAGATTACGCATGGTGCCGATGCGATTCTGACTGCGACCGGGAGACGGCCCACGGTCTTTCGCCCGCCAGTGGGCATGACGAATCCTTTCGTGCATCCCGCGCTCGACGGACAGCGATTGATCGGGTGGAGTGCCAGCGGGCTGGACGGAGTCTCCGCCCGCGGCGACCTTGTGGTCGACCGCCTGATGGCCCGGGCGCGCCCGGGAGCGATTCTCGTCCTCCACGAGGGCGGCGCCCCTGGTCGGATCGAGACGCTCAGGATGTTACTCCGGTCCCTGCGCGAGGCAGGCTATACCTGTGTGGTTCCTTCGCCGGAGGCGCTGCGTCCATGAGTACGAAACCCCACTACGAGAGGGCGTTTTTCAAGCTCATCTATACGCCCGCGATTTTCGAATTCACTTCGCGGCTGTTCCGCTTTGTCGGGCGCGGGATCTATACGACAATCGCTCGCGCCGTGGCCTGGAGCTACGCTGTCACGCAGCACGGCGTGCGCGAGATCGTACGGAAGAATCTGCAGCTTTTGGCGACATCGCCCATGGGTGCGCGGGATGCGGTTGAGGTGTTTACGACATTCGGGGCGACCATTGCGGACTACGTGGCAGTGGGAAATATGGACCGCTCTGCCGCCGCGGCCTGGTGCGCGGAGTCGCTCGGTGAGGAGTATCTCGCCGAGGCCAGGCAGTCCGGCCGGGGAGCTATCCTGGCGACGGGACATTTTGGCTTTTTCGAATACGGCGCTCTCCTCCTCGGCCACATGGGATATCCCGTGACCATCGTGACTCTATCCGAGCACACGCCGCAGCTCACGGAATGGAGGGCGAACTTCCGGCAGCGTTGGGGGGCGGAGACGATCGAGATCGGGGCCGATGCATTTTCGTCGCTGCGAGTGGTTCAGGCCCTCGGTGAGGGGCGATTCGCTGCGATGCTGGCTGATCGTCCGGCTGGCGGCCCCATGGAACTCATCGACCTCCCAAATGGCCGGATCGCATTTTCTGCATCGCCAGCGCTACTTGCTTATCTGGCGGACTGCCCGGTGATTCCGGTCGCCGTTACCCGCCGCCCGGATGGATTTTATCGGATCGTCTCAAAGCCAGGCATCTGGCCGCGCCGACTCGGCGCCGATCGCGACACGAGCGTGAAACAGGCGACCCGTCAGATCGCGGAGGCACTTTTCGAGGAGATCGAGCTGGCGCCACATCAGTGGTACCAATTCGTCCCTGTCGGCATTGAGCCGTAGATGTGGGCTGAGAGTTGGCTTCCCGGCTCGGCACTATGTGGTGCGCGGTCCCTTGTTTTGAAACGAAGCTGTTTGCCTTGCAGCGGGATTGCGTGAAGATCAGGGCGTGAGATCCATTCTTGCATCCCTTTTCCTGCTACCCATCGGTGCGGCATTTGCGCAGCAGCTTTCCGACCGCGATGCGGAGTCCTACTTGAAGCAGTTGGCCGCCAGTCGCAGCGGTGCGGCTGTGACGGAGGTGGACTTCTCGGAGACGCGCACCTCGCCTCTGCTCAAAGAGCCTATTACGAGCCAGGGGACGCTACAGTTCGAGCCGCCCGACCACTTCAGAAGGGAGATTACGAGTCAGAACGGGAGCACCATGATTTCGGATGGCACGACATTCTGGATTTACTATCCCGCTCTCAAGGAGGCGGAGCGCTACTCGATCAAATCAGCGGGCGGAGCGGCGGCTGCGGCCATGCAGGCGCTCGTTGCGGCATTTCAAGTGCGTGATCTCGAACGGCTCTTTCAAGTGACGGTCACCCGGGTGGACGATTCGTACCGCATCGTATTGATCCCGCGGCAGCATGCGCAGAGGAAGTTCGTGACGAGCATCATCCTTTTGATCGGGCCGACTCGAGAGTTGAGCAAAGCGGCATGGAAGTCGCCGGACGGGGAGATTACCGAGATCAACTTCGCCAATGAGCGCAGCATAAAGGCGGGAGATTTCACATTCCACCCTCCGGATGGGACGGAGATCACGACACCGCTCGGTCGTTGAGCAGCGAGCTTGCCTCTGAATCGCCGGATGCGGCATTCTTCGCGGACCCATGAATGTCCTTATTCTCGCCGCTGGCTATGCCACTCGCCTTTATCCGCTAACTCTCACCAAGGCCAAGCCCCTGCTGGAGGTGGCCGGCAAGCCGATGATCGAGTGGGTCATCGACAATCTCGCTCCCATCCCCGACATCGAGAGCGTCTATGTCGTCACGAACAACAAGTTCGCAGCCGACTTCCGTGCCTGGGCAGAGGCATATAATCAGAATCGCCCGAAGCATGCGCACAAGCTCAACTTCAAGATCGTGAACGACGGCTCGACCTGCGACGACGATAAGAAGGGCGCGATCGGCGACATCCATCTCGTCCTTAATCAAGAGCATCTCTTCGGCTCCGACCTCATCGTTGTAGCGGGTGACAATCTGTTCAGCGAGCCGGTGACCGGCTTCGGCACATGCAAGCACGCGCCAGCGACGATTGCTGTTTACGACGTGGGCGATCTCGAGCTCGTGAAGAAGTACAACTCGATCTCCGTGGATGGCACGGGACGCATCACGAACTTCGTCGAGAAGTCGCCCACGCCCGAGAGCACGCTCTCCGGCATCGCGCTTTACTACTATCGCAAGGACACTCTCCCGCTCATCAACCAGTACATCGCCGAGGGCAACAATCCGGATCAGCCGGGCCGTCTGATCGAGTGGCTCTATCGCCGCATCGAGGTCCAGACCTGGAAGGTGCCGGGCCTCTGGTTCGACATCGGCGGCAAGGAGTCGCTCGAAGAGGCAAACGGCGTCTTCGCCCAATTCCAGACGAAGTAAGGAACGGCTCGTCGATTTCAGCGGGCCGGGGGAAATGCCCCGGCCCCGCTCACGAGTACCAATTCAAAAGCCGGGATTATCCCGGCTTTTTTTCATCCCGGGAAAAACTCGTTCCTCCGGGCCGACTTTCTCGCAAATGCGTGAAACTTGCGTCCCTGCGAGATCCTCGGGGACAAGGATTTTGCGGGAGCGACTTTGTCGCGGCTAACCCCGACAGAGTCGGCCCTTCGGGCGGATTTTTCACGAGAGGTGAAAATCCGGGTTAGAGAATTAAATCTCCCCGCTCGGCACGCGCATCTCGAATGAAGGAATGCGTGTGAAGACGGCTTCGCCCGAGTCGGTCTGGCCGAGATAGGCACCCTCTGCCACGGCATCGCAGGCAATGGTGTGCGAGCTATTGTAATGGAACGCCTCGCCCGGGTCGAGATGGGGGAACTCCCCCACCACACCGTCTCCCTCGACTGCGATCACATTCCCGTCGGCTTCGCGCACGATCCACTTGCGCCCCTTGATCGTGACGCCCTCGTCCGACTCGTTTGCAATCGTGATGAAGTAAACGAAGACGTGCGGTCGATCCGACGGGCCGCTGAGGTCCGACGCGTGAACGACCTGCGTCACGGTGACGTTCAGCCCGGGTAATTCGCGCGGTTTCACGGGGCGGTCAGGCTTTCTTTGCGGTGGATTGGATGTACAGCTCGCGGAGTTGCTTGTGATCGACCGACACCGGGGAATGGGTGAGGAGGTCGAGGCCGCGATTGTTCTTCGGAAACGCGATCACGTCGCGGATGGAGTCCGTGCCGGTGATCAGCATCACCAGTCGGTCGAGACCGAGAGCAATGCCGCCATGGGGCGGTGCGCCGAACGAAAATGCCCGAAGCAGGTGGCCAAACTTCTCCTGTTGCTCCTCCGGTCCGATGCCGAGAGCCTCGAACATGCGAGCCTGTAAATCCTTCTCGTGGATTCGAATCGAGCCGCCGCCGAGTTCCACGCCGTTAAGCACGACGTCGTAGGCGACTGCGCGGACCTTGCCGAGATCGCCGCTTTCCAGCAGCGGGAGGTCTTCGACTTTCGGCCTCGTGAACGGATGGTGTACGGCGACCCACTTGTTCTCCTCCGCCGCGAACGCGAGCAGAGGGAAATCGACGACCCAGAGGAAATTGAGGGCGGTGCTGCCCTCAGTGAGATCGAGGAGTTCCGCGCAACGAAGGCGCACCCGGCCGAGGGTCTCGCAGACGTTCATCCATTGATCAGCGCCGAAGAAGAGCACGTCGCCGGCCTCGAATCCGAGGCGCTCCGCGAGAGCGGTCTTCTCCGTCTCGGTGAAGAACTTCACAATCGGGCTCTCCCACTCGCCGCTGGGGCCTGCCTTGATATAGGCGAGTCCCTTCGCACCGAGCTCAGTCTTGGCCCATTCCTCCCACTTCTTGAGCTGCTCCTTCGAGAGCTTCTCGGCGGCGCCCTTCGCATTGAGGGCGCGGATCACGCCACCGCTCGAGAGGACAGAATGGAAAACCTTGAATTCCGTCGCGGCAAAAATGTCACTCAGCTCCACGATCTCCATGCCGAAGCGGGTGTCGGGCTTGTCGGAGCCGAAGCGATCCATCGCCTCCTGGTACGGCATGCGAGGGAAGGGAGTCGGGATTTCGACGCCCTTGGACTCGCGGAAAATCCGGGCGAGCAGACCCTCGATGAGCGTCTGGATTTCGACGTCCGAAATGAACGAGGCCTCGACATCGACCTGCGTGAACTCGAGCTGGCGCTCGGCGCGAAGGTCTTCATCGCGGAAACAGCGGGCGACCTGGAAATACTTCTCCACGCCGGCGACCTGGAGCAGCTGCTTGTACTGCTGGGGAGCCTGCGGCAGAGCGTAGAATGCGCCGGGCGTAAGGCGGGCGGGAACGAGGAAGTCGCGTGCGCCCTCGGGCGTGGGATTGGAAAGGATCGGAGTCTCGACTTCGAGATACCCCTGCTCGTCGAAATAGTCGCGGGCCGCCTTGGTCACGCGGTGGCGCAGGCGCAGATTGCGCGCCATCTCGGGCCGGCGAAGATCGAGATAGCGGTACTCGAGACGCAGATCTTCATTGGAGACCTTTCCTTCGATCTGGAAGGGGAGCACATCGGATTTATTGAGCACCGTGAGCGCGGTAGCGATCACTTCGATCCCGCCCGTGGCGAGCTTCGGGTTCTCCGTGCCGGCCAGGCGGGGAGAGACATGCCCGGTAACGGTGATGACATCCTCGCTGCGCAGCCCATGCGACTGCTCGGCGACGGCCGGGTGCTCCTCAGGGCGGAAAACGATCTGAGTAATGCCCTCGCGGTCGCGAAGGTCGATGAAAATGACGCCGCCGTGGTCGCGACGCGAATCCACCCAGCCGCAGAGCGTGACCAGTGAGCCGGTGTCGGATGGGCGCAGGGCGCCGCAATGGTGAGTGCGATACTTCATGGCGAAGCGGTCAAGGTTGGGTGGTTTTTAGCCACTCGGCAAGCGTCTCGTGAGGGATGGTCACTTCCGCCCGGGTGGCGAGGGTTTTGATTTTCAGATTGGGCCATTCGCCGCCGACGACCACGGCATAGCGCGCGCCGAGCTGCTCGGCAGCTTGGAATTGCTTGCCGACCTTCGCGGCATCGAGGGAAAAGTCGGTCCGCCAGCCGGCGTCGCGAAGGGTCTGAACCACGCCGAGAGCCTCGCGGCGGCGGGACTCGTCGGCGACCACGGTGTAAATCTCAGCAGCCGGTGCAGCCGCGAGTGCCTGCTCCATCTTCGCGAGAGCATGCGGGGTTTCCTCGATAAGATTGCCCAGGACGACATCGCCCATGCCGAAGCCGATGGCCGGCAGCTTGACGGACCCATCGCTCAGGTCTCCGAGCAGATCGTCGTACCTGCCGCCGCCTGCCAGGGCGCGCATCGACTTGCTGCGATCGAATGCCTCGAAGACCAGGCCGGTGTAATAGGCGAGGCCGCGCACGATCGAGAGATCGATCTCCACAAAATCCTTCAATCCGCGCGCGGTGAGCTCTTCGATGAGCGGAGCGAAATGCTCCGGGCTGCCCGCGGCTATGAACCCGCGCAGATCGGCAACAGTGACGCCATGCGGAGCGAGCTTCGCATCGAGCGATTCCTCCGGCTCGCGCTCGAGTTTGTCGATGATGGCGAGCACCGACTTCGTGTCGCTCACTCCGCGGCCTTGCAGGTAGTCGATCCACGCCTTGCGGTCGCTCAGGCGGATAACGAAATCCTCCTTCGTGAAGCCAAACTCGCGCAGCAGGTCGATCGTCAGAGCGACGCTTTCCGCATCCGCGGCGGTCGAGGCATCCCCCATGAGGTCGGCATTGAACTGAATGAACTCGCGCAGGCGGCCTTTCTGCTGGCGCTCGTAGCGAAAGAAATTCGAGGTGCTGAACCACTTGAGCGGCTTGCGATACGCGCGCTCGCGGGCGATCACCATGCGCGCCAGGGTGGGGGTCATTTCCGGCCGCAGCGCGACATCGCGCTCGCCACGATCTTTGAAATTGTAGAGCTGGCCGAGGATTTCCGCGCCGCTCTCATTCTTCTTCGCATAGAGCTCCATCGACTCGAGCACGGGCCCGTCCATCTCGACGAAGCCATACCGGCGGGCGACGCGCCGCCAGCCGTCGAGCACATAGCCGCGGCGGGCGCAGTCTTCTGGGTAAAAGTCACGAAATCCTGGAAGTGGTCGCATGGAACCGCCCATGAAACCGCCTCACGCGCTTCGTGGCAACGTCTAGATTTCGATTCGGATCCCTCGCCCCCAGCAAGCGAGCACTGAAGGTGGGGAAAAGAGCAGGGCGGGGACAGCGTCGCGGTCTATTGGACGATTCGGAGGCATAATTTCCATAAGAGGAGGTCATTTGAATGGCGGTCAAGCCTTGCGCTAGGCGCTGGTCGGCGGCACTCTGTTGAGCTTTTCGCCCGATTTGCCATGACCAGCGCCGAGATCCGCACGTCCTTCCTCGAGTTTTTCCGTGAGAAACAGCACACGATCGTGCCGTCGAGCTCGCTTATGCCCGATTCGCCGAATCTGCTTTTCACGAATGCGGGCATGAACCAGTTCGTGCCGATCTTCCTCGGGGAGATCGCCTGCCCTTATACCCCAGGCCGGGCGGCCGACACGCAGAAGTGCATTCGTGCGGGTGGCAAGCACAACGACCTCGACGACGTTGGCCTCGATACCTACCACCACACATTCTTCGAGATGCTGGGGAACTGGTCCTTCGGCGACTATTTCAAGAAGGAGGCGATCGAATGGGCCTGGGAATTGATCGTCGAGCGCTGGGGCTTCCCGCCGCAGCGGCTTTACGCGACGATCTACCAGCCGGACAAATCGCTCGGCGATCCGGCGGAGCGCGACCGGGAGGCCTGGGATTACTGGGCGGCGAAATTCCGCGGAGTGGGACTCGATCCGGAGATCCACATCGTCAACGGTAACAAGAAGGATAACTTCTGGATGATGGGCGACACCGGCCCGTGCGGTCCATGCTCGGAGCTGCACGTCGACCTCACCCCGGCTGGCGACACGCGCGGCGCGCTCGTGAACAAGGGCACCGCCGAGTGCATCGAGATCTGGAATCTCGTGTTCATCCAGTTCAACGCGAATCCCGATGGCACGTTCTCGCCGTTGCCCTCGCAGCACGTCGATACTGGCATGGGCTTCGAGCGCGTGAGCTCGATCATCCAGGGCACCAAGGGATTCAGCGATTTCGCCAACGCGAAGATCTCGAATTACGAGACCGACATTTTCCGGCCAATCTTCGACGAGATCGAGGCGCTCTGCGGGAAGAAGTACCATTCCACGCTTCCCGAGGCGGGCAGCACGGGCGACACCGAGCAGGAGCGGGTCGATGTGGCCTTCCGCGTGATCGCCGATCACATCCGCACGCTGAGCTTCGCGATCGCCGACGGCATTACGCCGGGCAACACCGACCGCAACTACGTCCTGCGCCGCATCCTGCGCCGCGCCGTGCGCTATGGCCGCACACTCGGCCTGCACGAGCCATTCTTCTACAAGCTGGTCGGAGTGCTTGCCCGTACCATGGGCGAAGTATTCCCGGAGATTCGCGCGAAGCAGGCGCACGTCGAGGAGGTGCTCAAGCGCGAGGAGGAGGCATTCAATCGCACGCTGGATAACGGCATCGCGTTGTTCACTGCCGAGGCAGAGAAGGCTCGTGCAATCTCTGGCGAGTTTGCTTTCAAGCTCTACGATACCTACGGCTTTCCTCTCGATCTCACGCAGCTCATGGCTCGCGAGCGCGGCATCGCAGTCGATGAGAATGGCTTCGAGACGCTCATGGAAGAGCAGCGCGCCCGCGCCCGGGCGGCGCAAAAGAAGCAGGTGATCGAGCTTTCGCAGA